>Ga0208461_1002192_pt1 | contig 16368 bp, 7 predicted proteins | sample AD_JPNTR4_MetaG_FD_184448 | JGI IMG/M metagenome (GOLD analysis project Ga0208461, IMG submission 184448) | Active sludge microbial communities of municipal wastewater-treating anaerobic digesters from Japan - AD_JPNTR4_MetaG (SPAdes) (version 2) | ecosystem: Engineered > Bioreactor > Anaerobic >... | reverse complement strand
ATCGTCATCCCGGGCAAAGCGCCCTCCAAGTCGCAGGCGTGCCCCCCGGACCAGTGAGTTATCTGGATGCTTTGGGCGTTTGAACGCCCACGGTACCCTCGCTGGCAGTCGGACACCGGGCCCCAGCGAGGGGGGGGCGAAGCCTATCTCTGTAAAACCAGTAACCGCTAACCAACAAACCAGCAAAAGTCGCCAACACAAGCCGGAACCGAGTCCTTTTTGACAAACTTCCACAAGCGTTCGATCAAGTTCAGGTTCGGCGAATAGGCCGGAAGAAAGCATAATTCAAGGTGCAATTCTGCGGCCATAGCGAGCACCAGCGCACACTTCTGGTAGGGGGCATTATCCAGCACCACAGTAATAGGGAGGGTTAAGTGCAAACCCGCCAATTTATGCAGCGAGGCACAGACTGCGGTCGCCGTGACATAGGTATCGTTGGTGAGCATGACCAATTCGTGCGTGATGGCATTTAACGCGCCCAGGACATTGAAGCGCTGGCGGCCAGCGGGGGCCTGAAGGAACCCCCGGGCGAAACACCACAGAAATCCCAGGAATGGCGCGAGCACAAAATGGGCGGTATCCACAAAAAAGACGGCGCGTTGCCCAGCCTGAGCTTCGGCCAGGCGCGGTTCTAATTCGGTCTCCAGATAGGTGGCCTGCACTTCGGGGTCGGCTTTGGCCGGGAGCATCCCCACCTTGCGCCACCGCAGCCCCAGCGTCTGAAGATAATGCCGCACTTGCGTCTCACTCCGGTGAATGCCGGTGAGGGTCTCGATTTCGCTCTGCGCTTCTTTGATGGTGGCCGGGGGTTCCGCCCGGGAATGCGCCTCCAAACTGACCGTATGCGCGGCCAAGTCGCTGGTAGGGTGGTACAGATGCAATTCCTTGAGCCGCGCCATGCCGCTCGCTTGATACAGGTGAAAATACTCGCGCATGGTATTGGGACTAATCCCCGCCAACTGGGCAATTTGCGCATGCGGCAATCCTTGGCTTTTCAGCCACAGCGTTTCCATACGCCGCTGGACTATCGGGTGCGGGTAGTGATAGCGTTCGTACTGGAGCTGGGCCTGAATTTCTGGGGTGAACTCTAATTGTATGGTCGTGTGGTAAGTATAGCATAAATTGACAATCTGACATGAAACGCAGTTTGTGCTCGCGTGCTTGGTATACGCAAGAGGAAGAGTTGCTTGCGTCTGTCTCATTTCAGGTATACTTAATTTTGATTACCCAAGAGTTCCACATTTCTTACACAGTGAGGTACAACATGCCTGAAATGAAATCTCAGATCAAGAGCAGCAGCTCTAGCACAACCCCGCCTTTTGTAAGTCGAGAGCAAGAAATGCTTGCACTCAATGCAGCGTTGCAGGCAGCGCTGGCTGGGCATGGCCAGGTACGGCTGATCAAAGGAGAAGCTGGTAGCGGTAAGACCACCCTGATCAATGAGTTTGTGCGACAAGCGCAACAGCGTCAGCCCAATCTTGTGGCGGCAGTGGGGGTCTGCGACTCACAGGTAAGCATAGGAGACCTGTATCTGCCTTTCCGGGAAATCTTCAACACACTTACAGGCAATCTGGATAAAACCCTGGCGCAGCGCACTACCCACATGAAAGTCAATCAACCGTTGCCGGTAATTGCGAGCTATGTGCTGGATCTATTACTGGAATGTGGCCCTGAAATAATCGAGACCTTCATACCGGCTGCCAAGCTCATTGGCAAGATTGGGGTACAGTTGCTCAAGAAAGCCGACTTGGCGGATAAGCTTGAGAAGTTAAAGCAGCGCAAGACCTTTACCCCGGAAAAGCTGGATCCCAACAAAATCTTCGAACAGTATACCAGCACGCTACAGGCCCTTTCTGCCCGTTTCCCATTGTTACTGGTGATAGATGATCTCCAATGGCTGGATGATGGCTCAGCGGGCTTGTTCTTTCACCTGACGCGCAGGTTAGCGCAGAGTTCGATCTTGTTATTGGGCTTATATCGCCCTACCGAAAATATACCCCGTCCTGATGCCAGTACACACCCACTGACGGCAATCCTACCCGAAATTGGTCGTCAGTGGGGCGACATCGAATTAGACCTGGATCAAATCAACGCCGCCAACGGGCGGCAATTCGTGGACCGCTTGCTGGATACCGAACCCAATCTGCTAAGCATAGAGTTCCGCAACGCGCTATTCCAGCAAACTCAGGGAAATCCGCTATTCACCATCGAACTACTCCGCGATATGCAGACTCGCGGCTACCTGTCCCAGGATGCTCAGGGGCGTTGGATTGAGAATCCCACCTTGCAATGGCAGAATCTGCCTGCAAAAGTGGAGCAGGTGATCAAAAGCCGGGTTAAGCAACTAACTAAACCTTTGTTCGAACTGTTGCGCGATGCCAGTGTGGAGGGACCGGATTTTACGGCGCAAGTGCTGATGCGAGTAGCTGAGGTGAGTGAGGATGTAGTTTCTGAACAGATTTGTGATGAACTGGATGAGCGCTACCGGCTCGTCGTTGAAGGAGGGCAAATCGAACTGCCTGCACAGCGGTTACATCGTTTTCGTTTTGTGCATGTGTTGTTCCAAAAATATCTTTACGATGGGCTGAAAGGTATGCAACGCCAGTCCCGGCATCTTAAGGTAGGGGAGGCATTGGAGCAATTATACGCAGGTCATACGGATGTCATTGTTGTCCAGCTGGCGCATCACTTTGAACAAGCCGGGCAACGAGAGAAAGCCCTCCAATACTTGCTTCAGGCTGGGGTGCGTGCGCAAAATAGCCACGTTTATTCAGAAGCTATCGCCTATCTGCAAAAGGCACTTTTGATAGCTCAAGAGCTGCCCGGTTGGGACAGCCGCCCGGAATGCCGCCAAACACACGCGACTTTGGGTGAGTTGCTGACCGTGACCGGGAAACATGCCGATGCTCGCTTGCATTTACAAACAGCACACAAACTTACCGTGAGTGTGGGCGATAGCGAGGCAACAGCTACGATCTGCCGCTGGCTGGCGCGCAGCTATGAAAACGCCGGCGACTATCCCCCCGCGTTGGAATGGATCCAGCGGGGATTGGCCGCGCTCGCCGGGCGCGAGACGGCGGAAACCGTGCAACTGCGACTGTTAGGCAGCTTGATTTATCTGCGGCGCGGGGAAGTAGAGGTCGCGCTGGAACAGGCGCAGATCGCTTTGCCGTTGGCGCAAGGGTTGGGCGAGCCCCACGCGCTAGGGCGCACCTATCTACTCTTGGCGGTGCTGACCTTGCAGCGCGGGCAGAATCAACGCTCGGTGGAAATGGCGCAGCGCGGCCTGGATTATTACACCCAGGCCGATGACCTGGCGGGTCAGGCCACAGCGCACAATCAAATTGCCAACGCCCGGTTCAATATGGGGCAGTGGTCGGCGGCGGCGGAGAGCTATACCCGGGCGCGGGACACCTTCCAGCGCATTGGCGACTTGTACAACCGCGCCTTTACGGAGAATAATCTCGGTGAGATTGCCCTGAATCAGGGGCGGTTGGAAGATGCGCTGACTGCGTACTGGGAAGCGCTGCGGTTGTTGGAACAAATCGGCAGCTCGCCGTATGTGCTGGGTGTGCTGCACAATAATTTGGGCGCGGTCTATGTGCGCCGCGGCGAGCTGGCAGCGGCGCGCGAGCATTTACAGGCCAGCCTCACGCGCTTTGAATTAGCAGCATCGCGCGATATTTTGCCAGAAGTCTCCCGGCATTTAGCCGAGATTGCCTGGCAAGAGGGGAGTATGTCGGAGGCTGAAGCGGAAGCGCAACGCTCCCTCGCGCTGGCGCGGGAGTTGCAGGCCGAAAACGAGGCGGGGATCACCCTGCGGCTCTTGGGCGAGCTGGCATTGGCGCGTGGGGAACATTCCGCGGCGGCGGCCCGGTTCCGCGAGAGCCTGGCGATTTTGCTCAAGCTGGGAGAGACCTACCAGGCAGCCCGCACGCGCTTGACGCTGGCGCGCCTGGCCCTGGCCGTGGGCCGCCCGGCGGACGCCCGCGCCGAACTCGACGCCTGCGAGCCGGTCTTCGCGCAATTGGAGGCTGTGCCCGACCTCGCGGCGGCGCGGGAAGTGCGGAGCCAGATGGAGAATTAACGCCAAGCCGCCAGGGCGCAAAGGTTTTTTCCGCTCTGCCCTTGGTGACTTTACGTTAAATTGTTGCACTTTTAAGGGGGCTATACCATGCTTACAAAATCCGTGTTGCGTTTCACGTTGTTTCTGTGCTTACTCTCGTCATTGATAATCACCCCACTGCAAGCCGCCGACCTGCCGGCCGCGCCGGGCGCCCTGGCGGCGCCGGCCCCTGTGCCAGACATAGCCCAGGTCAACGCGGCGCTCGCCAACAGCTCCGTGATGTTCATCGAGAACGTCGGGCAGTTCGCCGAGGACGCGCGCTTCCAGGTGCGCGGCGGCAACGGGTCGCTCTGGCTCGCCGATGACGCGCTCTGGGTGACGCTGGTGGAACCATCCGCGCCGGAGACCACGGCGCGCGGGCGCGAAAGGCTGCTTGACGTTCAAGATTCACACCCCGAAGAAATCGAAAATCGCCAGGGCGTCAATCTCCGCCTGAGTTTCCCCAACGCCAACCCTCACGCCCGCCTGGAGCCTTTTGCCCCTCACGAAACCACCGTCTCCTACTTCCTGGGCAATGACCCCGACGGCTGGCGACCCGACGTGCCGGTGTGGGGCGGTGTGCGTTATGTGGACCTCTACCCCGGCATTGACCTGGAAGTGACCAGCGAGGCCGGGCAATGGGTGCAACGTCTGCACGCCCAACCCGGCGCGGATGTGAGCCAGGTACAGTTGCGCGTGGAAGGCGCGGAGGGAGTGGAGATTGCCGGAGACGCAGGCTTGCGCCTGACCACCGCCGCAGGCGACTATACCCTGCCGTTGTTAACAGTGGCGGATGCCGCGCCAGATGTCCTGCCTGCCATTTCCGCTGTGAAAGCCACAACCTTTGACATCGCTCACCCCTTCACCTTGTCACCCCCTCACCCGGTCACCCCCTCATCTCTTCTCCAAAACTCACCATCGCAAATCCAAAATCAAGACAATCCTGCCGAATTACTCTACGGCACTTTCCTGGGCGGGAGCAGTTATGACTATGGGGAAGCCATCGCCATAGACGTGGCCGGGGCGGCCTACGTCACGGGCGAGACCCGGTCCGCCGACTTCCCCACCACGCCGGGTGCCTGGGATACCACCTACAACGGCAACTGTGACGCCTTCGTGGTCAAACTCAACGCGGCGGGCAGCGGCCTGGCCTACGCCACTTTTCTCGGCGGGAGCAGTTATGACTATGGGGGAGCCATCGCCATAGACGGGGCCGGGGCGGCCTACGTCACGGGCCAGACCGTGTCCGCCGACTTCCCTACCACGCCGGGTGCCTGGGATACCACCCTCAATGGCGGCAGCTCCGACGCCTTCGTGGTCAAACTCGACCCAGCGGGCAGTAGCCTAGCCTACGCCACCTTTCTGGGCGGGAGCAACAATGATGACTCTGGCCGCGTCATCGCGGTGGACGGAGCCGGGGCGGCCTACGTCACGGGATCCACCCGGTCCGCCGACTTCCCCACCACGCCGGGGGCCTGGGATACCACCTACAACGGCAAATGTGACGCCTTCGTGGTCAAACTCAACGCGGCGGGCAGCGGCCTGGCCTACGCCACTTTTCTCGGCGGGAGCAGTTATGACTATGGGAAAGCCATCGCCATAGACGGGGCCGGGGCGGCCTACGTCACGGGCCAGACCAGCTCTGCCGACTTCCCTACCACGCCGGGTGCCTGGGATACCACCCTCAATGGCGGCAGCTCCGACGCCTTCGTGGTCAAACTCAACGCGGCGGGCAGCGCCCTGGCCTACGCCACCTTCCTCGGCGGGAGTTCCATTGACTATGGCTACGGCATCGCCGTGGACGGAGCCGGGGCGGCCTACGTCACGGGATCCACCCGGTCCGCCGACTTCCCCACCACGCCGGGGGCCTGGGATACCACCTGTGACTGGGACTGTTACTATTACGACGCCTTCGTGGTCAAACTCAACCCGGCGGGCAGCGGCCTGGCCTACGCTACCTTCCTCGGTGGGAGCAGTGGTGGGGAAAACGGCTACGCCATCGCGGTGGACGGGGCCGGGGCGGCCTACGTCACGGGCGCGACCGCGTCCCATGACTTCCCCACCACGCCGGGCGCTTGGGATACTACCTACAACGGTGGCTACTACCTTTACGAGGACGCCTTCGTGGTCAAACTCAACGCGGCGGGCAGCGGTCTGGACTATGGCACCTTCCTCGGCGGGGGTTCCATTGACTATGGCTACGGCATCGCCGTGGACGGAGCTGGGGCGGCCTACGTCACGGGCGACACCGAATCCGCCTACTTCCCCACCACGCCGGGGGCCTTTGATACCACCTGCGGCACCGACGGGTACTGTAACAGAAGTGGTCCGAATTTTCAAACCGATGCCTTCGTGGTCAAACTGGCGATGGGCGCCCCGCGCGCCCTTGCCACCCCCCTGCCCCCCGTCACCCCCATCACCGCGACCGTGCCCGGCCCCATCACCTTCGCCCTGTACCGCATTGACGTGCCGCAGCCCGGCTCCACGCTTACCGTGACCCTCTCCAACCTCCAGCAAGACTTCGACCTCCTGCTCTTCGCCCCGGAACTCAACGAAGAGACCGGCAATCTCCGCGACCTGGCGCGGCTCAGCAATATCGCCCGCCTCAGCAACATCGGGCGGCTGTCTGAACTGGCGCGGTTGAGCAACATCGCCCGGCTCAGCAACATCGGCCAACTGCTCGAACTCGGCGATCTGGAAAGCCTGGCGCGCTTGAGCAACATCGCGCGCTTGAGCAACATCGCCCGCCTCAGCAATATCGCGCGGCTGAGCAACATCGGGGAGACGGGCGCTTCCGGCACCCTGGTGGGCGTCTCCGCCACGCCGGGGCTGGCAAGCGAGCAAATCGTGCATGAGGTCCATGAACTCTCCGGCCCGTACTACGCGGCGGTGGGCGGCGCGTTCGCGGCAGATAACGGCACGCCCTTCACCTTGCAGAGCGCCCTCCTGGGCGGCGATGGCTCGTACACGCTCATCACCGCCACCGTGCCCATCACCTTCACCATTCCGCCGGTCACGGAAGACGTGCGCACCCTCATCCTGCACCATCCCACGCGCCTGGCGCAGCAGCATCCAGAGCAGGTGGATGAGATCATTGACCTCACGCTCCATCTGGAGGCGCTGGCCTTGCAGCCGGAGGTGGACGGGGTGGTGATCTACCTGGAGGACTACCCGGCCATCGCGCAAGCGTATGCCGAATGGGACGCCCACCTGGACGATCCCGCCTGGGCCAACTACATGACGGCGCACCTCAAGTCGCTGCTCTACAGCCTGGGCGAAGCCTATCCGGCCTGGGAGTACCTGGTGTTGGTGGGCGGTGACGAGATCATCCCCCACCGCCGCGTGCGCGATAACACCTACCTCGCCAACGAACGCCACTATACCGGAGCGGAAGCCGCCCCAGCCCTGCGCGGCGCGCAGCAGTTGCGCTACTTCCTCAGCGACGATTACTACGCCGGGCTGCTGCCCCTGCCGCACGCCGGGCGCGAATTCTACCTGCCGCACGTCGCGGTGGGGCGGCTGGTGGAGACGCCCGCAGAGATCACGGCGCAGGTCGAAGCGTTCCTGGCGCGCCCCGTCTTGGAACCGACGGACGCCCTGCTCACCGGCTACGAGTTCCTGCTAGACACGGTAGACGTGATGAGTCGCACGCTGGCAACCTACGGCGTCACCGAGCAGACCGCGCTGGCGGATAACACCTGGACGGCGCAGGACTTCCGCGCCGCGCTATTCACGCAACCCACCGCGCCGGGCCTCATCGCGCTCAACTCGCACTTCACCCACTACAGTTTCTATCCCAACGATGCGACCAACGTCTATGCCACGGAAGTGACGGCGACCACGCGCTACAGCAGCACGCTGGCGTTTAGCATCGGCTGTCATAGCGGCCTCAACGTGCCGGATGACGCCTTCGCGGATACTACCGGCATTGATTGGGCGCAAGCCTGGACGCGGCAGGGGGCGACCTATTTGGGTAACACGGGCTACGGCTATGGCGACGCCGACCTGTTGGCCTACTCCGAGCGGCTGATGGCAAACTTTGTCGGGCACCTGGGCGATTGGAGCGAAGGCCCGCAGACGGTAGGGCGCGCGCTCCTGCGCGCCAAGCAGGGCTACTTCAACAGCCTGGCGGGCGGGACGTTTGGGCGCTACGATGAGAAGGTGCTAGGCGTGATGACGCTCTATGGCCTACCAATGTTGCAGATCAACTTACCGCTCACCACCACCACGCCCTACGGCGGGCCGAGCGTGGCGCAAGGTTACGCCCTGCACGGCGCGGGCCTCCAGGCCCAGGCGCTCACCACAACCGTAACCGCGACGGTCGCCTTGCACTTCGATTACACGCCGCGCAGTACGCCCAACGGCGCGTACTACACCCTCACGGGCAGCGACGAGGTGCAGGTGGCGGGCAACCGGCCCGTCCAGCCGCGCGCCTCGGTGGACGTGGCGCGCGCGGACGATCTGTACGCGCAGGGCGTGCTGCTGACCGGCGGCGCGTTCACGGAGGTAGCGGGCTTCAATCCGGTTATCTCGCGGCTGGTGACGGAGACGACGGCGCTGGCGACCGAGCCAACCTATCCGATTACGGACACCTGGACTCCGCAGCAGGTGGGGTCGCTCAATACCTTCCTGAGCCTGGATGCGCAGATGCGCGAGCGGCTGGTGGTGGTGCCGGGGCAGTTCCGCGCCGCAAATGCTAACGCGCCCACCCTCGGCACGCAGCGGCTCTACACCGACCTGACTTTCGACGTGTACTACGCGCCCTTCGAGGCGACGGACTTCGTCGTCCCCGGCATCTGGGACGCGCGGGCGGTGCAAAGCGGCGCGGGCGTGGCCTTTGATGTATGGACGAGCGACGAGAGCGACATCCAGCGGGTGGTGGTGCTGTACCGCCCCCTGACCGCGACCGCCTGGTCGAAAGTGGAACTGGCCTACGATCCCGTGACCAGCCGGGCCACGGGGAGTGTCAGTGGCCTGACGGGAGACTTCGAGTATTTCGTGCAGGCCGTGGATGGCGTGGGGAATGTGGGTGTGCGTTTCGATGGGAATGCCATCACCAGGATGTACACGCTAACCGTCGAAAAGGTGGGGCAAGGGCTTGTCACAGTGTCGCCAACAGGCGGCGAATATGTGGCAGGCACGGTGGTGACGTTGACCGCAACCCCCGCAACCGGCTGGCATTTCTCCGGTTGGAGTGGCGCGTGCAGCGGAACTGGCCCTTGCACCATCACGATGGACGCTGATAAGACCGTCTCGGCGACATTTGCCATCAATACCCATACCCTGACCGTGCAACAGGTGGGCCAGGGGACGATCAACCAGACGCCGCCTGGGTCAATCTTCGATTACGGCACAGCCATCACGTTGACCGCGACCCCGGCGGGCGGCTGGCGTTTCTCCAATTGGAGCGGCGCGTGCAGCGGCAGCGGCGATTGTCACATCACCATGAGCGCCGATAAGACCGTTACGGCAGTGTTTAGTTGGATCGCAGTGTGTCACCCCATTACCGATACTACGCTAAGCCTGGTGACCACAGGGGATTTGTATACCGATACCGTCGTCGCGTTCCAGGCAGGGATTCTCCCACTCACCGCGACGCCGCCCTACTCGTACACCCTCGATGGCGGGGTGGAGCTGAACACCAGTAGCGTCACCTTCACCTTCACCCGCACCTTTGCGACGCTCGGCGCGCATACCGTCACCTTTGCCGCGCGCAACTGCGGCCAGAGCACGCCCGTCACAGCCACGGCGCAAGTCACCATCGTGGCGCGCCCGGCGCAGGATGAGCATTGGGTTTACCTGCCGCTGGTGCTGCGGCAGCCCGCCCAGGCAGCCACAACCTTCACGCCGCGCCCGCCCGCTCGCTAAGGCGGCGAGCCGGCGCGGCTATCCAGACAACACAAGGACGCAGAGCCGAGAAAGCGTCGCAGCCGTTTCTCCTCTGCGCCCTTGTGCATGCCGATTTTTTAGCGATTTCACTATGTCAAGTCGGCTCAAGCAGGTCGCTACAGCCTGCCTGAGCCGGCTTGTTGATTCCGATTCATCCGAGCTCGGGCAGTTACAGAGCCAACCCGCGCTTTTCCAGCATATCGCACGTTCGCGGCAGTCCAGGCCCAACGCCCGCGCCAGCCCGCGCAGCATCGGCAAGTTCCTGAGAAGTTATGCTATAATAAGAGTATGCTCACGCTGGCGGAGAAGGGTGTCAATCGGCTGCGGGCTAAGATCAGGAGGTGCAGGGAAGATGACGACTAGGCCCTTGTGCTAGATGTTAGGGAAAGCCAGAGCCTTGATTTGCAATACATCCACCTTGCCCAAAAGGCAGATAATTAGCGGAACCTAAAAAGGTACTTTTCCAGACTTCAGAAAGGGCGAACTTAGTCCTCACGGCATGTATTTCCAAATGTCCTCACGGCTTTATCTAAGGGGTTGCCGTGTGGGCTAAAGTGAGGTGGTAGGGCAACACGGTTCACATCCGTGAGGTCCAGAGTTCGAGTCTCTGCTCGCCCACTACATCTCAGACAGCCAGGCGACGGTCCCCTACCCCAACGGTAGGGGACCGTTGTGTTATCTTCCGCGCCTGTTGCCATTCCCCGATCGGGAGTCTGGACGGTTCCCTCGCGCGGGCCGCGCCTGGACCGTGCCCGCTTCGTGGGACAGAAGCTAACGAACGCACGTGCGGCTTGCGAAGCCCCGCTTGCGTGGTATCCTTACTGTTGAAAATGACCCAACCATTGATTCTCATCACTAACGACGACGGTATCGAATCGCAGGGGCTGTGGGCCGTGGTGGAGGCGCTGTTGCCCTTGGGCGAGCTGTTGGTGGTCGCCCCCGATCGCCAATGGTCGGGTGCGGGCCGTTCGATGCCGCATCACTTGACGGGGCGCCTCACCTCCGCCGACCGCGAGGTGCAGGGGCAATTTGTCCGCGCCTATGCCGTGGATGCGACGCCGGCGGTGGCGGTGGTACACGGCCTGCTCGAACTGGCCGACCGTCGGCCGAAGCTGGTCGTCTCAGGCATCAATTACGGCGAGAACCTCAGCACCGAGGTGACCATCTCCGGCACGGTGGGCGCCGCGCTCGAAGCGGCGAGCAGCGGCATCCCCGCCCTGGCGATCTCGCTGACCCTGCCGATCTCACAGCATTTGACCGGCGGAGAGATGGTGGATTACACGGCAGCGCAAGCGTTTGCCGCGCGCTTCAGCCGCTTGCTCTTGGAACGGCGGATGCCCTTTGATGTGGACGTGTTGAACGTCAACGTGCCGCGCGAGGCGACGCCAGAGACGCCCTGGCGCCTGGCGCGCCTGTTGCGACAGCGGTATTTCGAGCCGACCGCTCCGGATCGCAACGCCGGGGGAAGCGCCAGCCCCGGTTACCGTCTGATGGAGGCGCCTGCCGCTGCTGAGCCGGGATCCGATGTGCATTTGCTCGTCGTCCAGGGCTTTGTGACCGTCACGCCCCTATCTCTGGACATGACTTCCCGGGTGGATTTTGGGCAGCTGGAGGAGTTGCTCGTGAGTTCTGAGATGGTGTGAGTGCGACTCTCAGGGGGCAAGGATGCGGCGCTACAGTGAGATTTTGCGTTTTCACGATGGCGTGCGGGTGCAGGCAACCGCTCCCGAGGCGACGTCGGAGCTGCCGCCGGTGGGGATGTCGCCGGATGCCGGGGAACAGCTGTTCGTGCTGGTGGATTTGGGCCCTGGACAGGCGCATCGCAGCCGGGAGACGCGCACGCTCGCCGCGCGCGTGTACTGGCAATCGCCGGGCGGCATCGTAGCGCGCCTGCGCCGGGCCCTGGCCGAAGCCAACCGCTACGTGCTGCAGGAAAACCTCCGCGCCCCGCAGCCGCAATCGGCGTCGGGCAACATCACCTGCGCGGTTTTCGCGGGCGAGGAGCTCTTTCTGGGACAGGTCGGGCCGGGCAACGTGTTGTTGTATCACGCCGGGGGTGAGGTCGAGATCTTCCCCAGCAGCGCCCTGCCCATGTTGCCGTTGGGCGCGGGGTTGCCGCCCGCCATTCACATCGGCTATGCCCCGGTTGCCCCTGGCAGCGCGCTGTTGATCGCTACGGCCAGCGTCGCCGAAGCGCAAGCGCATTCCCTGTGGGCGGAGACGTTGGCGGTCGCCGAGCCGGAGCAAAGCGTCGAGCAGGTGCTGCGTCTGATGCGCGAGAATCGGGTGACCGGTTGCGCGGTCGTGGTCCACTGTCTGCCGGAGCCGGCGACGCACAGCGAGGCCTATCTACTGCAAAAGCCGCCCTCGAAACCGGAGCCTTCTCTGAAGTCCCCCCGTGCGGCGGAACTCACGTCGGGGGCCGCCGAAACAGTGAGGACAGAAGAACCCGTGCCGGCTGTGGCCCTCGCGGCAGAACCGTTGCGGCACAGGCAGGAGGCCGCGGCGACCGCGCTGGCCTTCACCGAGCCACTCGTCCCTCCGCCGCCGGCGCCGGGCCCCGCCCCCCGACGCCCGGCGCTGCCGGGGCGCAAATCCGCTTCCGTTCCGAACGTTTCCGCCTTGCCTGCCGTTGCCCCGACGCCGACGGCCACAGCGGAACCGCTAGCGCCCATCCCGCCGACGCCCCCCCCTTCGTCGGCAAGGGAGACAGCGGAGGAGACCGAAAGGGAGGCGCCTGCCGCGCGCCCGCGCCTGTCACTGCCGCGCCTCAAACTGCCGTCATGGCATCTCCGGGAGACTTTGGGGCCGCTATTCCGCACCTTTGGCCGCGCGCTGATGCCCGGCAAGGTGAAGGTGAAACGCGCGCGCGTCTCACGGATAGCGCCGCAGGAGAATCCGCTGCTGCTCAGCAGCCTCGCGCTAGGCCTGTTGCTCCTTACTTCCCTCATCACCCTCACCACCTATTTCCAGTTTGGCGGCGCCTCGCGGGTTGAGACGCTGCTGGCCGATGCGGAGGTCGCCTGGCAAGAGGCCTACACCAGTCAGGCGGCGGAGGACTGGCAACGAGCTCTCACGCTGGCGCAGCAAGTGCTGGCGCTGGATTCGAGCAATGCCAGGGCGCAGACTTTGCGCGATGAGGCGCAGCTCAACCTCGAGATGCTGGAGAAAGCGGCGGTGCTTTCACTCACCAAGATTGCGGAGCTGGGGGTTTCGCCTGCGCCGCGCCGGCTGTTGGTCACCCGCACGTGGATCTACCTGCTCAACCCCGTCACCGAGGAGGTGCTGGGGATGCCGCTCGCGGAGGATGGAGTACGTCTGAGCTCCGCGGCCCCCACCTCGATCCTGCGGCGCGGTCAGATTGTGGCAGGCGCGACCGTCGAACATCTCGTAGATATCGCCTGGGTGACGCCGGGGGCGACCTATGGCGACGGCGCGCTGTTCATCTACAGCGACGACGGCACGCTGTACGTCTATGAGCCGACGCTGGGGCCGGCGGGGATCACGCGGCAGCGTTTGGAGGGCGAACACACGTCGCGCTCGGTGACGATGATCGCCACTTACGGGGAACAGCTCTACTTGCTCGACCGGCAACAGGGGCAGTTATTCCGGTATGCGCCCCTCAATCGTCTGTACAACAGCCCGCCGCGTCCGTATTTCGTGCCCGGCGCGGCCCCACAGCTGCAAACGGTATTGAACCTGGGCCTCGACGGACGGCTCTACCTGCTGCTGGGGGATGGGTCAGTCCGCGCGTACTTCTCCGGCGCAGAAGATCTCACGTTTGCCCTGCGCGGCTTGCCTGATAACAACCTGCAGGCCGCGGTGATGTATGTCGAGCCGGACCCCAATAAGGGGCGCATTTATCTGGGAGACCGCCAGAATGAGCGCATCGTGGCGCTCGACAAGCGGGGGAACTATCTCCATCAATTCCGCGTGCGTGAAGGGCAGTTGCGGCAATTGGAGACGTTCATGGTGACGCAAGAGCCGCGGGTGCTGTACATGATCGCCGCCAACGGGCTTTACGCCGCTCTGCTGCCCGAATTTTCCTCGCCGTAGCCCCGGAGCGTGATGCGCATGACCCCTCACCGCCGCCTGCAAACCGCCGATTGGGCTTTCATCGTCGTGGTCATCGCCGCGTATGTGTCGTTGTTCACGGCTGCCGAAGTGGCCTTCACGCCGGTGGAAGTTCTGGCGCTGGTAGGATTGGGCCTCCTTTACATTTTCATCGGCACATATCTCTTCGAGAATCATGTTTTGAGGACTGCGGTAAGGATTCGGCTGCTCTATTTCGGGGCACAATTCTTTTTGGCGACCATGATTACCTTGTTGACCCATTTCTGCGGGGCGTTTTGGCTGCTGCTGTTGCCGCTGGTGAGCCATGGAGCGGTGTTGTTTGAGCGCTGGGGTGTGGTCGCTTTCAGCGCGTTGACGACGCTTATTTTCGGGTTGCTTATCGGCATCCCCAACGGCTGGCAGAGCGGCATGACGGCGGCGCTCTCTTTTGTGCCCGGCGTAGTCTTCGTCGTGATCTTCACGCAGATGGCGATGAGTGAGGTCCGGGCGCGGAGTAAAGTAGAGCGCCTGGCGAGCGACCTGGCGGAAGCGCATGCGGCGTTGGCGCGTTATGCCGTGCAGGCGGAGGAGCTGGCGACGGCGCGAGAACGCAACCGTCTGGCCCGCGAAATCCACGACAGCCTGGGACATTATCTCACGGCGATCAATGTGCAATTGGAGGCCGCCCGCGCGCTGGCGAGCGAGAATCCCGCGCAGGCCCTGGCGCCGTTGGAACGGGCGCAGGCGCTGACGAAAGAGGGGCTTTACGAAGTGCGTCGTTCGGTGGCAGCGTTGCGCGCTTCGCCGCTGGAGGGGAAGGCGTTGACGACGGTGCTGACCGCGCTGGCTGAGGAGTGCAGCGCCGCCGGTATCGCCACAGCGTTCACGGTGAATGGCGAGCCGCGTCCCCTCTCGCCGCAGGTGGAGCTGACGCTCTATCGCGCCGTGCAAGAGGCGCTCACGAACGTGCGCAAACACGCTCAGGCACGCCATGCCGGGGTGACGTTGACCTACACCGCTCAGGAAGTGCGCTTGAAGGTGACGGATGATGGCATCGGCAGCGAGATGCCAACGAGCAACGGCTTTGGCCTTGTGGGTCTGCGCGAGCGTGTGCAGCTGCTTGGCGGCGAATTGCACATCGCTTCGGAAGTCGGCGAGGGCTTTGAGCTGGAGCTCTCCCTGCACGAAGGGTGAAACCGGCTTTACGCCATTCGAGGGGGAGGGGATGGGCCGCATTCGCATTGTGCTGGTAGATGATCAGGCAATGTTTCGCGAGGGGCTGCGGACGTTGCTTACCACGCAACCTGACTTCGAGGTAGTGGGTGAAGCCGCCAACGGCGGTGAGGCGTTGCGCCTGTGCGCAACCTGCCAGCCCGAGGTGGTGTTGATGGATTTGCGGATGCCGGTGCTGGATGGCGTGGCGGCGACGCGCCAGCTGCACGCGCTCTATCCCGACGTGCGGGTGATCGTGCTGACCACTTTCGATGATGACGAAGACATCTTCGAGGGACTGCGCGCCGGCGCCCTGGGCTATCTCCTCAAAGACGCGAGCTCGGCCAAGCTCTTCGAGGCGGTGCGCGCCGCCGCGCGTGGCGAATCCTTTCTCCAGCCCTCGGTGGCGACAAAGGTGGTGGCAGAATTCGCGCGGCTGGTGGAACAGGCCCCGCGCGCTGAAACGCCAGTCGAAGCCCTTTCCGAGCGCGAGCTGGCGGTGTTGCGCCTGGTCGCGCAGGGGGCAAGCAACAAGGAAATCGCCGCCGCACTCTTCATCGCCGAGGGCACGGTGAAGAATCATCTCACCAGTATCCTTGCCAAGCTCGAGGTGCGCGATCGCACGCAGGCGGCCCTCAAAGCGCGCGAGCTGGGGTTGCTGTGAGGCTCCGCCGGGGAGCTGCTCTTCATGCCGACGCCTCAAAATCTAACATCGTGCTGCATTGTGACGTCACACGCTCCAATATGACCTCAACCGTGACCTGTGGGCCATCCTTTTCCCGTCCTGCCATGGTATAGTACGCTCGTCATCCAAACGCGAGGGCGAATTGAAGGCCGCGCGACATGGGTCGCGCAAGCGATAACAGCGCGAACGGGCGAACGTACGAAGGTGGTAACGTGTCCACGTGGGCACCTGGGCACGGATTCTATTTTCCAAGGAGACGCCATGTGCTGGCGCACACCATCCAAAAATGAAAATGTGCGGTGGCTGTTCAGCCTGGCGCCAGGTGGCTAGCCGGCGATGGATGAACCTTTGTGAGCTGTAGCTTTTGCCCCACCCCCTGCCCCCTCCCCAACGGCGCAGACGCCGTTGGGGAGGGGGAGAAAAA
>Ga0208461_1002176_pt1 | contig 16446 bp, 23 predicted proteins | sample AD_JPNTR4_MetaG_FD_184448 | JGI IMG/M metagenome (GOLD analysis project Ga0208461, IMG submission 184448) | Active sludge microbial communities of municipal wastewater-treating anaerobic digesters from Japan - AD_JPNTR4_MetaG (SPAdes) (version 2) | ecosystem: Engineered > Bioreactor > Anaerobic... | reverse complement strand
GCATCAGCAGCATAAGCAGCAGCAGAAGCAGCAGCATAAGCAGCAGCAGAAGCAGCAGCATAAGCAGCAACAGCAGCATAAGCATCAGCAGCAGAAGCAGCAGCAGCAGAAGCAGCAGCAGCAGAAGCAGCAGCAGCAGAATCAGCAGCAGAAGCAGCAGCAGAAGCAGCATTAGTTCTATTTTTCTTATTATTGTTTTGCAGCACCAACCTAGCAGCTTTAATTGCTGTTCTTGTCCTATCATCATTAGGGTAGCATGTCTCAAAAATATCGATTACCTGCTCTGCTGCAAAAATAGCATAGGCTAAATATTGCTTACGAGTCATGGTCCTGACAATAAGCCAGTTAGCCCAAGGAAATTTGTCTGCATTCATCAGAGCATTAATTATCGAGGTAGCAGATGATTCGCCTTGATAGGCATTAAACCATTCCAGACCCCCAGAACAAGCATTATGTTTTTGAAGCCATTCTCTTGTTATCTTCATTTCTCCCCCCAAGTATTCTGTCTCGCCATAATAGATATATGAATAATAGATAATATTGGAACACATACAACACTTCATTACTAATTGAACCTTATTCAGGTCAGCGTCAATGTAGATTTCATGCACGTCCATTTGTTCATCACATTTAGAACACTTTATTCTTGTTTGTATCTTATTTTTAATACTCATGCTATTTTACCTCCATTCCTGCACAGTCATACTATTATATTCTTTTTCTTCATTCGTTTTTTCTTTCATGCTTTTCCTCCTTTTTTCCTTGCTTCAGTCTTACACTATTTCACCTCGACAAATTTCCCGTTCTCCAACTGGTAGAAAGTGTCAGCCTTTATTTTTTTCCCATCTACTATAAGACTTAATAATATTTTCTTTTGTCATTGTTTTTTTTCTCCTTTCATTGTTTGTCAAACTTTTACAGTCCTCTTTATTCTTCTTCAAGTTCATCAAAGACAGTATGGGCAATATAAATCATGCCAATCATGCCAATCTCGGCGTCGGGCATGACATCAAAAAGGGAAAGTTGGAGGTATTGGATCATCGGAAAATCCTCTCCCACTCCTCGCGCTGCCATTTCTCCCATTTCGCAAACCAAATAGCGTTTGCCATCTGGCTATACTCAGCCTCGGCCTTGGCAAACGCTTCAGCAACCGGGCCATCTGTCGGCCTGCCAGCAGCGACGAAAGCTTCTCCGCACCGTGCATACTCAGCGGCTATATCAGTTGCCTTTAGCCAGACCTTTGGAGGAATAGGATTACCTCCACGGATTATCTCAAACATGTAGGACCTCCTTTCTTAATTCACAAAGTGGTTTGCCCTGATAATCAACGTAAATCACTTCTTCATCGTCATTGATTTCAACATCTTCTTTCTTTGTTCCATCTTCAAACAGCTCCTTCATCAGAATATCCATTATTTCCCCACTTTCAGGGATTTCAATAATCGTGGTGGTTTCGTAAATGTCATTCACCCAACACTCTTCCTCATCTCCCCATACGTCATAAATATATAATCTGTATTCCATTGCCGCTTCTAATTCCTTCTTGTTCATTTTTATCCTCCTTTTATAATTTTAGCAATCGCACGCCTGGGAATAATAGACGGGATTTAGTATGCTTCCGATATTCCAGTCTTGCCAATTTCCGCCCTGTTTCTGATTTTTTTTTATTCTAAATCTCTGTGCGCCCACAGCATTTCGAGCCAATCCTGCACATATGCTTTTATAGCTGTTTTAGTTAACAAACCATCATAAGTTTCATCACAACCGCCGTCCGAGACGACAATCTCGCCTTTCTTCACCTCCGCCGTCAATATGTCATCCCCGTGGCCGAGGTGCTTGATGCATATTTTTTCAGATATTTCCTCGATATATTCTGCCGCTTGTTTTTTTGTCATCATTTTTTTCCTCCTTTATTCTAAATCTCTGTGCGCCCACAACGTTTTGAGCCAATCCCGCACATATGCCTTTATGGCTGTTTTAGTTAGTGGCCCATTGTAATATTCGCAATAATTTCCATCAGATACAAAAATTCCCTCTTGCTCCACTTTTGCGCGTAGGGTGTCGTCGTTGTGCTCTGTGCCGCCGTAATACCATACCGGCGGCTTGTGGCCGAGGTGCTTGATGCATATTTTTTCAGATATTTCCTCGATATATTCTGCCGCTTGTTTTTTTGTCATCATTTTTTTCCTCCTTGCCCCGTCACCCTTACGTTGACCGCGGGCTGGTTTTTTAGTTAATTCCTCGTAAAGGCCCCTCTAATCGTGGCGCAGCGCATCACGCAAAGCGATTGCCATGCGTGCCACGCTGTTGACTCCGCAATACCAATGCTTAATGACAGCACCGGCTTCCGGCGTCCACATGGCATTCCCTTGGCGAACCCGTCGGACTTTGCTGTCTCTGGCCGCATAATATAATTCATAGTTTCACTCCTTGGGTTTGTTGGAAAAAGGCCGCTCTCGTCGCGAGACGAGAAACGGCCCTCTTGTGTTAGCAAACTATCCGATAATAATATCCCCAGCCATCGTTAACCCAGTCGGATATATACGCCGGCTTGACTGTCGGCGCCACCAACAGCGTTACACCGGCGGCGTATGCCTTGTCTTCCGCCGTTGCAATGGGGTATAGGTCGATGTCGGCGTAGCGCCCAAAGTCTTCATCGTCGCAAAAAATAAAACAGGGTTCGCCGCAGCCCTGTCCGGCGTCGGCGTAGATGATGCCATTGCCGCCATACTCTTCAACGATTTCCCTTACCTTCATTCCTATCCTCCTTGCCCCGTCGTCCTTTATTGCCGACTGCGGGCGGTTTATAATTATATTACAAGCAATGTATATGCCAGTATATATATTTTTTATAATTATTTTTTCTTTGTAATATCGGGCATTTACGGGGGCGTGGATTTTTTTGCGGCTGAAAAAGTGGTGAAAAATGCCACAATAGTTGCAATTATGCCGGTTTTTTTGACACACCCCCGCCCATCGATGGGCTGGCGATAGGCCCCAGGCCCCGCCTCGCGCCGCTGACATACTTGCCGGTGTGTAGAGTGAAAAAATAGTTTAAAAAAATGTAATTACTCATACACTTTGGCCTGTTAATTGCATAGGGGCATGGGGGCATTATGTATGCCATAGGATGGGGCACGATATGGGGCGGGGGCGGGGGCAAAAGTCCAGGAAAATCAAGGGGGGTGGGGCCGGCGGGGTGGGTGGCCTCTCCCTGCCATTTGCCTGCCTGGCGGCTGGCCTGGCCTGGCGTCTCCCTGCCGTCCGGCCCGCGCCGGCCTGGCCTGCCTGTGCTGGCCCGTGCCGGCCTGCCATGGCATGGTTGCCTTGTCAGGGGGCTGGTCGAGGGCTGGGCTATCGAGGGCTGGCTGTCCTGGCCGTCCTGTCTTGGGCTGGCTGCCTTGGCTGTCCTGTCTTGTCCTGTGCTGTCCTGTGCTGTCCTGGCCGTCCTGGGCTGGGGGTTTTTTGGAGGAAAAGAATTACTTTTGGCTTTGGGGGGGGGGAAGGGGAAGAAGATGAAGGGGGGGTGATGGAGCCTCTTTATCCCACCCACTCACATAATCCACGCCCCCCCAGCCCCTCCAGCCCACCCCCCTTGCTTTTCCCTCTTGACTTTTTTACATAATATGATATTTATCAGACATGGCTGGAAGGAAACCAAAGGACAGTGAGATTGTTGATAATTTCAATCCTGATAAGAGGGATGTGGATAAGGTTCTCAGGACTCTTGGGAAGAGGCTTTCTACTGTAGACAGGAAGTTGAAGAAGCTGGAAGATGATGGTGATTTGAAGGAAGCCTTTGATATGCTTTCTGATATGAGGACGGCTTATAAGAAAGCCGGGGGTTTGCAGAAGTTATTGAAGCTGGTGAAGAGTGATGATAAGTTGCTTGTGGCGATGGTGAAGGAATTGATGAAGTATGAGGCGGCTCTTAATGCTTATGATAAGCGGAGTCAGGCGCAGGGTCATTCGACTTTTGTGGTTGTGAAGGGGCTGTATGATGTTTCTTCGAGTTCTGACGAAGACCTGTCTCCTGTTGCCGATATTATAAATCCTTTGTTTGAGAGGTAATATGGGGAGAATGGGACTTGTTCAGATGTGGATTCCGAGGAGTGCAAAGAGGATTCTCCAGATGGAAGCCTGTAGTAAGAATAAAACTCTGGGGGACCTTGTTGCGGAGATTTGTCTTTCGGCTGTGGTTGGGGAAAAGATAAAGCGGCAGAAAGACGCTACGGGTTCAGGGGACTTCGCGCAGGCTGAAATATTGAGGAGGGAAATCGAGAACATCAGGAAGGAAATCGAGGAACTTGCGGCTTTCAGAAAGGAAAAGGAATGAAATTTGAACTGATTAAAGCGGAGTTCAACAACATCCGGTTTTTTTTCAAGAGAACAGGAATAGCCCCTGTCCTTATCGATGAGATTTTTTCAGACAATTACAAGGTCATTCAGAGAGGACTTCGCTTCGGCAAAGGGGATGTTATCGTGGATGCAGGCGCGAATGAGGGGATATTCTCGGTTATGATGGCGAAGCTGTTCCCTGAAGCCAGAATTTACGCGTTTGAACCCGTGAATAAAACCTACAGGGATTTATTGTTTAATATCTCGGTAAATGAGGTTGATAACGTTTACCCTTTCTGCGTCGGGTTCAGCAACATCAGGGGGAAGGAAACCATGAATGTCCATAAGGATTTGTCGGGCGGGTCGTCCAGGGTGGACACATACTCCGAGGGAAACCATGACAGGGTTGAGTGTGAATTTGCTCTCCTTGATGACTTGCTCGACAAATTTTTCTTCATTGACCGTATAAGGCTTCTCAAGATGGACATCGAGGGTTCCGAATACGATGCTCTCTATAATTCTTCCGTTCTTCCGATGGTTGACAATTTCGTCGGGGAGTTTCATATTAATTCAAGGCTTCTCGGAAGGGGATATTCGATGGAGGAACTTTACGACTGGGTCCGGAAACAAACCAATATTATTCATGTCGATTTTTGTAAGATGAATGATTGAACAGAAGGATAACGTCTATAAGATTGTCTATGACTATTCGGATGCCCCGACTTTGCGGAAGTTCGCGTTGAGCGACGCGAAAGTCCGTTGCATCATGGGGCCGTTCGGGTCAGGAAAATCGTCGGCGTGCGTGATGGAGGTCGTGAGAAGGGCCGTCCAGCAGAAGCCAAGTCCCGACGGGATAAGGAGAAGCCGGTGGGCGGTGGTGAGAAATTCCTACCTGCAACTTCGCGACACGACAATCAAAACCTTCCATGACTGGTTCCCGCCTAAATTATTCGGGGAATACCGCGTGACAGACCACGTTTACATCATTACCGGATTCAAGGGGGTTCACCTTGAGGTAATGTTCAGAGCTTTGGACAGACCTGACCAGGTTTCCAACTTGCTGTCGCTGGAACTGACGGGAGCGTGGTTCAATGAAGTGAGGGAAATTCCCAGGTCAATTATCGAGGCGATGGACGGCAGAATCGGAAGATACCCAAGCGTCCGTGACGGAGGGGCTTCATGGTATGGGATGATAATGGACACCAACCCTCCCGAAGAACAATCCTACCTTTACAGAATGTTCGAGATAGTCAAGCCTGAAGGGTGGGAGATTTTCAAACAGCCGTCCGGTTTGAGTGAACACGCCGAAAACACAAAACACCTCATCAAAGATTACTACAAGAAACTCGCCCAGGGGAAAGACGAAGCCTATGTCAGAGTTTATATTCACGGGCAATACGGATACGTCATGTCCGGAAAGCCTGTGTTCCAGTCTTTTAACGACAATGTTCATGTTTCACGGAACCCGCTGGAACCTATAAAGGGACTCCCTGTGATAGTCGGTTTCGATTTTGGTTTGTCACCGGCGTGCGTGATAGGACAGATTACCCCTCTTGGGCAGTTGCGGATTATTGACGAGCTTGTCTCCGACGGGATGGGGATAAAACAATTCGCCACAAACCAGTTGCTTCCGCTGTTAAGAAATAAGTATTTCGGAATGGAAGTTTGCGGCTACGGAGACCCGTCAGGAACTTCCCGTTCGCCGACGGACGAATCCACCTGCTTTGAAATTTTGCAGGGGTCGGAGGTTGGATTGAGGAATATTGTTCCGGCTTACACGAACGCACTCGTGCCGAGAATAAACGCCGTCGAATCCTTCCTCAATAAAATGTATAAGGGCGAGCCTGGGTTTATCCTTTCTCCGAATTGTTATCATTTGAGAAAGGCTTTAAATTCAGGGTATTATTATGAAAGAGACAGAAAGTCCACGGGAGAGGATTACAAGCTGATACCGGTGAAAAATTTCAGTTCCCACATTGCGGACGCCCTGCAATATTTGTGCCTGTATCTGAATGAAAAGAACTTTGAAGACCAGAGACGCAGGGAATTTCTGGCAAAAATTACCAGAACTGAATTCAGACGGTATGGCTCTGTTATCGCCGGATATTAAGGAGTTATTATGGAAGAGAACATAAAGAAGGAAGTTGTCCTCGATGAGAACCTCGCCAGACTTGGTTCAATGCTTAACAGTAAATTCAAAACCTACGAAGCCAACAGGGGGATGAAGGAGCTTGAGTGGCTTGCCGATTTAAGGGCTTATAAGGGAATCTACGGCAGTTCCGTTGTTCTCAAAGAAGAACAGTCGAAAGTTTATCCCAAGATAACCCGCTCGAAAGTCATCGTCGCTCTCTCAAGAATCCACGAGTTATTGTTTCCGGCGAAAGACAGGAATTGGGAAATAACTCCAACACCTGACCCGTCCGTTTCTCCGCAGAAGTTTGAAGAAATCGTCTTGGAGCTTCTTCAGGAAAAATCCCAGAACGGAGAAGAACAGGTTATCACCGAAAAAGAAGTCCGCCTTGCAATCGAAAAGAAATGTAAAGAAGCCTGCAAGGCAATGGCAAAGGTGATAGATGACCAGCTTATCGAAATGAATTATTCCGAAGAAGCAAAAAAAGTAATAAAATCAGGTCTTATCTATGGAACAGGAATCATAAAGGGGCCTTTAATCAAAACAAAGAACAGGCATATCTGGAAGCCCACCGATGGGCAAATCAATAAATTTATGGAAGTAATCGAAGAATATGAAGTTCCCTATTTTGAGTTCGTAAGAATATGGGACTGGTATCCGGATATGTCCGTCACGGAGCAGTCCCAGATGGACGGGTGCTTCGAGCGTTACCTGATGAACAAGTATGACCTCCGCAAACTCGCTGAAAGAGGGGATTTTTACGGAAATATCATTCTTGATTTTCTGGAATCGAATCCGAACGGAAACAATGTTCAGAAACAATGGGAGGTCGAGCTTCAGCAAATTGAGAGTAAAACCACCGGAACGGTTGCGTCAACTGCCGGAAAATACGAGGTTTTGTCCTTTTGGGGATTTGTTGACGGAAAAACCCTCGCTGATTGCGGACTCGAAATAGAAGACCCGAAGATGGAATATTCCTGCAATGTCTGGCTTCTTGGTTCGAGGCCGATAAAAATAATTCTTTTTGATGACGCAATAGGGCATTATACACTGTTCTATTACGAGAAAGACGAAACCTCCATCTTCGGGGAAGGGATTCCGAGGATAATGAAGCATTCGCAGGACGCTATTTCGGCAGCCGCGAGAATGACTTTGGACAACGCCGCGTGCGTCTCCGGCCCGCAGGTCGAGGTCAACTGGAGCTTGCTTACCCCTGGCACAGACTACACGGCATTTTACCCAAGAAAGATATGGTTCAGGGAAGGAAGAGGTGTCGAGGCGCAGTATCCGGCAATCCGGTCTCTGACATTCGATTCACACATTGACGAATTGCTTAAAATCATTCAGTATTTTGAGCAGAATGCCGACAAGGAAACAGCTCTTCCTACATGGTTGTTTATGCAACCGGCCCCGAATGAGACGGCGCAGGCAGCCTCTGGAAGGATGATGAGCGTCAATATGTCCATCAAGGACATTGTGAGGAATTTCGATTCGTTCACCGAGAAAAACATCGGTTCATTGTATCGATGGAACATGGAGTTTAATCCAAGAGAAGAAATCAAGGGGGATTACAACATCAAGGCGAAAGGTGTCGGGTCTCTCGTGATGAAAGAAATCAGAATGCAGGCGTTAAACCAGCTTGTTGCGACACTTTCAGAAGATGATTGGGATTACATTGACAGAAGGGACATCCTCGAAAAGAGACTGGATGCAAATGATATTTCAATCAGTCTTCGCTCCGAAGAGGAAGCGCAAAAAATCAGAGAGGCCCGCCAGAACACCATTATCAGCCAGTTGCAGATTGAGGCCATAAAAGCCGAAATCGCCAAAGATAATGCCCAGGCAATGGTCAATCTGACGAAAGCCAAAGAAAGAAACATCAACGCAAACATTGCCGCCGCGGGAGACGACGAAGAGAAACAGGCCAGAATAGCGAAGCTCAAAGCGGACGCAATGGAAAGAATCATGAAAGGGGCAAGCCATGCAAGCCGAGGAAAGACTCAAGGAAAAATACCTGCTGATTAGAGATATTTACGAAAACAAGAACACATTTGGAATGTCAGCATTGGTGAAGCTCATAGAGTTTATGATTGCGAACATCAGAGAAGAGAATGACACGGCAGACCCTGAATTAATTCGATTCAATCAGGGCCAACTTGCGACCTTAAAAGAGTTGAGAAGATACATTCTGAATGGAAAATAAACCTATTGACAAAGAGATAATTGATATGCTATTAAAAGCTCAAAATGGCAGTAATGCCTTGAACGTTATCGTGTTTACTGAAAAAGAGTCTATTGAAATATGTAAAGCGTTAAAGGGGATTTTAAGGATATTTCAAAATAAATTGAGCAAGGCTTAAATTTCAGGCGTTACACGAAATCAAAGGCCGCGATTGGACTAATCATCCAAAGCGTGGCCTTTTTATTTTGGAGGGAAAAATGGAAGAAAAAGACAATCAGGACATCGAAGTTTTTGACAAGGCGTTTGATGAGGCCACAGGGATTCAGCCCAAAGAAGCTGAAAATTCTGAAACGCTGAAGAAACAGAAGGAGCAGGAGGATATTTTGGAAGCCCCTGCTGTGTCCGGAGAACCCAAAGAGGAACCCAAAGAGGAACCCAAAGAGGAACCCAAAGAAGAACCGAAGGGGGCAAACGAAGAGCAGACTTTTGAGCAGAGGTGGAAATCCTTACAGGGCATTTATCGTCACGACAAGGAAGAATGGAGCAAGGAAAGAGAAAAACTGCTCAAAGAGATTGAAGCCCTGAAAAAAACCGAAGCCCAAAATGAACCTCCCAAAAAAGAAGAAAAAATTGAACCGGAAGTAAAGTCCTTTGCTGACATCATCAGTGAACTCAACCTGACTGACGAACAAAAAGAGCAGTTGATGGAGTATGAGTCTGATTACGATGTCATATCAAAAATGGAAGGACTCAAACGCAGTGCGGAAATGAAAAAACTGAAGTCGGATATTTTGGAAGTCCTCAAATCTTTTGAGGACAAAATACAGACCCAGTTGAAACCTGCGAGCGAGTTTATTGAAGAGACAAAAGTCGAAAAGGCTGAAGCCGCGGCCAGAGCGCACTTTGAAGCGATTGAAAAATCTCATCCCGACTACACGGTATATCGGGATGACGGGAGCCTTCTGAATTGGATTAAATCCAAGCCGAAGTATCTTCAACCTGCGCTTCTTGAAGTTTACAAAAGCGGAACCGCGGAAGATGTAATCGCCCTTATAAGTGATTTTAAGGACGAAAACGGAATAACGCAAAACAAAGTCGTGTCCTTCGACAAGGCAAAGGCCGACAGAAAAGCAGCCATGATGCCTCCTCCGGCCAAACGGGGGGCCGTGGGTGCATTAAAGAGTGCGGCTGAAACCTTCGAGGATGCCTTTGATGAAGCGTTGCAAAAATTAAAGGAGTAAGATTATGGCTGTTACAACTTACGGAGATATTTCACCGCGAACCGCGGCCTATGCAGTTGTTGGTTTTTTGAAAAATGCAATGCCTTACATGTGCCTGGAGAAATTCGGTCAGGCACAGCCGTTGCCGAGCAACAAAACGATGTCGATGAAATGGCGCAGATACAACGCTCTCGCTGTGAGGACATCGCCTCTGGCCGAAGGCGTTACTCCAGAGTCCGACAAACTGACCGCTGAAGACGTGACGTTGACCCTGGCCCAGTATGGAAGTCTGGTCGAAATCACCGATGTCATCGCCGACACCCATGAAGACCCTGTCCTGCAGGTTGCCATCAACTCCGTTGCTGAACAGGCGGCCAAGACAGTCGAAACATTGCGTTACAACACTCTGAAAGCCTGCACGAACAGATTTTACGCGAATCAGGTGGCTTCCCGTAATTTGGTCGCAACGACCATTACGAGAGCCGACCAGCGGAAAGTCGTTCGCGCTCTGGAACGGCAGGAAGCGAGGCCGATTACGACCATCGTCCGTTCCACTCCGTCTTTCAACACCGAGAACGTCCTTCCGGCGTTTATCGCTGTGACGCACGTTGACCTGACTTCCGACATCAGGGAAATGGACGGTTTCATCAACGTTGCCGACTACGGCAAGTTGAGTCCGTATGAAACCGAAATCGGTGCTTGCGAAGAAGTCAGGTATCTGAAGTCAACGATTTTCACGTCTTATCCTGGCGCTGGAGCGGCAACGTCCTCGATGATTAACACCGGAGGTCTGGCTGACGTGTATCCGGTGATTTTCTTCGGTCAGGACGCATACGGCATCGTGGCCCTCAAGGGAAAATTCGCGATTACGCCGATGGTGCTGAATCCGAATGTGCCGAGAGGCGGAGATGAACTCGGTCAGCGTGGCTCTGTTGGTTGGAAAACCATGCAGGGAACTGTCATCCTGAACGACGCATGGATGGCGGTATATGAATGTTGCGCGACCGAATAATGAAGATAATTGACGGATAAGAGTTGGTTCGCCAGTTATTAATACTGTCATACTGAACATCCTGGCGAGTATGACACGGAATCTGAAGACCAGGACAACACAACTTACAACAGGAGTAGTATTATGGCTTACAGAAAATTTGATGACCCGAAAATCAGTGTTGATAATTCGGCAATGAAAGTCAGTGCGCTGAAAAGCGAAGTCCTGAAGCGTGCAATTATGGGAAGCGTCAACAGAGTGCTTTGCGGAACCGGCGGGACTGTGTCCGCGAACGGGGCCAACCTCGGAACCGCCGCTACCGGAATCTGCACGCAGAACGCCGTCATTGCCTGCATCAACGGACAGGCTGTCACGATACCGGCCACGAACAACATCAATCTTGGGACGGGAAATTACAGCGGAGCGCAGATTGGCAAGGGAACGATGGGAACCAACTGCGTGACCAAATTTCTCGTCTTTGCCGACGAAAACGCCGTTGTTGATGTTGCCGGTCCTGGCAATATTGTGGACAAAGGGGATTACGCCAATGCGACGCTGGCCGCCGCTGCGTGCGCACTTCCCGACCTGCCCGAAGGTGCGGTTGCTTTGGGCTATTTGACGTTGCAGGGTCTTGCCGATTCGGGAGTGACCTTCAACGTCGGCGGTGCAGGAACGATGGGAACGTGTTCGTTCGTAAATCTGTTCAACATGCCCTATGAAGGGTAGCGCGGATAGGGGGCTGGGTTGCTCGCGCCTCCTCCCAGTCCCCTGTCCATTTTAAAAAAAAGAGGGGAAAATATGAAAGAAAGCAAAACACCAGAAAAATTTGTAAATCCCGTTGGTCATATCCGCGACAGAATCATCATCAACCAGAGCGAAGGTCTTCCGTCGAGCGGGGTTTTTATCTCGCTGAACGGTTACGCTTTTCTGGCCAAGCCTGGAGTTGAGGTTGATATTCCGCGCCCTGTCAGGCTGATGCTTGACACTTGCGTAAAAACGGAAATGCTCAAAGACCCCAGCGGCAAGACTTACTATAGGGACGTTCCGAAAATCACCTACCAGTTGATTAAGGAAAACGTTTCGTATGACGAGGAAGCCGCAACAGAAAAGAAGGAGAAACTAAATTGACTGGGGCCGAATTGATTGCATACATGAGGGAGTCCATGTTGGACGATGTGGAAATCCCTTATCTGTGGTCAGACCAGGAATTATTGAGGTTTCTGGTAAACGCTGAAAAAGAGGCGTGCAGACGAAGTTATTTGATTATCGATGCCACGACCGTAGCTGATAATAGTTCTCCTACACCGTTGCCGGTGTGCGTTATCCGGCTTACGGCAGGCGTAGCGACCTATGCAATATCCCCGAAGATTCTCCAAATCAAACGATGCCAGTTGGCGTCGTATCCTTATGAAATCAAGGAAAGCCCGATTCACCTCCCGTATCTCGATGACGAAATACCGGATTGGATGGGTTCTTCGGGGACAGTCGGCACAGAAGGCACGGGGGGCTATCCTGTGCGTTTTTTCACCGAAACAGGTTCTATTACGTTTGTAAAAGCACCGCCGGTCGATGACACCGCCTATCTTGTTGTTGCGCGTCTTCCGTTGGCCTCCTTTACTCTGGAAACTTCGCCGGAGATTGACGAAAAATACCACATCAACATCTGTGATTGGGCGGCTCATTTGGCGTTTATGAAACCTGATTCTGACACTTTTAACAAAGACCTTGCTGTTTATTACGAAGCAAGGTTTACCAAAAACTTCGGCCCTTTGCCGGACGCTTACAGCGAGCAGATGAGGAAGATTTATCTTCAGCGGGCCAGAATGCGTCCGGTAAAGTTCGGAAGCTAAAAGGAGAAGAGTTATGGCAATCGTGAGACTGAAAAGATTCATTGAGGATGTGAAAAGCGGAAGAGCTGACATTGTGTCCGATACCGCTGCCTACGCAACCTCTGCCGGTTACGCAGGAACCGCGTCCAAGGCTACCACTGCCAGTTATGCAGGAACCGCGTCCTATACGGGTCTGGCCGGAACTGCGGGTTATGCGGCGACAGCCGGAACAGTGGCGTAATAAAATCAAAAGGGGGGAGTGAAGACCCGCCTCCCCTCTTTCCGTTCGACCCAGGAGAAGAACAATGGCTCTTAAAACAATCCCTATTTTTAAAAATAATTTTAACGCAGGAACCAGTTGTGATTCCAATCCCATAGATGTGCGTGATTACACGGCGGAAGGAAGGTATTCAGTTTACGTCAAAGTCGCTCCGATTCCAGGCAACGGAACTGCCGGAGAGGTTGTCATGTCTGTTTCCGGAGCACCCTATTACGGCGGGGATTATGCCAACATGGGGACTTTCGGAACATTCAACGTCGGATATGAAGTGGCCGAACTGGATATTGCTCCTGTTCCATTTATGAAGTTTGGACTCAACGTGGGGACTTCTGCTACCGTCGGCGCAAGCGTAGAAGCGTTTTTGCATATCATTTAAAGGGAGGTCGGGATGGCCTATAAAAATCTCTCGATGGTGCGCGGGGATACGCAGGTCTATAATCTCTGCTTTAAAGATTCCAACGGGAACCCGTTCAATATCAAGAATTGGGTTGTAAAGTTTACCATAAAAAAGCATTACGGCCTTCTTGATTCAGCCGCTTCAGTTCAGAAAACCATCACGACATTTCCGGATACTACGGGCGGAACGTGCGGGAGGGCGCAAATCGTTCTTTATCCTGTGGATACTGTCAATCTTGAGCCTGGAGAATATGTTTATGATATTCAGGTGACAAGAGACCAGAACGATACCTATACGATAATGCGCGGGAAAATGGAAATAGAGTATGATGTGACGAGGACACCTGGAACAGCCGGAACGATGATATGAACCAAAATAAAATAGAACAGGATTTCATTGTCAGTTTTGCTGAAAAGAACATTGTGGTAAACTTCACAATGGGCGCGGGCGGTCTTGCCGGAACTTCAGGAACGTCTGGAACTTCAGGAAGCAGCGGAACATCTGGGACAAGTGGCAGCAGCGGAACCTCTGGGACTTCCGGAGCGTCAGGAACCAGCGGAACTTCGGGGACCAGCGGAACTTCTGGGGAAGACGGTATTCAAGGGTCTTCTGGGACTTCAGGGTCTTCTGGGACTTCAGGGTCTTCAGGGACTTCAGGGACTTCAGGAGTCAATGGCTCATCCGGCACATCAGGGACATCCGGAATTGACGGCCAGCCTGGGACTTCGGGAACATCAGGCACGAGCGGAACTTCAGGGACTTCAGGAGTTGACGGAATCAATGGTTCATCGGGGACAAGCGGGACTTCCGGAACTTCTGGGACAGATGGTCAAACGGGAACTTCCGGAACAAGCGGAACATCGGGAACATCTGGAACAGATGGGACGCATGGGACTTCCGGCACTTCTGGAACCAGCGGCACTTCAGGGGTGGATGGTCAATCTGGCACTTCAGGGACCAGCGGGACTTCAGGCACGAGCGGGACTTCCGGAATTGACGGCCAGGCTGGAACTTCCGGCACTTCAGGGACTTCGGGCACAAGCGGGACTTCGCCTGAAGGCGGAGGTTTTTCCGGAACCGCCGGAACAATAGGTTCTCTGAAGATAACTGGAGACTACAGCGATGGGACATCAGGATATGTTGTTATGATTTATTTTGGAACTACCGGAACTGCCGGAACTGATTTTAGTTCAGCACCAGATGGTTCCATTTATTTCCAGTATATTTCATAGGTGATTTATGTCAAATATTTATGATGATAACTTTTCTCTCCCGAACGGCAGCGCATTGCATCCGTTACGGTGGGAAAATTTTTCTGGAAATGCCGCTGTTATAGGTGATAATTATTGTGATATTACCAATACCGGCGTAATGCAATTAAAATTCCCCAAAACAGGCGATTTCGCAGTAAAAATTGATTTTGAGCTTCCAAACGGCGAATCAGATGCCCACGCCTATAGATTGCTTCTTCGGGCTTATATTGATTCGACGCACTATTTTGAAATTAGTGCTTTTCACTCATCAACCAGCAGTCCCTGTTACATGAGAATAACTTGTAATGGAGGATCCCCAGAATATTATTCTATTAGTCGTTCAGAAATCTATGGTTCGATGATGATAATCCGTTTTGGGTATCAATATTATTCTTATTATAAAAATGGAGCAGCTTCATGGACTGCGCTTGGAACTGCCTATTCTATGTCAGGGACGATTGGTTATCCTGTCTATATCCAGTTTGGGGTTATTACTTGGGAAAATAACCCGCAGATTACGGGACGATTTAGAAATTTCAAAGTAATTTATGAATCTGAAGCCAAAGTGAGAAGTCCTTATGACGATGAGTTTACTGGAGCGGATGATTCTTTGCCTTCGCCGTCGAAATGGCAGACTATAAGTGGAACTCCAGTAATTAAAAGTAACACCTGCGAAATGTCCGGTGTTGCCAGAATGCAGGGTCTAAATCCAATTACTGATGATTTTTCTATGGAAGCAGAATTAACTATGACGGTTTATCCTTCTGTAAAGAGCTGGTGGGCCTATGCTGGAATGGAAATAGACTCCACTCATTACATTCGGATTGGGACGATATACGATGGTAGCACTTATTATATTCGACAGTATAATAATGGTTCAGGGGATATAAATAAAACTGCTTATACTATATATCACAACTTTTTATTGTTAATCTTTAGAATTGATAATTGTTTCTGGTGGTCTGTTAAACCAGGAGGAGCCAGCTATCTATGGTCAACCCCAGCAACTTGTGTGTTTGGAACTTCAAAACAAGCGATTTATCCTTCTCTTGGCATCAGGCCATGGGATAATAACCCAACAGCTACTGTAAGATTTAGTTATATTAGATTAAACGGGTATCATTATCCAATAGGTATTCAAAAAATTAACGGAGAGCAAAAATTCAGCATTCCAAAGCAAATAAAGGTTGGAGGGGCGTGGAAAGATATTGCCGCCTGTAATTTGAAGGTTAATGGTAATTTTTTAACTGTCTGAAGGTGTTACTGTGGTCTGCAAAATCAATCGTCGGGGATTGGGTAGCCGATAGTGAGTAGTATATGTCAAAGGATATCATTGTTCAATTTGCCGACAGAAATATTGAAGTTCAATTAATTGCCGGAAAATCATCCGGTCTCGCAGGCACTTCTGGGACAAGCGGGACTTCAGGGACATCCGGCGTTGACGGTCAGGCTGGAACCTCTGGGACTTCCGGAACTTCTGGGACAAGTGGAACTTCTGGAACCAGTGGAGGATTTTCAGTTGTATACAAAACAACTACTGGAACTCTCTCTGAAGCTGATTGTAGCGGAACAATCATTTCCAATTACGGGCAGACGAGTGATGTTACCCTGACCCTCCCGGCTGCTTTTGCCAATGGGAGCTTCACTGTGAGGATTGACACGACCGTTGCGAAATATTTCCGGCTTGACCCTAACGGCTCTGAAGTGCAGATGCTTGACGGAATGGATTTGGGTGCAGGAAAATACATCGGATTAACGAGTGCGGCAAAAGGAGCGGTGATAAAATACATTACCCTGCAAACCGGTGTGTCATCCTATCAATGGG
>Ga0208461_1002160_pt1 | contig 16511 bp, 18 predicted proteins | sample AD_JPNTR4_MetaG_FD_184448 | JGI IMG/M metagenome (GOLD analysis project Ga0208461, IMG submission 184448) | Active sludge microbial communities of municipal wastewater-treating anaerobic digesters from Japan - AD_JPNTR4_MetaG (SPAdes) (version 2) | ecosystem: Engineered > Bioreactor > Anaerobic... | reverse complement strand
GTGATCTTGCAGTCCAGGCCGGTTAAGATGATAGTGGGCCAGGAGGTGAGCTCTTCCTCGGTGGTCAGCCTGGTCGCCCTGGTGAAGGTCAGTTCCTCATCATTCACCTTCACGATTCCAGCTACATCGGTGTGGCTGGTTATGGCCTCTGTGATGATGGCTACCCGGAAAGGCACCGCCGGGGCAGATCCGGCCAGTACCACGGGAGGCACGCCGGAGAAAGCTATCCAATTGCTAAGTTCAACCTTCCAGGCGTTGTTCACACCCGTCTTGAACTCGGCAAAATACTCTCCAGCCATTATAGATATCCTGTGACGCTGTAGTCGCCCGCGCCGCTTGTATTATCGTGCTGGCCTATCCAGAATTTCAGGGCCCGTGGTGCAGAGGATGATGCCCTCGGGGTCAGGCTGGGACTCGATGCCTGTGCCCTCAGGGCTATAGCCTTCTTTCGCCAGGCTTCCGCCTTCTGTGATAGGGAGACTGAGGAGTTGCCCATCGACTTGTCGACCAGGCCGGCGTACTGGCCGGCGATGTTCTCTGCACAGAACGCCGCCGCCAGGATCTTGTTATTGCCCGCCCGGGTCAGGTTGTACGAAATCTCACTGTCTGTGAGCAGAGCGAGACTTAGATCCTTGCCCAGCTCCAGGCGAACGGCGTCTATAGGCCGGGCCGATGGATTGTTGGTATAGGCCGATACGTTGAAATCAGTCTCCATGACCTCCAGGATGTAGGGGTCGCCAGGGGCCTTTGAAGTCTCACCCCATTCGACATAAGCCACAATGAGGTAGAGGCCGGACTGGTCGAGGTCGTCTGCATCTGTTGTATAGGTGAGACTCCCTGCGATACCGCTTTCGGTGGCGGTCCATGTTGCTGTCGTACCGTCTGGCTTCACCACATGGAACTCAGTCTTTGTGGCCCCGGTCAGATCTTGCCCGGTCGCCAGGGTGATGACTGCCCCGACCTGATTCTTGTAGATCGTCATAGTCCTCCGATTATCGAGCTGCCGTCGACCTCGTTCGTGATCAGACTCTCGCCTTGGTAATGCATCAAGCAACCCCTCTGCAAGACCAGGCCGCCTGGGGTCAGGCTTATGGCCGCCACGGCCACCACCACGCCATATCCTGCACCGGCTTCGATGGGTGAGGTTATGATGATGATATCTGCCTGGCCGATATCCACCTGGCCAGGAACGGTCGCATCGAGCCCGATGTCCTGAGCCTCAATCTCGATGGCTGCAGGCTCGACTGTGAGAGAGATGGTTCTCCGCAGGCCTATTGCCTGTTGCGCGGCCTCGATTTGGGTCGGATCGACCAGGACCGCAGCGCCTTTCTCTGTGCCCACCTCCTGGGCGGTGAACTCGACTCCTACAGGGTCTATCACCAGGCCGGTCGGGGATTCCAGACCAACCGGACCGGCTGAGAGGGAGATCTCCGCAGACTCGACTGAGAGGGTCCTGGCATCATGGAGAGCTATGTCGGTAGGATCTAGCTCGACCGCTGCAGGGGCTATGGGCAGGGATTTGCCCTGCTCCAACAATATGGCCGAAGGCAAGACGGTGATGCCTGCAGGTGAGACGTCTACCTGGCCAGACCCGGCTGCATATGCACCGATCTCTTGCGCCGTCACCTCGATTGCGGTGGGACTGACGGACAGAGATATGCTCTGCTCTAGCCCAACTGTGCCAGGCACGACCTCCACCGACGCAGGAGATACATCAATCCCGGTGGACCCGCCTATGGAGAGTTCAATATCCTGGGCAGTTATCTCAATAGCTGCCTGGCCGACTACCAGAGAGAGGGTCCTCTCCAAGTCTATCGGGCTGTGGGCGATCTCCACCGCAACAGATGAGACTGCCAGGCTCTTACCCTGCTCTGGTTGGATGGTGCTTGCAGCCAGCTCGACACCTGCTGCAGTCACACCCAAGGAGATGGCACGCTCTAGGCCCACCGCAGACGGTGATATCTCGATGCTTGCTTGAGAGACGGTGACCTCGGCAGATCCACCCACCGAGACGGCTATATCCTGCGGGGTTAAGGTGATGCTTGCGGCCTCTACTGCTACCGAGATGGCCTGCTCAAGTGCTATGCTCTGAGCAGTGGCTTCTATCGCAGAACTGGAAACCTCGACAGACTTCTCGACCTGTACCGTGGTCGCCTGTGGTGTCAGGATGATAGAAGCAGGTGAGACATCGATCCCTACTGACCCGCCTGCAGAAAGCCCAATGTCCTGGGCGGTTATGGTGATGCTTGCTGGAGATATAGGCAGGCTGACTCCCTTCTCCAGCCCCACCACCTGGGCGGTGATTTCAATCGTGGCCTGGCCGATATCAACAGACGTGCCTTTCCCGAGGCCGATTGTGGATGCCCCGAGTTCGACAGAAGCAGGTGATATGTCCATCGATTTGGCAGATTCCAAGCCGATGCTGGCCGGTGATAGAGTGACCGATGCAGCTCCTATAGCCAGGCTAACCTCTTTTGTGAGGCCTATGACCTGAGCGGTTGCCTCGATCGCTGCCGCATCGACGGCGACGGAGACTTCGCTAGACGCCGTTTCAGTGGTGGGCCAGCCGAAGAACCAGATCGAAGACATAATCACCTACTTCTGAAGATACTCGTCTAAGCTCCCCGCATCTGCCTCAATATCTTATGACATTCTGGCGGCAGCTTGCCGACGATCCCTCGCCTCTTACACTCCATCAAGCAGGTTGTGGCCTGGCCGATGATATTTGTCACTGCACCGATATCGTTGGTCTTGCCTTTGATCAATGACGCTTCCCGGCAATATCGGACCGTAAGATGGATTAGCTCATCAGTATCCTTATTTTTGGTATCGAAGGAGCCATCGTCCAACCCTTTCTTGATCTCGGACCACATCTTAAGCTCCCTGATGCGATCCCTGGCCTGAATTTTCATACCTTCGATCTCGAAGAGTAGTCTATCCCTTTTGACCTCTAACCGCTGCTTTTCGTAGCCTTCTGCGGTCTCTAGCTTCTCCAGAGTCTCGGCCAGGTCAATTTGTTTTTCTCGGTAGTCAAATGATAGAAGGATAGTCTGCTCGTAGAATACGAGCTGTTCCCTGGTGGCCTGGTGATATTTTGATGCGGGGGTAGGGAATTTGATATCGTTCAGCACCGAGAAGTTGGCCTCTGTAAACGTTCGCCAGACTACCTGATTATCCCAAGCCTCTTGGATCTCCTCTCGCAGGCTTGCTAGATCTTGGGACTGTTCCTTGGTGAATAGCCCCGAAGAGCCAACTACAGCGGGTAACGACTCACCACAAAGAGATATCTGCATAACCAATCCTCCATACATTCGATGACGATTTTGCCGAAATATATAATCTATATGTACCATTCTCCATGCAAATCATTGAGCTATGATAGACTTGGCCACTTCCCCAACCAGGAAACTCAGCTAAAAATGCAGTCTGTTTAAATTTTAGTGGTGCGGTTAAGTTGTCTGCAATTGCCCAAAATAAATCCGTTTGCCCATTATTTCCACCTGTTGGATATGCTGCAATCCAAAACAAATATTTTCCATCTGGTATTTTTGTTACAGATACATGCCACGGAATCCATGATATTTTTATAGTTGTGTCAATATCAAATACTGACATATTTGTAGCTGGACCCCACGTCAATCCATCACTAGAAGTGCGTCGTTCCAATACGCCTTCATCACCGTAATACCACATGACCCAATCATTTGGTCCATTGTAATAAACAGCAGGCGAATATAATTGCGGACTAGATATAGTAAGTGCGGTCTTTGTTCCCAGCGTAGGCACTCCATCCACATCTGATATTTCCCACCTATATATTTGCCATGTTGGACCAGTTGTTAATTCCACATAATAATAATATAATTTTCCTGTGTCTGGATTCCAAACCAAACAAGGATCACAATTATGTAACGATGGTTTTGTAGCCAGGGGATTTGTTATACCGCTCGGAACTTCCCAGGTTATTCCATCATTTGATGCAAGCAATGATGGATTCTCATAATCGTCATTGCCATTAGGATAAGGAGTTATTCCCATCCAGTATTTATACCCGGCGAACCCCCCTTCAATATATACCACTGAAGGGTGAACAGTTTGTCCACTTCCATCATACGTTGGGGTGGTCAATACAGTAGGCGGACTCCATAACAATCTTGGTTTAAATCTCGCTAACCGACCACTAGAACTTTGTCTATTCTCAGACAATATTCTTATTAATTCTTCAGTACTTGGGATGGTCCAGGCATAAGTTTCAACGGTTTGTACTGTCGTGGTCGTATATCCACTAATACTAATTCCAGAACCAGACGATCCCGTAGCACTCGCCCCGCCGCTAACTAATCTCCGGGCGGTATTTAAATTTCCACCTGTTGCCCAACTAGTACCGTCATATTCTTCAGTACTATTCATGATCGACGGGCCACGGCCACCGAATGCAACTGCATATGAAGAGCATCCACCACAACCATGCTCATAACGAGCTACAGACAAACTGTTTTTATTTGTCCATGAAGACCCATTATAAAGTTCACATGTAGACTGGTAAGTAGTGCCATTAAATCCGCATGTAGAAATAGCATCAGAACTATCTCCTCCGGATGCAAGGGATGAAACGGCGAATGTATATGTGGCAGCATTCGCCCAGGTAGACCCATTGAATGATTCTACTGAATCTAGTTTCCCACCGGTATTTTCACCACCAAGAGTGATCGCATCAGCCGAATCCCCAGATGTACTATGGCTCCACCTGATCACAGACATATCACCGACCCAGGACCATGATGTGCCATTATACGTCATCGCATTTTTAATACCCGCCGAACCAGTATAACCTCCAGTAACCACGGCATCACTAGCATTTCCAGCGTCCCCTGATGCGCATCTCGTCCTCGCGCTTAAGAGGTCTCCACCAGCACTCCAAGCAGATCCATTCCATTCTCGACATGTTTTGGCGGCATTGGCAGTAGCACCGCCACCCGCCGCAAACGCACTGGCTTGACTTCCACCCGCGTTCGGCTGAAAAGTATTATATCCGACATTCGATCCCGCGCTCCACGTTCCAGCCATCCAAAATCACCTATTGAATGGAACTACTTCAACAGTGCAACTTGTACCATCGGTATCTTCTGTCGCCACAATCTTCGCATATGGAGCACCACAGGGCCACATGATAACCCTGGTGGTATTTTGGAGCTGAACAGAGCACTGGCTAGAACCATCATACAGGTCCATAAAAGTTCCGCCGCTATTGGCCGCCCCTTGGAGTTTCACAGTCCAGTTGTAGGCACCAGCCACAGTGATGAACACTGCTATGTAATTATGCCCGCTCATATTGATTTCGCTGGATGTTGTAGTAGCTGTTACTGCATTAAGTCCTAAAGTGGCAGCCGTAATTCTGGACCCTTTACCCATTTTATTCACATTAATAGTATCATTGCTGGAATCCAGAACTTCTGCAAAATGACACGAAACATGTAATCTACCAAGAGCATCTACTTCAAGTGGTGCATAATCACCAGCAGTTCCTGCAATAGCTTCGGCGGTATCCTTGCGGACAGCAAGAATCTGGATGCCAGTATCCCCAGTTGTATGAGGTGCATCCTCGGCTTTGGACAGGGCCGCTATTGTGGCAGAATTGGGATCCAGAACGTGAAGGCGGCCATTGGCATCGACTATGAGAGGGATGTAATCGCCATCGGTGCCAGCTAGAGCAGCGGCAGTATCCTTTCGGACTGCCAGCATCATTAGGCCCGTATCGCCCGATGCGTGGGCCACGTCCTCGGCTTTCTCGGCGTCGAGCCGTAAAATAGAGGCATAGACTACGTTCGGTGATGCCTCTACCTGAACGGCAGCCGCCTTAAACGCGTTACCATTCGCGTCTTTCAGTTCTTTGTAGTCGTATGCCATTTTATCACCTAAGTCGCTACAGCGATGGTAAACCAGCTTGCACCGAAGTTGATGGTGATAGGCGTCAAGACGGGCGTGTAGGTGGCCGTGATCTCTGAGCCGAAGTCTACCCAGCCTATGAGGGCATCACTTGCGTGGTCATCATCATAGAACACCGCGTACCGGAAGGGGCCGAATGAGCCACCGTCCGGGGTGAAAGTGACATCCTGCCCTACGAGTGTACCTGTTCCGCCGGTCTCCGTGTACGCATTCTGGGTGTCCGAGCCACCGGATGGATAGCCGTTGGCCGCGCTGATCTCGGCCAGATCTGCCTTGACCGAATCGTCGGTTGCAGACGGCGTTGCGTTCGTGAGGTAGACCTTGATGGTATCACCATCGAGGTCTATCTCCTTCTTTCCTAACCTCTCAAAGAAGTCGTTAAAGAAATTAAATGTTGCCATTTACATCACCTCAATAGAATTCCTCGTTTATTATTTGGAAGAAAAAATATCAGCCGGTATTGAACCGGCTTAAGTCAGGTCGTTCCAGATGATGATGAGCTGGTTACCAGTTTCGTCCGTGCCGTCTGCCTTCGTAAGGACGCCTGCCCCGACTGCATACTCTTCAGTCCTGTCTGCCATTGTTGCTATTGAGGCTTTGGCTGTCAGAGCCAATACGCTCACGAGCTCGTCACCAACTGCCATGCCGGGTACTGTGACATTGGTAGCGGCGGCTGTGCCATCAGCGATCGTGACCTTTGAGAATCCGCCTGCCAGCTTAGTCTTTAGGACTGATTGGGGCTGCAGTCCGGACGATCCCAGCGCCACAATCTCAGCCTTGACCGTATTGAAGACGATCTTGCCAGCAGTCTCGCTCTTGACCTTGATCCTGCCCACGATCTGCTTGAGCTGGTCAGCTCCTGTTGGGGGGGTTAGCGTCCACGAGCCGGCTGTCGTGGCATCCAGATAGACCGGATCGCCTACATTCCCGGCATTTGTGTTGAGGCCGGTCAGCTCTTCGATGTCGGAAGCGAGCGACGTTCCTAAGCCTTCGTTGTCCTCGCTCGCTATGAGCTGGGCCGGCTTGCCGCTTGTGTCAGCATCGGCCTTCTCGACCTGGAAGACATCATTGGCGGCATTATAGCCTGTGATGTGCAGCAGATCTCCTTTGGCCAGGGCCACGGCGCTGTAGACGGTGAACTTGCGGGTTGTGAGGTTCAGGTCGTTGAGGTCATCAGCTGTGACGGTAAGCTTCTTCAGGGCACCGTTATCTCCCGGAACCCAGACCTCTTTTGCTTTTATTCGAGCGGTGTCCAGACTGTCCAGCTTCATCGGGCCACGGGGGTACTCAAGGGCTCTGTGGCTAGTGGTCATGCGCTACCTCCATGGGTTTGACCCTGGGCAGCTCGTCCTCCTCGACGCGGTAGATGTTGCCTGCGGAAAGGAGGTTTCGGAGCGTGCTTGTGGGGATCTTCGCAGCTTCTTTCAGAGTGATAGAGCTGCCCCTGGGATACTCCCGAGGGGCTTTAGCTTTCTCATCCCATCGCTTGAATGGTCGTAAGACCTTGTAGATCATCCGAATCCCTCAAGCGATAGCGTTCTTCATGAACAGGCCGGCCTCAGGCGCCATTACGACCGGGCACCAGCACTGGAAGCCCTGGTAATAGGTCGTGTGACTGTGCAGGTCAGGGACCTGAGAGAGGGCGGTATCGAATCCGCCCAGGGGCTCATTGAAGCTGAGGTTCATGCCGGCGATGGTCTTCAGGGGACCGGGCTGGGTCACATAGCCAAGCCACATGTGCTTACCAAAGATCCAATCAAGGGAGACGGTAGCTCCTGGGGCTGCGGTGTTATACATGGCCTTGCCGACCAGGATGTTATCCACATCCAGGGCCTGGGCTATCATCTGCTCGTTGAGCTTGGTGGGAACCTTCTCAGAACCCTGTGGGTTCCTGAACAGGCTTATGAGCTGGGGGTTGATCCTCAGCTCTTCATAAACCTGCTCGCCCATGAGCAAGGTGTTGGGGTTCACGCCGGCGCTCTTCTTGATGGCCAGCTTGGCATCCTTGAAGACGCCCAGGGGGTCAGAGTCCGCGTCGTTGAACTGGCGGAATGTCAGGTCATCTGTCATTGCGCTGGTGCCAGTCTCACCGCTGGAGACTCCGGTCCAGTCAATAGCCCAGACCTCCTCGGTGAAGTACTTGGAGGCGATGAGCAGCTCCTTGTTCAGCTGCAGAACGTCAGTGACCATCTGGGTAGTAGCCTGCTCGATGGGATAGCCGTCATCAGCCACATAAGGCAGATCAGCCAGCAGAGGCATCTCAAAGGCGTACCTCTGGCAGACGTAGCTGCCGGGAGTGTCTACCTTCAGCTCGCCCTGGGGTGGTATGCTGCCAGGCCGCCAGGTGCCTGCCTTGTTGGTGAAAGCGTTCTCCTTAGCCCACTTGGGATAGAGACCAGCAATCTGATTGACAGAGATCAGTGGGAACCACTTGTCTGCAATGAAGTTGCTCTCTTCCTGCCTGTAGGCAAGGGACCATTCAGACTCCAGCCGGGCCACATGCACCTGGGAATAGTCCACTCCCTTCTGCACAACCTGCTGAGCCAGGGTAGCAATCTGCTCCTTATAACCGTTATCCATTGACATTGATAATCAACTCCTTCAGGTCATGCTCACGTACATCTTCTCAATTCTCACTGTGGCAGGGTAGCCTTCTGCAGCCCCGACCTCGCACTGGCCGAAGATGATATCTTTGTCTGCGGGTGTGGCCTTGACACCGACGCCGCCTGTGGTGATCTTGACCCAATCGCCTGCGGCCAGGTTGCCGGTTCCGGCTTTCAGAAGGCATTTGCCTCTCCACTGGACCAGAGCAACTGTGGAAAAGGCGGTGCTCGTGCCGTTCTCGGTAGGACGGTTGACCAGAACGCCCACGGCTGGGCCGCTGGTCCAGGCCTTGACACACCTGTTCCGGGCAGTGTCCAGCTGGACCGCGCAGTATTCGTAAGTGGTCAGGTCGCCCTCGACATCATAGGAAGAGATGTCTCCAGGCATTGCCTCCCTGAAGGGAGCGGTAATCTGAGAACTGGACATCTACTGCACCCCCATCTGAGATCTTACGACAGAATGCCTTTCCTCGGCGATTACCGCCTTGGCGATCTGCGGGTTCTCGCGGGTGACTGCGGCCACTGCCTGGGCTCTGAGGATCTTGGGGTCAGTGGGACCGTCGCCAGACTTCTGGATGGCGCCCACCTTCTTAGCCACCAGCTCCTCAAACTGGGCGGTGGAGCTACCCGGTGCCGGCCTTTCGCTGCCGAACGGATGATAGAGCAGCTTGCCTGCCTCGGCCTTCATTGCGCTGGCCTGCTTGAGTGTCTTGAGAATTGTCTTCCTGGCCTCAGAGGGCAGAGCTTCCAGGCTCTTGAGGATCTCAGCACCCTCTTCAGGAGTCCCCAGACCGGAGAAGTCGGACTTGGCTATCTGCTCATACTCCTTCTTGCGGATGATAGAGCGCAGCTCCTCGTTCTCCTTTCGGATCGGTTCGACTGCCTTCTGGACTATGTCCAGCAGCTCAGCCTTGCTGACCAGAGCCCTGGCTCCGGCCTTGTCAGCCCTAGCGGGCTTGGTCTTTGTCATCGGCACACTTCCATTTGCTGATTTGAATAATAAGAACTTTTTCCCATTAGCCGCTTTACCGACTAACGAGACTTCGTCTAATTCAAGATCGGATAGCTCATTAGGCACTAAAATCACCTCAGATCATTACAAAGTTTGAAGAAGAGATTCAGAAAGGCGTGCGGGTCCCTGTTCCAGCGATGGAGAAGCCGGTGATCTCGCCTTTCTTGATCGCCTGCCAGAGAGCGGGATCGTGGATCTTGACAGCCATAACCCAGCTCCCGGATTTCACGACCTGGCCGTTGCACTTGAAGTCGGTTGGAGCGATATAGCTCTCGATGATGGAAGCTTTGGCCACGCCAGAATGCTCTTTGCCGATCCGCTGGCTGGTCTGCATGAACTTGTGACAGGCCGCCCGGATCTCGGACTTGCTCAGGCGGTCACCCTGCAGGTCTATGACATTGGGCTCGCTGACGACTCCATAAACGATCTGCTGATCGCTGCCCTTGGCGACGATGATAGGCACCCGGTAGGACTTCATGACCTTGCTTACTTCGTCCTCGTCTTCCTCATCCTCATCATCTTCCTTCAGGAACTCGGGGAGGTCTTCATCCTCGTCTTCGTCCTCTTCAGGCTCTTCGTCCTCGGCCTTCTCTGCCTCATGCTCTGCCAGGACTTCCCGGATGTCGTCTATGAGGTCACTAGTAGCCTCTTCTTCGGGCTCGGTTTCATCACCGAAAAGATCCTCTTCAGATATGCCGTCGTCTGGGTCAGCATCGGCCTCGATCTGCTCTTCTTCGCCTTCGTCCTCGGGATCAGCGTCGGCCTCGTCCTGCATCTCAAGCCACTGCTCAAGTGCTGCCTTGTGCTTGGATTCGTCTTGTTTGATGGCTTCGGCCATTTCTTTGAGCTGTGGGTCAGTGGCCATCTCGATCAGCTGGTCGATTTCATCTATGCCTTCGCCTTCACTGGCCAGTATGGCGCGAACGCGATCTAAATCGGAGCCTTTCTCCAGCTCCTCGTCTTCTATATATTCTTCTTCATCCATAGAATTACCTTCTAATCGGGGAACGTGGATGTCTCCGAGATCGATACCTTTGTTAATCATGAAAATCAGACTTTGCTGTATATTGCACCTTCAACCATCCGCAAAGCTTTATCGTACTTTTTGCCTTCGGGGTATGCGGGATTGCGGAACTTTGGATGCTTCTGTAGTGCTGATTGCATACTGCGAAGCTTACCCAAAGACAATTCTTTAAGATCCTTGAGTTTGAGCTTGGTTGCTTGATCTGCTAAGGATACTTTGGCTTTCGGCTTCTCCTGCTGCTTGGGCGCTCCCTGTCAGCCTTTCGTATATTTTCCATGCAGTAAGGCGTCTTCGATTGCCCTTTTGGCTTTCGCCTCGTTTCCGAAAGCCGGGACGTAGATTGCGTTCTCATCCTGCACTGTCGCTGTTATGGGTATCAGTTGGTGGCTTTTGATCTTCCCATTTTCATCTAAGTGAATCGCAAGTCTCTGCATGTCTGGATGAGTTGATGTGATCGACTCGCGTGTGTTTCCGATATACTCGTCGACTTCCAGTTTGCGGTCTATCGCGGCGCGGTCGGTGTATGCAGGAAATCCCTCGGGGATTTTATTTACCCTAAGATAATTTATTTTCTCGTTTCCGTATTTCCCTTTAACATTCGTTCCAAAGTTTTTATCCTCTTTCGGATCGAACTTTGCCGATGTTAAGAGTTTGCCAGAGTCAGCGTCATACACATCCAGACGGATAAGCCCGTTTTCCATCTTACCCACGACTTTCTGACCGTGTGCATGGTACATCCCATTCCACCCACCATATTTGTCGCTTGAGAATGGTATTACCCCTGGCCCGCCGACTAGGCGCTCGGCTCCGGGAATGTCCTCATATTTTGGTGGTTGCTGTTGCTCTGGCTTCTTTTCACCCTCCGAAGGCTTTATCTCTTCCGTCACGGTTTTTCCCTCGCCTTCCACTGGTTTCTCTGAGGTCTTAAGCCACCCGATCTTATCCAGAGCACTCCCACCAGACAACAGCGACTGGATTGCTCCGCCTACCCTGGCCTGTGATGCGGCTTCCTCCCTCCGTTCCATCTTACGCCGGGTCTTGGATGGCTTCTTGGGCTTCGATGAGCCACCGCTACCGGACCTGAACTGGCCGTTGTCGGCCCTGGGGTGCTTGGACTCGTCCCAATCGCCCGCTTTCTTGAGTCGGTGATTGGTGCCGCCGAGAAATATAGAGCCGTCCGGGGTTACGTGGTGCCGCCTAGCCTCTTCGAACCAATCAAGATTCCGGAGGATAGACTTCAGGATCGGTATGCGCATGATCATGATATTCGCCTCAGCAGTATCTTTCAGCGTCGCGGCCCATCTCTTTCAGAGCCTGCCAGTCATCGAGCATTGCCCGACATCGGGATACCATCGCTTGATGGGCTTCGCGGGCTTCGTAATCTTCTTCAGGGGTCATGTTAAGTCGATCCAGGATAATCTAGGGGTAATAGGTGATGAATGCAATTCGGATGCAGAAATCCCTGCTCAATGGCAGTGTCGAGCGCCGGGTACTCTTTCGACTTCCCTGATATTGATACTATCTTCCCAGCCCACTCGCGGCATACGTTGCAGGTGTTCGGCCTGATCTCGCGGGATATCAAGACCAGATCCTCTTTCTGCTCGACTGCCCGGTTGATGGAACCTTCGTTGAACGAATTCCGGGCTGCTGTGATCGCCACCATCTCAATATAGTCTGCGATCCCCAGCTCTTTCCCATCAATCGTCTTGTGGCCTATCACCCGGCCCTTCAGACCGGAATAGTCCACCTTCTTGCCCGCCAGTGCCGCCTGAGCCCTCCGCTTCTCCGATTCGGCTATGACCTCTTCTATGTGTCTGCCCAGCTGGGCATCCGTCTCTTTGAAGCGGTTGAACTCCTGCGTGGCCATTGCCTGAGCGGCTTTGGCATGAGGCCCTTGGAGCGACCCTACCCGAGATCCTGCCAGATACAGACCTGGGATGGAGACACTCAGCCAGGAGGCCGCGTTCACCAACAGCTCTCTCCGGATCCGGTCGGTGAGGGCCCTCAGCCTGTCCGGGTTGTCGAGGTTCTGGTCGATGGCCGCCTTGATGGCCTTCTCGCCTCTCTTGTAGAGCAGAGCGATGATAGCTGCGGTCTCCTTGATCCTTTTGCGGGGGTCCTCTTCCTTAGACTTGCTCCGGACCGCCTTCTCTATCTCTGACTGAGGGAGCTGAGACAGAAGGAAGGACTCGGGTCTGCCTGCAGCACGCCAGAGCTTGCGTCTCAGGTCTGGCAGGTCGTAGCCCAATACTTGAGCTTTGCGCCAGAATGAGGGGGTGAGCAGGTCGTACCGCTGCTGATCTGTGAGGTCCCCATCCGACAAGTAGCCGGTTGCGCGGATGAGCTGCAGGAGTTCAGAGTTCATATCCCCACGGGCATTATGCACCTGGCAATATCTGAATTGAAGAAGGAAAGCCATTCCACTCTGCAGACCTCTGCCACTGGGCTGCTCTCGTGTGCCTCGTGGCCCTCATCGCTTCCCATTGGAGACATGATATACCCTCAAAGATTTCTGAATAGTACTCTATGACTGCCGGGTCCGGACTGTAGAGCGGCATGTAATAGAGCATAATAGCCTCGATCATGCCGGTGTCCTCCCTAGGATAGTGTCTATTGCGCTCTGGCCATCGAGCAGGCTCTCTATCGGGCTGTCGCCGTGCTCCTGAAGAGCGTCGTTCGTCTCCTGCTCGATATAGTCCGGGAGGCCCAGGTTCTTGATGATAGCGTCCCTGATGCCTGCCTGCCGGGACAGGTCCCAGCCTGATTTCTCGAATAGCCCCAGCACCGCCACGACATCCTGGGTGCTAAGTGGCACCAAGGGGTCATAGACGATCTTAGGCCGGGGCTTGCCTCGCTCGAACTCGTATTGGGGATTCAGCCTGAACAGCTGCCTGACCACCTGGCCGTTGATCGATTCCATGAAGCTGTTGGCTGTGGCCGCGACCGCCAGGGTGAAGTTGTCAGTCTTGTCCCGGCTCAATGCCAGGCTCCCTGTGCCCCCCATTCCGAGGGCCATGAACTCAGTCATCGTGGCGATCAGGATGGCTTTTGCTTCTGCCTCAATTGACTGGGTGATGTGGCCGATGATGTCCGCATTCTGTGAGGGCTGCAGGAACCCTATCTTGATCATGGGCTGGCTGTTCGCATCCCAGACCTGGGGGGTGATGATCCACTTCTGAGAGTCGGTTGTGATGTTGGTTAGGGTGTCGACCAGGCTATTGTAAGACGCCAGGGCCTCGGGGTCTGCGTTGCCCACTGCCGGAGCGTTGGCGATGTTGGCAGGGACCTCTGCCCAGGGTATGCCTGCGCCACCCCTCTCGGCTGTGACGTTCCGCAGGTCCTCCATGATGGTCTTGGTTCGCCAGGACCTCCAGACGTGCCGGAGGATTGAGCGGCCTTCGGGGCTGTCTTTGCCCGGCTCGGCCCGGAGGTTCAGGATTTTCTGATAAGGGATGAATGTCATATGATAGTCCGGCGCGGCAAGCTGCGTCAGACCGATGAGCCTGTTCACGTCCTTGGGATCATAATCCCAATGGAGAATGCTGTCCGGGCTCCTGAATGCCAATGCCGATAAGCCGATCTGGCCGTCATCGAAATCAGATGAGTAGCGTTCGTCTTCCTGCTCGCCGTTCCGTTCCTTGTAGATCTTTTCAAACGGCGCAAATCCGAACTGGAGAGTTGGCTTGGCTGCTGTCGCTATGAACGTCTGCCAGGAGTGGTACATGTCGTTCATGCACTGCTCCAAGAACTCGGCTGAGCCATTGTCCTTGTTCTCATCGACTACCGGGTCAACGTGCCAGCTGGTGCGGCGAATGAAGAGAGAATAGGCATTCAGAGCTGAGCCCACATAAGCATCATTTGAGCCCATCTCCTCATAGACGAGCCACAGGTTCCGGCCCTGCAGCTCTGGCAGGAAGTCTCGCCGGATCCAGCCGGGTAAAAAATATTGGAGACCACTGCGACCATATTCTTGCCCTACCAAGGCACGCGGCGATTGATGAAATTTTGGATAGACTCCACCGTTGGGGGCTGCTGGACGCTGGGTAGATTTTGGCATGAGAGGCTTCCTATTTGATGGGTACTTGATGCGGTTCTACAAAATCGATAACAGGAGACTATGATAGATTCTATTCTTTCTTGTCCGCCTTGTGCCGGTTGGTGCTCCGGCTCACCGCTCGCAGGTTCCGCTTGCTGTTGGATCCGCCATTGCTGAGTGGGTTCTTGTGATCGGCTTCCCTCGGATCGCCCTTCGGAATGCCCAGCTTCCTGCGGGCTGCGTTCCTTTCGGCACGCTCTTTGATCTGCTTGGGCTTGCCGTGGTAGTCCCTGTACTCCTGTTTGTAGTCCCGGGCCTTCTCTTTCTCCAGGACGGCTTTCAGGATCGGGATTCGCATAATCAAGAGTATATCACTTCCAGGCGGGTTTCTTGGTGGCTCCGGTGAATGAGAGCTTTGGGTCCGGGGGCATGTGCCCGAGAGCTTGCCACGCATAAGCGAGAGCGTCTACTTGGTCGTCGTGGTTACCTATTGGGAAGCTCAAGAGTTCTGCTTCAAACTCCTGCGACAATCCTCGCGTGTGGTAGACTTGCCCTAGCTCGTAGCGAGCCTCCATGGGGGCGAATCTCGATACCTTATCGCTGATCGGCTTGATGCCTCGGACATTGAGCGATGTTTGTGCAGCTAACTGCTGGATGAGTGCTTTCTGATAGGCCACATCTTCAATGCCTACCACCAAGGGCTTCCATCTGGCCGCGAGCTGCTTGATAAATTCAATCTGTTGTGAGAATGATCCTCGTATTCTCTGCACGTCGAGGATGTGCAGGTTTCCGTTCTGGTCTCTGCCGAGGACTGCCCCTGCTGTATAGTCTGCCGCCTCTTTCTCTGAGATGGCTAGATCGACACCAAGGGCGATCTTCATTCCTTGTGAGGGGGGGTGATCCTCGTATTTCAGCCAGGCTCTTTGTATCCGGGTCGCTCCTGCTGCTATGAATTTGCATTCATATTCCTGGGCTACGAAAGCATTACCACGCTCAAGGCGCTCCTCTTCGATGAAGGCAGGATCGATCCGGGGGCACTGTTGCCATGGGACCTCGATCTTCTCCCACCCCCTGCTCTTGGCCCAGGTCTCGTAGAAGAATCCTTGCTCGCCGCGAGGAGTGGACATGAGTACGAGTCGGCCTTTGGACACTGCCAACATCGGACGGACTGCCCCATAAAGCTCGTCCGGTATTGCTGCCGCCTCGTCCAAGATGAGGAGGGTTACAGCGGATATGCCTCGGATAGTCTTCTCTGAACCGGGGAGGGCCAGGACCCTCGAGCCATTGGCGAACCTTACTGAGAGCTTGGTGTCGCTGTCCAGCTTTATGTCTTTGTCCACCAGAGCGAGGAACTCAGAGAATTTGAGCATGAGTTCCTGGGATTGTCTGAGTGATGGTGAGTCCAGGACTATTGTACTCCGTGGCTTATGAATGGCTTCCCATAATGCCAGAATCGCGGCGGTGGAGCTTTTGCCAGACTGTCTAGAGCAGTTTAAGCATATGCGGTGGTGGTTGGATCGTAGAAAGTTTGCTTGCCAAGGATCGGGGGTGGTGTTCAGATAATAGCGAGCGAAGACGACAGGATCTTTGGCAGCTTCCAGTCGGAGGAGATCTTCAGCCGCTTTGATCGCTTCTAGTTTCGTTGAGAATAGTGAGGAGTTCTTTGAGTCTTGCATCCGCATCAGCTTCCGTCAATGATTCTAAGGCCCCTGCTTTCCTACTTTCGGGATCGTCCCCCGCCAGTTCAAGCTCTGCTTTCAGGGCTTTGGCTGCCATGTCGGTAGCCTGATGATGCCAGTTGATGACTTGACCAGGAGAGGCTTTGCGTTTGACCGGCTGGCCATTCTCGTTCACGGAACCGTATTCGTCGCCCACCTGCCAGTCCAAATG
>Ga0208461_1002151_pt1 | contig 16561 bp, 14 predicted proteins | sample AD_JPNTR4_MetaG_FD_184448 | JGI IMG/M metagenome (GOLD analysis project Ga0208461, IMG submission 184448) | Active sludge microbial communities of municipal wastewater-treating anaerobic digesters from Japan - AD_JPNTR4_MetaG (SPAdes) (version 2) | ecosystem: Engineered > Bioreactor > Anaerobic... | reverse complement strand
TTTGGAATGGGTCGCGGTGTATTTCTGACGGCAGCGATTATCAGGCCGTTCAAAATGCCTTTCAAACGTGGATTCAAGAGCCGAGTTCGTCCCTTTGGGCCGTGGAAACTTCCGCCAGGAGGGGATTTACGCCCGGCCGAATGAATGGACAGAATGACATATCCTGGATAAGTCCTACCGAAAAGAATCCAAATCCGTGGAAAACTGTTTTAAATCTGCCGGAGCGGATGCTGGCGGCGGTGATGGTGTGGGTTAATCCGAGCACGGGCTGCGTTCTTGAGCGGGATTTGTATTTTAACGATGTTTCGGTGGACTGGCGAACTGCCAGTGACGGTCTTTCAGCGGGCGGGTATTGGGTGGAACGGATTGCGCTGCATGAAATCGGGCACTTGTTTGGTTTGCGGGATATTTATAATTCGGGGCAAAAGGGGTGGGAATCCTGGATGGGGGATGGCAATGAGGGGCTGGCTATGTACGGGTATTCCTGCTGGCAGGATGAGTCGGCTGGGCTTCAGTGGGCTGATATTGCGGCGATGGCCCTGGCCCATCCTGCGGTGCCCGAGCCGCGTTCGATGCCGATATTTGCGCTGGGGGCGGCGGTGTTTTTCATTACCCGAAAAGTGTAAACAATCCTTTTTTGACAGACCCTTGACAAGAAAAAGCGGATCCCGTAGTCTTTGAGCCGGATTTGCCTTTGCGGGCGTAGCTTAATGGTAAAGCCCCAGCCTTCCAAGCTGGTTATGCGGGTTCGATTCCCGCCGCCCGCTCTTTTTTGTTTTTGTACATTTCCGATGGAGAGCCCTTCGATGAAAGTGCAGTTTCTTACCGGCATTGAGCGGATTGAGATGGGGACCCTTCCCAAGCCGACTATTAAAGCCCCCAATGAAGTTCTGCTGCGGGTGAAGGCGGTGGGGGTCTGCGGGAGCGATGTCCATTACTATGAAACAGGCCGCATCGGCTCGCAGGTGGTGGAGTTTCCTTTTATTGTCGGTCACGAATGTGCCGGCGTTGTGGAAGAGGTGGGTTCCGGCGTCCGTCGAGTGCGTCCGGGAGATGAGGTGGCGGTGGATCCCTTGCTGACGTGCGGACGCTGCGATCAGTGCCGAATGGGACGGCTGAACACCTGCCGCAACCAGAAGTTTTTGGGCTGTCCCGGTCAGATAGCCGGCTGTCTTTGTGAGTATATTGTTCTGCCGGAAGCGTGCTGTTTTCCGACGGAGGGGCGAATTACCCTTGAGCAGGCGGTGCTTTGCGAGCCGCTGGCGATCGGCATTTATGCTGTTCAGCAGGCGCATTTGTCGCCGACGGCACGGATTGCGATTCTGGGTACAGGGCCTATCGGCTTATCGGTTCTGGAGGCCGCCAAGGCGGTGGGGATTGAGAGGATTTATGCAACGGATAAACTCAGCGAGCGAATGGAAGCGGCCCGACGTGCCGGGGCTATTTGGGTGGGCAATCCGCTCTTTCAGGATGTGACGGCTGAAATTCTCAAACATGAACCGCTGGGGCTGGATGCGGTTTTTGAATGTGCCGGTCAGCAGCAGACACTTGACCAGGGGGTGGATGTGCTTGCGCCGGGAGGAAAGATGATGCTGATCGGCATTCCGCGGGAAGAGCGGGTCAGTTTCATTCCGGATCGGATGCGGCGCAAAGAATTGACGCTGATTAATGTTCGCCGCCAGAATCACTGCACTCAAAAGGCGATTGACTGGGTGGCCGAGGGGAAGGTGAATGTGGATTTTATGCTTACCCATCGGTTTACGTTTGAGCAGACGCCGTCGGCTTTTGAATTGGCGGCTCAGTACCGCGACGGCGTTATTAAAGCAATCATAGAAATATAGGGGTTTTTGGAACTGGGGTTTTGCTCAGGTCGTAAAAGAGAAATGAAAACGGTTTCTATTGCCGCTGTCGGAGATGAACTGCTGAACGGACAGCGGGTCGATACAAATTCTTCCTGGCTGCAAGGGCGGCTTCTGGGGCTGGGTTTTCAGACCCGTCAGGTTGTGCTGGTGCCGGATGAAGTGGAATTAATTGCCGCTGCTCTCCATCAGATTTCATCTATCAGCGATGTTGTGATTGTGACCGGCGGTCTTGGTCCGACCGAAGATGATTTGACTCGGCATGCTCTGGCTCAAATTTTGGGGGAGCCGCTGGAGTTTCGTGAGGATCTTTGGCAAGTCATTGAGGAGTATTTCAGGCGGCAGGGCTTGCCGGCTGCTTTGACTAATCAGGTGCAAGCGCGGCTTCCGCGCGGTACGCGGGCTATTCCCAACAGCAGGGGCACGGCGTTTGGGATTGCTGCGGAAAAAGAGGGAAAGCGTTATTTCTGTCTGCCGGGGGTTCCCCGCGAGATGATGGTGATGTTTGATGACTATGTTGCTCCGGAACTGGCTGCCGGCGGGGCGGATGAGGTGGTCGTGATGAGCAAGGTCCGCTGTTATGGGGTCGCCGAGGCCGTTATTGCTGAAAAGTTGGGCGATTTGATGAGGCGCGGGCGGAATCCTTTGATTAACAGTACGGTGGAGGAAGGCGATATTTTGCTGCATATTATTGCCTGGGCGAAGGATAAAACTGAAGCGGAGAAGATGATTGCAGCGGATAGAGAGCTGCTGTGCCGGCTGCTGGGTGATGCGGTCTATGGTTTTGATGAGCAGACGCTTCCCGAAGTGGTTGGGGGGCTTTTAAAGGAAAAAGGATTCAAACTGGCAGCTGCTGAGTCTTGTACGGGCGGGATGCTCGCCAAGATGATTACCGATATTGCCGGTTCGAGCGAGTATTTCCTGGGGGGGTGGGTTACTTACAGTAATGAAGCCAAAATGCGCGATTTGGGAGTGCCGGCGGGACTTATTCGCGAGTATGGAGCGGTGAGTGAGCCGGTGGCAGCGGCGATGGCAGAAGGGGCTGGCCGCAAAAGCGGAGCCCAAGCGGCTGTGGGAATCAGCGGGATTGCCGGTCCGGGAGGCGGCACGCCTCAAAAACCGGTGGGGATGGTTTGTATCGGACTTTATTTTGATGGAAAAACCGAAGTTCGAACCTTTCGTTTTTCGCCGGTCGGGCGGGATTGGGTCCGCAGGCGAGCATGTTTGACTGCATTGAATTGGCTTCGGCTTCTGTTATTGAAGGTTTGACTAATCTTACCAGATTTGTTATACTGACTGTTTGCTGCAAATCAGAAATAGATGTAAATAAGGGGAATTATGGCAAAAAGCCACAGGCATTTGGGTGAAATCTTATATGCCAAAGGGTGGGTGGATAAGCCCGGTCTTATCAAGGCACTTAAGAAGGCAAAAGAAACCAACCGGCGACTGGGGGAAGTTTTGGTTGAAATGGGGCTGGTGACTGAGGATCAGATTATGCAGGCGCTGGCCCGCCAATTTGGGATGAATTATGTCGATTTAGATGAGGTGGAGATTCCCTCCGACGTTCGCAGTCTGATTCCGGAAGAAATCATCAAGAAACATCGGGTGCTTCCGTTGGGAAAAGAAAACGGCCGTTTGAAAATCATTATACCTGACCCGATGAATCTGGAATTGCTGGACCTTCTTCGGTTTCGTTTGTCATCGGATTTGGAATGCTATCTGGCCAGTCCCAGCAAGATTGACTCCTATATTAACCGCAAACTGGATGAGGTTCGAAGCAGTATTGATGCTACGGCGGCAGAACTGACGGAGGCCGGGCATGCGATTGAGGCGGAGGTTCGGCGGGCGCAGGCGTCCGATGAAGAAGAAGGTCCCATTATCCGGCTGGTTAATATGATTATTGACGAGGCGGTCAAGATGCGGGCCAGTGATATTCATATCGAGCCGATGACGGACCGGGTTCGGATTCGCTACCGCATTGATGGGGTGTGCATCGAGCGGGACAATATTCCCAAGAATATGCAGGCGCCCCTTCTGGCTCGTGTAAAGATTATGTCGGGAATGGATATTGGGGAGCGGCGTCTTCCGCAGGACGGCCGTATTAAGCGGCGGGTAGAAAATCAGGACATTGATTTCCGTGTTTCCTGTCTGCCTGCTTATCACGGGGAAAGTACGGTACTTCGTATTTTGCGGCCTGATTCGGTTAATATTGGTATTCAAGCCATTGGGTTTGAGCCGGAGGATTATGAACGGTTTATCCGGATAATCAAACGTCCGAACGGCATCTTTCTGGTTACAGGGCCGACCGGGAGCGGAAAAACAACTACGCTTTATTCGGCTTTGCAGGAGCTGAACCGTCCAGACAAGAAAATCATTACCGCTGAAGACCCTGTGGAGTACAATATCAGCGGGATTAATCAATGCCAGGTTCGGACGGAAATCGGTTTGACTTTTGAGGTGATTCTTCGTGCTATGCTGCGTCAGGCCCCCAATATTATTCTGATTGGTGAAATTCGAGATGGTGTTGTGGCGGATATTGCTATCCAGGCCGCTCTGACTGGGCATTTGGTTTTCAGCACCCTTCATACCAATGATGCCCCCAGTGCCATTACGCGTTTGATTGATATGGGGGTTAAGCCGTTTCTGGTTGCCAGCTCCATTCAGGCGATTATGGCCCAGCGGCTTGTCCGAACGATTTGCAAGAACTGCAAAGTTGTTGATGAGAAGCCGGATCCGCGGTATCTTCGGCTTCTGGGTATTACGCCGGACGATATGAGGAAGTATCCGATTTATAAAGGGGCCGGGTGCAGCCGCTGTCAGGGAACTGGTTATCGGGGCCGGATTGCGATTTTTGAGATGATGGAAATGAACAGCCAGCTGCGTGAATTGGCCTTTCAGAAGGCGCCGACGAGCGAGCTTCGCAAGGCGGCTCGAGCCACCGGGATGAAAACATTGCTGATGGATGGGCGGGTTAAAGTATTTAAGGGGATAACGACTCCGCAGGAAGTGACCACTGTGACTCAGGCGGAGGGGCTTGTACTGGATACCTGATTCAAGAAAGAATAGAGCAACTTTTTCGGATGGGAAGAATATGCCTTCACTGCATATAGACCGACTGCTTGAAGCGTGTATAAAGATGGGTGGTTCAGACCTTCATTTGACGGTGGGCCGCCCGCCGGTGCTTCGAATCAGCGGTCGGCTTCGTTCGCTGGATACGAAAGTACTGGAGCCGGATGATACTGTTTCATTGATGAAAAGTATTACGCCGGAGAGAAACCAGCAGGAGTTTCAGGAGGTTGGCGGGACGGATTTCGGTTTTGCCTTTGGGGATGCGGGGCGGTTTCGAACGGCTGTTTTCCGCCAAAAAGGGTATGTCTCCATGGTTCTTCGTTTGATTCCTTCGGAACTGCTTACCTTTGAGCAAATTGGTCTTCCGAAGATATGTGCTGCTCTTTGCCGGCGTCCTCGGGGTCTGTTTCTGGTGACCGGCCCGACGGGGTCCGGCAAAACCACGACGCTGGCGAGCATGATTAACTATATTAACGAAAATATGGACGTTCATATTATTACTATTGAAGAGCCGATCGAGTATTATCATCAGCATAAGAAATCGATTATCAATCAGCGTGAAGTAGGCATTGATGTGCCGACGTTTGCGGAAGCGCTTCGCCGTTCTCTTCGTCAGGACCCGGATGTGATTCTGGTTGGTGAATTGCGTGACTTGGAGACGATGGAGGCGGCCATCACGGCGGCTGAAACCGGACACCTTGTGTTTGGAACTCTTCACACTACCGGCTGCCAGGGTACAGTGAACCGTATGATTGATGCCTTTCCGGTCAGTCAGCAGGAGCAGATTCGTGTTCAGCTGAGCACCAATCTGATTGCGGTGCTCAGCCAGGCGCTTTGCCCTCGCATTCCAAAGGGCCGGATAGCGGCTTATGAGTTTATGGTGATTACACCGGCTATCTCGAACCTTATCCGTGAAAATAAAGTTTATCGTATTGAGTCGAGCATCCAGATTGGCAAAAAGTTGGGTATGCAGCTTTTGGACGACCATTTGTGGGAATTGTGGGAAAAAGAGTTAATAAGTCTTGAAACGATGCTTGATTATGCGAGGAACCCCGGGGAATTGTTAGAAAAGGCCGAGAAGAAGTTGGGCACTTCAATGAAGGGGAAGATGAAGGGCAAGGGTCTTGAAGAAGAATACGGACCTGTCTTGAAGATGTCCTAAAAAAAGGTTTGTTATAGAAAGAAGTCGGTTTTTTAATTGCCAAGTGTCTAAGTTGTTTTTTAACCTGAAATCAAAATAATTTTTTATTTTTTTATGACGACCTTTTGCATCTTCTTTTGTTTTTCAATTTCTTTTTTCTTCTTTTCTTCTTATTTGCCCCTATTAAGGGTTGTTTTGTGGGTGTTTGGGTGAAGTAATTCTTTCTTTTGCCAATTGTCCAACATAAAGAATGCCTTGAACTTTGTTTTTCAGGTGCGTACAATAAAGTAGGATGCTCGAGTTTTTGGGCCCAGCGTGGAGAATAGAAAAATGGCTAAATTTCCTCCAGTTGAAGAATTAAAAGGAAGAACCTTAGGCCGCATTCTGATAAAAATGGGCCTTATAACTCGTGAACATGTCAACGAGGCACTTCGCATCCAAAAAGAAAGGGGAGGGAAAGTTAAGATAGGTCAAATCTTTTTGGAGATGGGACTTGTAAAGGAGAAAGACCTTGCTATTGCTTTGGCCGGCCAGCGGGGGATGGAATATGTTGATATAGATAATCTTGAAATTCCTCAAGAAGTTATCAGTCAAGTTCCGGCGCAAATGGCCAAAACCTACCGCATTCTTCCAATTTCCTACGATTCTAAGAGGAATCATCTCACTGTAGTGCTTGATAATCCGGATAATTTCCGTGCTACGGATGACTTGAGTACGCTGATGGGCTTTACGGTGGAAGCGAAGGTGACCGACCCGGATGCTCTTAATACAGCGATGAACAAGTATTACGCCGAGGAAGAGGAGAGTTTGACCGAACTGATTGGGGAAATTGAGAGCGACAAGGGGCTGGCAAGTCTTCAGGGGCGGGATGCGAGTATCGATTTGGATGAGTTGAAGGAGGCCGCGGACTCTAACCCTGTCAAACGGCTGCTGAATCTGGTTCTTTTGAAGGCCATTCAGGATAAGGCCTCTGATATTCACTTTGAGCCGTTTGAGAATGAATTTAAGATGCGTTACCGGATTGACGGCGTTTTGTATGAGATGGTTCCTCCGCCCAAGCATATTGCTCTGGCGCTGTCGAGCCGAATTAAAGTGATGGCCAACCTTGATATTGCGGAGCGGCGTCTTCCGCAGGACGGACGTATCCCGTTGATGGTTGGCGGCAGTCCGGTTGACCTTCGTGTGAGTATTCTGCCGACCATGTTCGGTGAAAGCGTAGTGCTTCGTATCCTCGACCGTAAACAAGTGGATTTGCGGCTGGATATGCTGGGGCTGACGGAGCGGGATATTGGCATTGTTCGCCAACTTATTAATAAGCCGAACGGGATTCTGATTGTGACCGGGCCGACCGGCTCGGGGAAGACCACTACTCTTTACTCGGCCCTGAAAGAACTCAATACGATTGACAGCAAGATTATTACTACTGAAAACCCTGTAGAATATGATATTGACGGGCTGATTCAGGTTCAAATTCGTCCAGAAATTGGTTTGACTTTTGCTAAATGTCTGCGTTCTATTTTGCGTCAGGACCCGGATATTGTGATGGTTGGTGAAATTCGAGACCTGGAGACGGCGGAAATCTCCATTCAGGCGTCTTTGACCGGTCATTTGGTCTTTACCACACTTCACACCAATGATGCGCCGAGCACGATTGCCCGTCTGCTTGATTTGGGTGTGGAGACCTTTTTGGTGACGGCGACGCTGGAAGGGATTATCGCCCAGCGGCTGGTGCGGCGCATTTGTACGAACTGCAAGACGGAGTATCAGCCGACTGAAGAGCAACTGATGGAACTGGGGCTGACGGCGGCTGATATGGCGGGGAAGAAATTCTACTACGGCCGCGGCTGTGATATGTGCAACAACACTGGCTATCGGGGCCGTACGGGCCTTTTTGAGATTATGACGTTTGATGATGAAGTTCGGGATTTGATTATGAACCATGCTTCGACGGCGGTTCTGCGGGAGGCGGCCCGACGCAAGGGGATGCGAACACTGCGGGAAAATGGTCTGGAGCTGATTTACAGCGGTATTACGACGCTGGATGAAGTGGCTCGTGAGACGATTGCGGCGGAAACGTAAGAAAATCGGAATAAATTTCGGCGGACAGGGCTGTTTTCGGACAAGCGGCTGTTCGGCCGGGAGGTGAACGGATATGCCGGTCTTTCAATACACAGCGCTGGATGCCAAGGGCAATGAGGTGAAGGCGGAAATTGAAGCCCTCAGCAGCAAGGAGGCGATCAGCAAGATTCGCAGCAAGGGGCTGTTTCCCACCAGGGTTCAGGCGCAGGGTGCGGCGAAGAAGGCCAAGGCAGCGGAGGCGGCTGCTCCGCGACGGCGGCGTTCCGGCGGCAAGGTCAAATCGAAAAAAGTTATGCAGTTTGCCCGCCAGCTGGCTACGCTTCAGGATGCGGGTCTGGCGATTCTTCGCTCGCTGCGGATTCTTCAGGAACAGGAGAAGTCGGGTACTCTCAAGCGGGTGATCGGGTATGTAGCCGATGATATTGAAGGCGGTTCGACGCTGTCGGAGGCGATGGCCAAACATCCAAAGACTTTTAATCGGCTGTTTGTCAATATGGTGGCAGCCGGCGAGGTGGGGGGTGTGCTGGATGTGATTTTGAACCGTGTGGCCGACTTTATGGAAAAATCGGAACGGCTCAAATCCAAAATCAAAGGGGCGATGGTGTACCCGATTGTGGTGATGTCGGTGGCGTTTCTGATTGTGCTGGGGCTGATGATTTTCATCGTTCCAACCTTTTCTGAGGTGCTCCTGGATATGAGCGAGGGCAAGAAGGGTCTGCCGGCTCTTACCCAAGGGCTTCTGAATATCAGCCGGTGGCTTCTGGGTAATAAGGGGGTGAATGCAGGCATCGTTGCGATGATGCCGATTCTGCTGGTGATGTTTTTTAAGTTTCTGCGGCGATTCTACTACGGTCGCTATGCTTTGGACTGGCTGAAACTGCATTTGCCGGTGATTCGACGATTGACCTATCTGACTACGGTAGCCCGCTGGACGCGAACGCTGGGTACGCTGATTGGGGCTGGCGTGCCGATTCTGGAGGCCATCAATATTACGCGGGAAACGGCGGACAACGAAGTGTATGCAGCAATGCTTGGCAAGGTGCACCAGGCGATTCGGCAGGGGGATACTTTTGCCAATCCGCTTCGTCAGTCCAAGACGGTCGATGCGATTGTTGTGAATATGGTGGAAGTCGGGGAGGAAACCGGCGATTTGGACAAAATGCTGATGAAGATTGCGGATAATTTTGATGAAGAGGCGGACGTGATGGTCGGGGCGATGATGAGTTTGCTGGAGCCGATCATGATTGTCGGGCTTGGATTGATTGTCGGAACAATTGTTGTGGCGATGTTTCTGCCGATGGTACAGGTGATTCAGGTGCTGATGTAAAACCAAAATGCTCTTATCCACATTTTCGGAAAGGAACGATTCATGAGCAGAATGAGACGGAGTCAAGGGGGGTTTACGATTGTAGAGCTTCTGACGGTGATGGGTGTGATTGCCCTGCTGATTGGGCTGCTGGTGCCGGCTCTGAATATGGTCAAGGATTATTCCCGCGAGATTCAGCAGAAAGCCCAGTTTCACAGTCTGGATGTAGGTCTGGAGATGTTTAAGAATGACTTTGGGGTATATCCGGAATCCAACGACAATGCCTATCCTCCTGTTAATCCGATTGATTCGACCCCTTATTTAGGGGCTCACAAGCTCGCCGAGGCGCTGGTGGGATTGGATTTGCTCGGATTTCACCCCAAGTCGGGCTTTACCGCCAGCGGTTTAAATGATTTGGATGGTATCGGGACAGGCAGCGGGCCGGTGCAGATTTATGACCCCATCAACGGCATTAATGTTCCCAATGTTTATGAAGAAACCGGCTCGCAGAATATTGATGTCCGGAAAAAGTACATCGATTTGGAACATGCCAACGCGTATCGAATGGACGACATTTACCGCAACTGGGGGGCGTTTAGTCAGTATAATTTCGTCCTTTGCGATGTGTATGCCAAGAAGCGTCAGTCCGGCAAGAAGACGGGTATGCCGATTCTGTATTACCGGGCCCGGACGGCTTATAAGTTTCAGGATTATCTTCGTTCCGATTTGGGCAGCGATCAGAATCCTGAGCAGAACGATGATATCTACAACTACTGGGATAATGAACGGCTGCTGGCGCTGGGGGATCCTGATCAGGGGACAGCGATTGTTCATCCGCTGCGGACCGGCACGGTCATCAATGATTTGGAGCGGTTTGAAGATATGATTTTGAACAAGCAGGTTCAGACGGCTACGCGGACAGCGAGCTTCCCGGACGGGGTTAAGCGTCCCTATCGTGCGGATTCGTTTATTCTGATTTCGGCGGGCAAGGACGGGCTGTTCGGCACGGCGGATGATGTTTTGAACTTTGAAAAAGAAAAGCAGTAAAAGCAGTAATCCTCTCTGGTTTCTTTGCAGATGCTGCCCTCGGAGAACGTATGTTCGCAGCACACCGACAATTGGGAATGACGCTGGCGGAAGTACTGGTGACGCTGGCGATTGTACTGATTCTGGTTGGTGTGATGAGCGGCGTTGGGGTTTACCTGAAGAAGCAGTCTGAGATTCGGCTGGTGGAAAGCACGCTTGAGGTTCTGGGGACGGCCCTTGGCCAGTACTATTCAGACTACGGGGCGTATGTGCCGCCGGTAACGAGCAAAGAGGAGTTTAAAACGGCTGTCTGCGGTTCGGAAGGCACGGTTACGTTTGTTCAGGGTGAACATCTTCAGGGGGAGGCGGAAAAAGCAGCCTGGTCGAGTGAGGCCTTGTATTATTTTTTGAACCGCAGTCCGGCTGCGGCGGCGATCGTTTCTTCGCTGATGGAACGGATGATCAGCAGCAAGGATGCGTCGGGAAAGCCGCTGGTGGTTGAAATCACCTGTTCTTCGACGGAGTCGGTCCGGACGAATCTGGTTCGCTTTGTGGATGTGTGGGGGATGCCGATTGGGTATATGCTTGTGGAGAACCAACTGCCGGTTTTGATTTCTGCCGGGCCGGACAAGAAGTTTGATACGGCGGATGATATTATCCATCGCTAAACAGGGAGGCGGGAGAATAAAACGGAAATATGCGGAAGGTTTCGACTATGAAAGCAGGAATAAAACGAGCGGGCGGCTTTACGCTGATTGAGCTGCTGGTGGTTGTAGCGATTATCTCGATGCTGGTCGGCCTGCTGAGTGTCGGCCTACGCAAGACCAAGATTATTGCTACCAATCTTCGCCAGAAGTCGATTTTTCACTCGATGGAAATCGGGCTGGAATTGTTTGCCAAGGATTTTGGTGATTATCCTGATTCCACGGTGCTGCCGAATGCAACTTCGGACAAACAGGTGTGCGGTGCCCAGCATTTGGTGGAGGCGCTGGTGGGGCGTGACGAAGCGGGGCTGGAGCCGCGGACGGGCTGGTATGCTCCCAATGATGCGCTTTATCAGCCGTCTCTTCCATCCGATTTTTATGATTCGACCTCTGAAGACAGCCGCAATCGGCGGAAAGGTCCCTATGTGGAACTGAAGTACACGGAAGTGCTCACGATTTATGAAATTTGGCAGGGGAATAACGGCGATTCCAAGATTTATGATTCCCAGGGTGCGGGAAAGCCGTCCCGTCGGGCGCCGATTTTTGCGGATACATTTGATCGCATTTCTGTGACGCGGGAGGACGGCAGCTCGGTGCGGGTTGGGATGCCGATTCTGTATTTTAAGGCCAATCGGGCGGCTGTTCGTCCTTTTCGGCTGGATGCGACGGGGCGCAATACCGTTACGGAGCCGGCGGGAGAAGATATGCGGAACTGGACCTACAATTATCTGGATAACGAGGCCGTCATTGAGCTGCCTTTGCTGCTGGATGTTTCTTCTTCGAAAGGACATTATCGAGACCCGGCAGATGAGTCTAAAAGCAAGGCACAGGTTTTTTATGAGCAGATTACTCAGCGGAGCGAGCCGGACCGGCCGTTTTATAAGCCGTTCAATGCAAATAAGTTTCTGCTGATTTCCGCCGGCTGGGATACCCTGTACGGCACCAAAGACGACGTGACCAATTTTGAATATTAATGCTATGCCAAACTCAGGAGGCGTATATATGCATGCCTGTAAAAAAAGCCGACCGGTTCGAAAGGGGTTTACACTTGCAGAGATACTCACGGCTCTGGCGGTTGTCGCTGTGCTGCTGTCTCTGCTGATTCCAGCGCTGAATACGGTGCGTAAGAAAGCGCAGGTGGTTAAACAGCAGGCCCAGTTTCACGGCATCGAGGTCGGGCTGGAGGCCTTCCGTGCTGATTGGGGCGACTATCCGCCCAGCGAGTATCCGGGAGATTTTGATGTGGAGAAGGGAAGCGGTTTCAGCGCTCCCTGCACCTGTGCATCGCAGCGGTTGGCGGAGGCGCTGATCGGCCGAGACGGTCTTGGGTTTCATCAGAGTTCGGAATTTCGTGCGCTGGGCCTGGCGGATGTGAACGGCGACGGAATCCTGGATCCAGTTCCGAATGCTGCACCGGGGATTTATAATGCGGTGTCGGGGTTTACGCTGTCCGGCAGCGGGGGCGTTCAAACGGCTGAACAGAATCTGGCTGCCCGCAAAGGGCCTTATCTTGAAGTGGAAACGGCGAATGCCGTGATGTTCAGCAAGTATTATGCCCCCGACCGGATGGATGATACCTATGTGCTGGCCGATGCCTTTCCTAAAAAAATGAAGAGATCAGGAGTGGAACTGGGTATGCCGATTTTATATTATCGGGCCAATCCAGGCCGGATTGGGAATGATCCTGCGTATGGAAAGTGGGGCACGAATACCTATAACCTGAATGACAGTTATTGTGACAGCCAGGGAATCATTGTTCGTCCTGTTCCGTTTCAATCGACCTCGACTTCCCATCCGCTGTCGCAGGCGGGAGCGAATACCAGCGCAGCCAATCTTTTTTACAGCCGCATTCTGAATCCGAACTTTACGTTGCCGCCTCGGCCGTACCGGGCCAATTCTTTTCTGCTTCAGAGTGCCGGGCCGGATGGGCTGTACGGAACACCGGATGATATCTTTAATTTTTAATTTTTCTTTTCGGCTCTGAGCGACTCAGACTGCCTCGGGAAGCTGCCCGAATGATGAAGCCAACGTTCAGAAAAAATGGATTAACACTTACAGAATTGGTTGTCGTGATTGCGGTGGCGGCTATTCTTCTGGGGATTTCTGTTCCGGCGGCGAAGAAAATTGCGGAAGTGTTCGACTATTCCACCGGCCCGCGGTCACTTATTAATGCGGCTCTTACCAGTGCTCGCGCTTTGGCTGTGGCACAAAGTACTCCTGCCGGTGTACGGTTTCAGCCGGATGCTAACGGCGATTTTTATATGATTTTTATTGTTCATGACCCGGCAAAAACCAATTTGGCCAACGGATTTATGGCGGCTGCCGGCCGCAAGCCCATCCGTCTGCCGCAGAATATCGGCGTTCTTGAAGGGAGTTTTAAGGGTGCCGGAACGGCTGCTGCCAAAGATGCTTTTTTGAGTACAGAGGCGGGTTTGCGGGATGCTCAGACATTTTCTGTTGTTTTTTCCGAGCAGGGGCAGCTGATTCGGTTTCCGGTGCGGGTGCGCAATCGGGACGGCAAGACAGAAACGGACAACACCAGTTTGGATCCTATTTTTAATACGAAAAAGAATGTGGAAAACAAAATAGCGATGTTTTGTCAGGATGACTATTCAGAGGAGGGATTGGGCCAGGAAAACAGTGTTTATTCGTTTTACATTTATGAGAAGAATCGGCTGGCCGAGGTGCCGGCAGGGCAGCGGTTTACCGGTTATATCGGCAATCTTCAAAAAGAATTTATCAATCCTTATACGGGACAGTTAATCCGGAGATAAGGAACAGGGCTGGATGGATTTTTCAGAAAGATACAAAGGGTTTTCGCTCATCGAGGTGATGCTGGCGGCCTGCATTTTGACCATCGGGTATGCTCTGATTGCGATGATTTTTCCGGCAAGCATCAAGTTGACGGGGATGGCTTCTGAGAAAGTGCTGGTTCCGGCGATTGCCGATGAAGCCCGCGCGATTGTTCGGCTTTATGAAGTGGAGCCGGAAAAATTGCCGGCAGGGGGGACGGTTCGTTCCGTTCTTTTGTCTGCGGAATATCTGACGGACAGGAGTCTGAAGTATTTTTTTCGCCGGCTTATTTATCCCGAGCCTTTTGATGTGGAAATCAGCCCCCTTCCCTCTGAGGGGATGCCTCAGTATGCGGAACTTATGACGACGGTCAATGAGCAGCTGAAGGTCGATGCGTTGTATCCGTCGCTGCCGAAGGAGTATTTTTTTCAGCGGCCGTCGCAGAATCAGCGGTACTGCTGGTCAGTTCTGTGCCGAAAGGACAGTTCGACTCCTGCCGGTTATCAGATTTGTATTTTTGTCTGCCGCCGTGCGAAAGAACTTCGGTATTACGGCTTTACTTCTGACAAAGGCATGGGTTCGTTCACTGCGGTTGAGAGCGAGCGTCCGATGCCGCTGCCGTTTCGGGTTTCTGCGAAACAAGACAGCAGCAGAGTGACGATTCACACCAGCCAGCCGGTCAGTAATTTGCCGTCAGAGTGGCGGCGGTTTTTTCTTGAAGGGGCCTGGATTGCAGTGGACCAAAGCGGTTTGGTTTATCAGATTATCCAGCGGGATGGGGATACGGTTACTCTCAGCCGCAAATGGCAGGGCAATGATGGGGATTGGATTGTGTGGCTTGTGCCGCCGGCTGTGGGGACAGAGCGCAATGTGTGCCTAGGGGTGCTGTGAAGAAGATGTTGGGACTTGAACTGAAACAAAGACACGCGGCTTTCACTATCGTTGAGATGGTGGTGGCGATGGCTATGGTCGTCGTGATGCTGGGGATTTCGGCGTTTGTCTTTCGGTTCTCTGTGCAGACCTACCGGACGGCGACGGCTATGGCGGAGATTATGCAGAAGTATCAGGCTATCACCAACCGGCTTGAAACGGACTTGAGCGGCATTCGAAAGGATGCGGAGTTTGCCGTGGTTTGGGCTCCCTCGAGGGAACGAAATCCCGATGGAAGTGTAGTAGATGAGAATCAAGACGGCATTCCGGATCGGTATCTGAGTTTTGACCGGTTGTATTTTTTTGCTGTCGGTGATTTTCAGAGTTATGACGGGCAGCCCGCTGAAAGCGACCCTATTGTCCACTCTCACCTTGCCCGAATTTGCTATAGTTTCGGCCGCGACCAGAGTAACCGGAAAGCTCCCGACCAGCTGGACCCGCGAGAGCGTTTGTTCTGCCGGACGCAGCACCTGCTTACAGCTGCGGATCTGCCGGCATTTCCCGATTTTACTTCGGGATGGAACGAGACGGTTTTTGAGACATACAATTTTTCGCTTGAGTATCAAACGATGCCGCTGGAAAATTGGCTGAATCTGGATTTCAGTACGTACAAACGGGAGATTTTGGCTAAGATTCTTGATCTTCGTGTCAGTGAGAGCACGACACAAAGCGGCGGACCGAAGATTGACTTTTCCACACCAGAGAAGACAACTGATACCATCCATATGCTGCTGTGCAAAGGGGTGGGTCAGTTTCATGTCCAGATTTGGGAGAAGGGTTATCAGCGATGGTGGCCCGAAATTGACCCGAATTATGACGGCGACTACAGCGACGCAGATACGCAGCGGTGGGACGGCACTAAGAACGGCTATGCTCTTGCGAACAATCGAATTGATGAGGAGAATCTGCAGGGCTATTATCTGATTCGGAATTCTTCGGATTTTGAAACACAAATCGGCTCGGCTCTGAAGTTTACCTTTACGCTCTACGATTCGAAGGGCATATTTCCGGATGGCAAAACTTTTACGTACATTGTGTATCTGAATCCGTAAATTGTGCAAAAACCTCTCTGTGCCGGCGTGAGGGATACATTATGAAAACGAAATACAGAAAATCGGGCGGTTCTTTGCGGTGCGGCTCGGCGCTGATCCTGGTCGTAGTGGTTACGGTTCTTCTGGCGGTGATCGGGGTTATGTTTCTGATGGTCTCACGAGTTGGGGATATTCTGGGTTCGGCGGTCCGGCAGGATTCCCTTCTTGACCAGGCCGTCGAAACGGTGACGGATAGGATTGAACTGGTTCTGATGCAGGATTTGTTTGGGTCTGATTTAACGAGCGGAATCTGCGACGGGAAAGGCGGAACCAATGAATGCTGCGATGCCCCCGGGAAGACCGACCCGTGGCTGGCCTCACTGGAGCCGGTTTGGTATAGTGATAGTGATAACGGGACGCCTGATGATCCTGAGGATGATCTTTATTGGTGGCCCTTCATTTCCAATCTTTGGAGTTCTTCGCCTAATTTTGAGGAGCGGTTTTGGGATCGGATATTGCGGGATGCCGCTTGGCCTTCCAATCAGGATAAAGAATGGGGGGCTATTGTGCCGGAGTATCCTGACTTAAAGAAAGATTATTTTATGGCGCCTGCTGATGCCGAT
>Ga0208461_1002143_pt1 | contig 16648 bp, 15 predicted proteins | sample AD_JPNTR4_MetaG_FD_184448 | JGI IMG/M metagenome (GOLD analysis project Ga0208461, IMG submission 184448) | Active sludge microbial communities of municipal wastewater-treating anaerobic digesters from Japan - AD_JPNTR4_MetaG (SPAdes) (version 2) | ecosystem: Engineered > Bioreactor > Anaerobic... | reverse complement strand
TGGGAAAGAAACTCTACAATCCCTTTGATATCCTTCTTTTTTTGTCCAAAGGGAAAACCTTCAGCAACTACTGGTGGCAGACCGGGAGTCCGGGCTTTTTAATCGAGATTCTGAAACGGCAGCGCTATTACCTGCCGGACCTGGAAAACTCCCGGGCCAGCGAAGAACTTCTGAATGCCTTTGACATTGACCGCATCGATATTCGAGCCCTTCTCTGGCAGGCGGGGTACCTGACGATTAAACAGGTGGTAGACGATCCTCTTGGGGGCCGGGCCTTTATTCTAGGGGTGCCGAATGCGGAGGTTCAGCGTTCATTAAATGAATATTTTTTAAACTACCTGGGGAACCGGGTTGACTATACGGTCCAGTATCGCAGCCCCCTCATGACAGCCCTGGAGCGAGCCGACATCGATACGGTTATGAACATGTTAAAAAGCCTCTTTGCGGGGATTCCCTACAACAACTATGTGAACAACGAGATTGTCAGTGCCGAGGGATTCTGGGCAAGCCTGGTGTATGTCTTTTTTGCAGCTTTGGGCTATCGGGTGGTCTGTGAGGACGCCACAAACCATGGACGGATCGATATGACCCTGGAAACCTTTACTAATGTGTTTATCATCGAGTTTAAGGTGGACTCAGCGGAAGCGCCGTTACAGCAGATAGAACGCCGCCGCTACTGGGAAAAGTACCAAAGTCTGGGTAAGCACATCCACCTTTTGGGCATCACCTTTAGCTCGGAGGAACGGAACATCACTGGCTGGGAGGCAAAATCAATATAACATGCCTCCCAGTGCTGCTTTATTTCTTCAGGGCTTCTTTTCGCAGGATGAGAAAGCTCGGAATGGCTACGAGTTCCGCAGCGAGGGCAAGGACTATGACGTACACAATGCCTACATCGTAGAGGAGGCCCATCAAACTGCTGGAAGCAAAAAGGGCTAATCCGTAGGCGGTGTTGAAAATGCCGTAACCGGTACCCCGTTTTTTAATGGGGGTAATATCGGCAATGGCACTCTTCATGATTGTCTCGTGGGTCCCCATAACGATGCCCCAAAGTATTGCAGAGACGATTGCAGCTCCCTTTGTCTGGAAGGTAAAACCGACCAGGGGAATAAGAAGCGATGCCCCCGGAATGACCGCCAGGGTAACAAGGCCCCCCTGTTCAGAATCCTTCCGCTTCTTAAAGTGGTCATAGAGGAGTCCAATTGCCACAGCGATAATGCCATCCACTCCCATGGCGATGGCATAATACAGGGCTATTTCAGCTCCGGAGAGTATTCCCGCTGCTGCATAATGAAAAGACAGAATAGGCCAGCCTACAAAACCAAGGGTGGTAATAAAAGAAAAACTGGTATAGAGCCAGAAGGTCTTGCTCAGAACCTCCCCTTCTACTTTTTTAGGAACAATAGCCTCCAGGGTCTCGGGGTTGGGAACCCGGATAAAAGCATAGAGGAGGCTCAGCATCAGCACGGCAAAGGGGATCCAGAGCCAGGCATACCCAGCCTGGTAGCTTGCGAGGTCAGTTCCTTTGCCGGCAAAGGCGAAGACTGCGGTAAACACCAGGGGTCCGAGCAGGGCTCCGAGCTGATCCATGGCCTCATGAAGTCCGAAGCCGAAGCCGGTTCCCACATGTTTGGTGGCAGTGGAAAGGATGGTGTCCTTCGCAGGGGCCCGAAGGGCCTTGCCGAACCGTTCCAGAACCATAAAGAGGGCCGCCACCTGCCAGACTCCGGTTAAAGAAAGCAGAGGCACTGAAGCGAGGAAGCTGTATCCTATCAAGGTAAAAACCCAATAGGCCTTGGTTTTATCGGCAAAATAGCCTGAAGCAAGGCGGACGATGTAGCCCAGCAGTTCCCCAAGTCCCGCAATGAGTCCGACGAGGGCCGCATTGGCTCCCAGGGTTTTCAGGTAGGGCCCGTTTACCGCCCGGGCGCCCTCATACATGATGTCACCGAAAAGACTTACAATACCAAAGATTATGATGATTTCTATGGCAAGCCGTTTACCCTTTTGCTCAGAAGTAAATCTACCCATGATGCACTCCTCATTTATAATAAGTCTTTTAGAATCTCCACAGCATTGATAACACATGGTTTGCAGACGTTTTCTATTAAATTTTTCTCTTTAAATTCTTTTCGCCCCTCTTCGGTACTTAAATCACAACCATTAAGGAGGTTCCGGCAAATGAATGAGCCCTGTTTTTCACGAAAGCGGTCCATAAGTGCATGGGTTTTCTGATAGGTCTGTTCTGTCAGACTGCGGTCCTGATTTTCTGCTCTCCCATATTTCATGCCAATAACCATGATTGCCCCGGAGACAGCTCCGCAAACCTCCTCTTTTCGCCCCATTCCTGCGCCGAATCCGGTAGCTGCCTTCATTGCCATCTCTTTATCAACATGTAAGTCATCACAAAATGCATATACAACCGATTGGGCGCAATTATATCCTTTTAATAATAGGCTTGCTGCTATTTCTGATTGTTCCATCTGCTTTCCTCCCTTTTTAATGTTGATCAGCGTAAACCTTCCCCGGTTGCTGTGTCAACCTGGGTGTCGACTTTAGATGATGTCTTTGTTTTTGCACCCGTTAGCCCGGTGGTAGAGCAGGGGGATGCCATCTTGGGAAAAGATGGATGTCTTAACTTTTTTGCAGGCCCCGTGGATACCCAGTTCAGCGCCAGGGTAAATTTTTATACGGCTTATGGAATGCAGAAGCCGAACAGTACCTGCTCGCGAATTGGCCCAGTATTGTTCAGCTCCCGGCACTTTCGTAGGCACTGATGCCGCGGTTCCACAGCAGGCGGCCCAGGACCATCAGGATGATTCCAGCCGCTGTGGTGCCCCCAAGGGAAAAGAGGGGCTTCTCACCGGTTAAAAGCCATGCGGCAGGATAATAGGCGGTGAATGCAAAGGGAATGACATAGGTGATGATGGTCTTTACCAGCAGGTTGTAGATAGTTACCGGATATTTGGCAAAATCACTGGTCATATAAACCAGGTGCAAAAGGCTGCCAGACTGTTTGGTCCAGAGTGCGACCGAGGCAAAGATAATCTTTATACCCGTATAAATCAGGGTCCCGAAAATAACCGCAACTATAAAGCCTAGTATTTTAAGGGGGCTGAAAGTCAGGACAAGCCGGTTTGCTGCAGCCACTACCAGGACTATACCCGTAAGGAGCTCTCCCAGGGCATCTACCTCAAAGCCTTCCAGCAGCACATGATAGAGAGGATCGATGGGTCTGGTGAGGTATTTATCAAATTCACCCCGGCGGATCAGGAAATAGGCCACCTTCCAGAGGTTGTCCGCATAAAAGTGGTCGATGCCCCGGGGAATCAGCGAAAAGCCGTAGATAAAGATAATCTGGTCCAGGGTCCAGCCTTCCAGCTGGGGGACATTACTAAATATCACAAAGATAAATACCAGATTAAAGAACTGTCCCAGAAAGAAGGCAAGGGCTCCAGTGATAAAATCGGCCCGGTATTCCAGAAGCCGCTTGATAAATTGCTGAGTAAAAATCCAGTAGAGGCGGAAAATACGCCCTATTTTTTGTTTCATCTTCATTTATGCTCATCCCCCCTGAACGGTCAGGTGCTGTTCAGTCAGTTTCCAGATCAGTCTCGATAACCCATAGAGCAGCAATACCCATAGAATCTGGGTCCCCATGGCAGAAAGGATCATCAATCCATGATACTTTTCTGTATAAATCATCACCGGGGTATACCGCATTGATGCAAAGGGAAGAAAACCCATAACCCGCTGAATCATCGGGGGGAAAAAAGCCAGGGGTATCATACCTCCGGATAAAAAATTAAGGATCCCAAATTTCAGTATGTTTATGCCCCAGAGGTTTTTAAACACAAAGGCCAGGTACCCAAAACAGACATCAAAAAAGAACATGACCAGATAACTTAAACCGGCACTGATCATATAGAGTAAAAAAGTGGGTAGTGAAAACTGAACAAACCCCGATTGGGTGAAGCCGTACCATTCGAGCCCTGCAAAGACCGGCAGGGCTACCATGCTGATGATAATGAGCTTCTGGCCCAGTTCAGTAAAGAGGATACTGAGGTTAAAGCTCACCGGTTTTATGAGCCGCATGGCAATAGTACCCTGGACAATTTCTTCTCCAACCACATAGGATGCATCCGTATCGGTAAGAAAACCGGTGATATTGGCCGCAAAGATATACAGGGTCATGTCTAAAAAGGTAAAACCGCCAATGAGCCCCCCAGGGGTATAACGAAAAACCGCCCGCCACAGGAAGAACATGACAAAGGTAAAGAATATCTGACCAAAGAAAAAGCCAAGAAAATTCCACTTATAGGCAATGGCGGATTGAATACCGGCGCTTGTAAAGGGAGTATATGCCTTAAATCTCATAGTTCTACCTGCCGCTGATATACCCGTCGCAGGATTTCTTCGATATCGATATCCTGTACTGCTATATCCGTAACCCTTACTGACTGCAGGACCATGGATAGCATTTGGGGCAAAGGACAGACCCCGGTATTAAACCGGACCCGCACCTTGCTTCCTTCCTGCTGAATGTCCAGATCTGTATGGGGCGGAAAAGGAATTTGATGTATGTGATCCGCTTCTTCCAGCATAAAGGTGATTTCCCGAATTTTACCGAAGGTGGTCCGAATATGATCCAGATCCCCGTCATATACGAGTTTACCCTTATCAATTAGGATGATCCGCTTGCAGAGCTGTTCAATATCGCTCAGATCGTGGGTGGTCAGGATGATGGTGGTCTTCTCGGTTTTGTTAATTTCCTTAATGGCTTTGCGGATACTGTCCTTTACAACAATATCGAGCCCGATTGTCGGTTCATCAAGAAACAGAACCCGGGGATTATGAAGCATGGAAGCTGCAATGTCGGCCCGCATCCGCTGGCCAAGTGAGAGGGTCCGTACGGGGCTCGACATAAAAGGGCTCAGTTCAAGAACCTGGTCAAGGAATTCCAGTCTCCGATTATATTCGGCGGTGGGGATGTCGTAAATTTCCTTGAGCACCGTATAGGTCTCGGTCAGCGGCAAGTCCCACCAGAGCTGGGTCCGCTGGCCGAAAACGACGCCGATTTCCCGAACATACCTTTTCCGTTCCTTCTGGGGAATGTACCCGTTAATGCGGCACCAGCCGCTGGTGGGGGTGAGAATCCCGGTCAGCATCTTAATAACCGTAGATTTCCCTGCCCCATTAGGCCCGATAAAGCCCAGTATTTCCCCCTCCGCAACGTGAAAACTCACATCATCCACCGCACGGACCAGCTCTTTTTGGGGAGCGATGAGACTTTTAAGGCTTCCCCGGACACCCTTTTCTTTAATAATTTTGGTAAAATGTTTAACTAAATGCTGTACTTCAATCATGAACTAAGTATTACCCTTTTCGGTTAAATAAATACAGTATCATTCTTAATAATAGTCTAGAATGGTTCTGTTCCAACAATGCAGAATGTTGTTCGCATTCCCGGTTCCAATCTTCCGGCTGTTTCAGGATTAAATCCGGGGTCTTATGTAACTCTAACATGGTATACTCCTTTGTATGAAATGAAGATACTGAGGTTTAAACAGTCCATCATCAGTCAAAGGATTGGATTTATACTAAACAAAGGGATAGTAAAAACGCCTGGTCATCTGGCCAGGTAAAAGAGACAATATGCTCTTTTTGCGTTATAGTTAAAATCCATGAAACGGACTCGGGACACTCACAAACCCAGAAAAATAGAAAACAAACTCCTTGCAAAAAACTATCAATTAAAATTCAAGGAACTTGAATCTCGAATTGGGGCTGCGGAAAGTCTCCAGGAAATTATCAGGATGATAAATGCCCAGGTTCCGTTGGATGAACTGCTGCATCGAGCCGTCCGTCTTGCAGCTATACGGCAGGGGGCGGGAGCCTGTGTACTCCATCAATTTGATATGAAAAACGAAGTGGTGGTCCAAAGTGCCAGTTTTGGTATGGAAGGTATATTCAAGGATGGTCTGATCCGGCCTTTTAAAGATCTTGGCCCCTCAGGCGGCGGCGGGTATCTGGAAGCTCTGCAACGTCGTGTCCCAATCTATCAAAATTACCCCCCCTATCCGCAGCGGGTAGAAGAAATACAGCTTAATCCAGATATTCCTGAGCCTTATAAAATTGAACGAATTGCCCTCAGGACCCGCTATGGGGCTTCATTTGCTGTGCCTATTTATCTGCAGGATACCCTGTTTGGAGGGATGGTTTTTTACTATAAAGAGGCACAGCAATTTAATGAAGAGCAAATACATCTGGGCCTTGCTTTTGGTGAGCAGATTTCGGTGGCTCTCCAAAATGCCTATTTATTGCAGGAAATGGAACAGCGAAGAAAAGTAGCTGAAGGGTTCCGGGATATTGTAAAAAAGATCAATAACACCGAATCTTTGCAGGATGTGCTCGATTTTATTGTGAATAAGACCGAAGACTTGCTGGAGTGTCAGTGTGCAGCCCTGTATACCTGTGAGGGGGATCGAATTCTGCTGCAAGCCATCAGGGGAAATTTTCCTTTGGATACCTCCACGGTAGTTATGAATTGCGGCGAAGGAATTATCGGGACCGCGATCACAGGGAAGCAACCAATAATAATACCCGATATAGCCAGGCTGCAATATGCCCATTCTGCTCATGCTATTGATGAGACCCACCCGCTCTATCTGGATCCGATCCATCGTCAATTAGACGCCTGTATTGCTGTCGAATATAAGGCTGTTATGGCCGTACCGCTGATAAGCCAGGACCGGTCTTACGGAGCCCTGGCTTTCTATTATAATGAAGCCCATCGATTTGATCCCGAAGAATTAGAGTTAACTGAGGTGTTTGCAAGTCAGGCTGCCCTTGCTATAGAAAATGCCATGCTTCGAAAACAGGCAGCTCAGCTTGCAGCCCATGCTGAACGGGATAGGTTAGCCCGGGATTTACATGATTCGGTTTCCCAAAGCCTTTTTTCAGCGAACCTGATTGCCCAATCCTTACCAAAATTGTGGAATACAGCCCCTGAACAGGCCACGAATGAATTGGAGAACTTAATAAAGCTTACCCGGGGCGCCCAATCGGAAATGCGGTCCCTGCTTTTTGAGTTGCGTCCTCAGGCTTTGGAATCCGCCCCGCTACGGGACCTGGTACACCATGCGATGAATGCCTTTACGGGTAAAACCCTTATTCCCATACAGGCTGAGCTTGCAATACATGGAGAAACCCCGCTGGCAGTTAAAATTGCCCTATATCGCATTATCCAGGAAGGGCTTACCAATATTGCAAAACATGCCGGAGCTCAGCAGGTCTGGCTTAATCTTAAAGGCAATTCCCATTGTGTATCTTTGATTATTCAGGATGATGGAAAAGGGTTTTCTGTAGAAAAGCCCCATCAAGGCGGTTTTGGCCTCTCCATAATGGAAGAGCGGGCCCGACTGGCCGGTGCCAGCCTGACAATTTCCAGCGAAGTTGGAAAGGGAAGTCGTATCACCTTTATCTGGAAGGAGGAAGCGGGTGAATACACCGATTCGGATCTTGATTGTGGATGATCATCCGGTTGTCCGGAAAGGACTTGCGACCTTTCTGCAAACTAAAGACGATTTTCTTGTGGTAGCGGAAGCCTCCAACGGTAAAGAAGCCCTGGAGCGCTGCAGAGAAAGTAAGATTGATGTGGCTCTAATGGATCTGGATATGCCCGATATGGATGGAGTTACGGCTACCGCCCTGCTTCATGAGGGATATCCGGAACTAAAAATCATAATACTCACCAGTTTTAAAACGGATGAACAAATTCAGGGGGCATTAAAAGCAGGAGCTGCGGGGTACCTGCTCAAGGATATACCGGTGGAAGAACTGGCACAGGCAATTATAAGCGCCGCTGCCGGGAAACCCGTATTATCCCCTGAAGCGACAGTGGCCCTGATTCAGGCAACTACCCGAGCAAAGGTACCAGCGGAGGAAGATTTAAGCCAGCGGGAATTGGATGTTTTATCCCTGATGGCCCAGGGTTTAAACAATAATCAGATTGCGGAGCACCTGTTTATCAGTCTGTCCACAGTAAAATTTCATGTGAGCAATGTACTATGGAAACTGGGCGCCTTTTCCAGGACCGAGGCGGTTTCACTGGCGATAAAAAAGGGCCTTATCAAGTAGAAAATAATTATAGTCCCTGTTTGCAGGATCTTCGAAGTTGTTTTTAGTCTTTGCCCCGCTGAGTATCTGCGGCGGCGCGCCCCAGGCCGCGGGCGCCGTAATACAGGTCGCGGGCGCCGCACAGCGCAGGCTGAGCGCTGCATTCCTGGTTGTGGGTTGTGAGTAACTCCGTAAATTTAATCAAATATATGGAGTTGCACTCCATATATTTGATTAAATTTGTGGAATTTACTATACTGTAAGTGTGTTTACCCGTGCATATGAACCTTTAGACAGTAAAATTCAACCCAACAAGGTATTGATACTCTATGGACCTCGCCGGGTTGGAAAGACTACCCTCTTGCATCAATTCCTGCAGCACACCGCATATCGTTACAAGCTTGATTCGGGAGACAACATCCGTACTCAGCAGATCCTGGGCTCCCAGGATTTTTCCCTGATTACCCAATATGCCGAAGGTTACGATCTCATCGCCATTGATGAAGCCCAGAATATTCCTCACATTGGTATGGGACTTAAAATCCTTGTGGACCAGATCCCCGGTATCAGAGTAATTGCTACAGGGTCTTCCTCTTTTGAGCTGGCTGGACAAACCGGAGAACCCCTCACCGGGAGAAAACGGACAATTACGCTGTTTCCCTTAGCCCAGATGGAGCTTCTTTCTGTCTGGAATCGTTTTGAATTACGGGAAAAATTGCCAGATTTTTTAATTTATGGTACGTATCCAGAAGTATTGATTGCCCCTAGTCGCCAGGAACGGATCGAGGTTCTAACAGAGTTGACCCACTCGTACCTCCTTAAAGATATTCTCGCCTTGGATCGCGTTAAGAACTCCCGCACCTTGTTAGATCTCTTAAAGTTGTTAGCATTCCAGATTGGAAATGAGGTTTCCATACATGAACTTGCAAATACGTTGGGCATCGATGCCAAGACGGTTAAGCGGTATGTAGACCTTTTAGAGCAAACCTTTGTGATTGTGCGACTTGGCGGTTTTAGCCGAAACTTACGGCAGGAAATTTCTAACAAGGCTAAATATTATTTCCTTGATAACGGCATCCGGAATGCGCTCATCGCAAATTTTAATACCCTGGACCTCCGTAACGACCAGGGGGCTCTTTGGGAAAATTTTGTGCTGATGGAGCGTCTGAAATTCCGTACCTATAATGGTGTTCATGGAGGGATGTATTTTTGGCGCACCTACCAGCAGCAGGAGATCGACCTCATCGAAGAACGGGATGGGACCCTTTATGCCTATGAATGCAAATGGTCAGAAAAACACAAAAACCGTGTTCCACCCGCCTGGGCTCAAGCCTATCCCGACACGAGTTTTAAGGTAATAAACCCGGAAAACTACCAGGACTTTGTGTTACCTTGAGTGTAATCCCGCTTCATTGACAGTATTTATTTGTCCTGTTACACTGGTTATCACATACTACCACAATAGTACAAGGAGGTGCGTAATGGTGATTGTCCGCAAATATGCAGAGGTTGGGAGCCGCGGATAGAACAGAAGCTATTGGTTATTTTCCGGTTGTACAGTACCCGCGTATTTTATACGCCCGTAATAAAAAAATAATTTCTGAATTCTGTCTCGCCTTCTCATCCTCTCGCCTTTAATCCCACACAATAATTTTTTCCGGTTCTGCCTGATCCGCCCGAAGTGTTTGCGGCCCTGCAGAATGTATGTTCATCAACTTTTTGATAAGGAATACCACAATTGTATACTACCATGAGCCCCGAACTCTGGGGCTGGAAAGGTGTCTTTCATGGACTCTGGCAATCCGCCTGTCTGGAAGACCACAGAAATTATATCCCCGGCCGAATTATCGGAAGAGAGCATCATCAATATGAAATCCTAATACCCAGTTATATTGATGAACGGACAGGCCCCATGGCGGAGAAGCTGGCTGGCATCCACCACAACGTCAGGGTCAGCGGCGCCTTTATCTATCGGACCGTTGCATCAGCGGACTATCCTGTTACCGGTGACTGGGTACTTCTGGACCCTGATGAGGATGCCCTGCGTATTCACCGGGTGCTGGACCGGCAAACCTGTCTGAGCCGGGGCGCTGCGGGGGATAAAACGGAAGAGCAGGTCCTTGCCGCCAATATCGATACCCTGCTGCTTGTCTTTGCATTGGATGGGGGGAGAAATTTTCTCAGGACCTTCCTTGAACGGGCCCTGGTTGCAGCAAGAAATGCCGGCTGCGGGACCTGTATCGTTTTAAATAAGTCCGACCTGGCCGATAATGCCGCCCGTCAGTTTGCGCTGCATACGGCCGCGGCGGCTGCTCCGGGGAGCCCCATTGTGGCGGTCAGCGCTAAAACCGGGGAAGGATTGGAAGAACTCGCTCAATACTTCTCCCCCGGAGAAACCCTGGGCGTTCTTGGTAAAAGCGGGGTAGGAAAGTCCGCCCTGATCGGGGCTTTGGACAGAATTGTAAGTTCCCCGTTGAGTTCCCCATTAAGCTCCCTGGTAAGCGGTACAGCCCCAAACGTTGCTCCCCGTGAGGGGGCGGTCCGGGAGGATGACCGGAAGGGCCGGCACACCACTACCTCGAGCAGGCTGTACCGGCTCGATTCGGGGCTTCTCATTATCGACAGTCCCGGAATCCGGGAACTGAAGCTTTGGGCCGACGAGGAGGATCTTTCGGCCAGCTTTTCAGATATCGCCGAACTGGCGGAGCAATGCCGCTTTTCCGATTGCAGCCATGAAGGGGAGCCGGGATGCGCGGTCCAGACTGCCCTGGATGAGGGCCGGCTCGATGAAGGGCGCTATCGTTCCTATCAGCAGCTTAAGCGGGAGCAGGCATGGCTGGACCGCCGCCTGGATGACCAGGCCATGAGGGCAGAAAAGGCCCGGTGGAAACAGATTGCCAAATTCCAGAAGGAGTTGCAAAAGCGGAGGATGTGAACATTGCAGATCTAAATCCCTAATTTCATTAATTATTACAAAATGGTCATTAACCAAGCTTCCCACAAACCGCCATTACCATTCCCTCTCTGGGGAATGGTAATTAAATTTTTATTAATCTATAACGCTCCTTGCATCTGCTCTACCCTGTTTTATAATAACTATTATCAACATAAGGTGCGGGGTTGACTATGAAGGGGTATCGATCCATTGGCATATCAAGCCCCAGGGCTGATGCTCAGGATAAGGTAAACGGGACCCAGCGGTATACGGGGGATCTTCGAATACCAGGGATGTTATATACCGCCCTGGTAACTAGCCCACATGCCCATGCTCGGATCATCAATATACATAAAGAAGAGGCTCTGGAAGCACCAGGGGTTCGCGCCGTGGTAACGGGACAGGATGTGCCTGTCCGGCTTGGACTCTATCTGGGAGATAAGTATCCCCTGGCCTTTGAGGTGGTCCGTTATTTCGGGGAACCGGTGGCAGCTGTGGTAGCTGACCGGGAAGACCAGGCCCTGGCAGCGGCCCGTCTTATACAGGTTGAATATGAAGCGCTCCCAGCGGTCAGGACCCCCTTAGAGGCATTACGACCCGATGCGCCGGTGCTGCACCCCCAGATGGCAGAATACCGGCATATCCCCGCCATACTTCCCGAACCGGGTACCAACGTGGCCAACAGGACAAGGATTCGTAAAGGGGACCCTGCCCGGGGCTTTGCAGAATCCTCGGTAATAATAGAAGAGACCTTCAGCTTCCCCCCGGGGGATCATGCGGCCATGGAAGTCCGGGTAGCCATTGCAGAGGTAGCCAGGAATGGGGTGGTGACGATCCACTCTGCAACCCAGGCGCCCTTTGTGGTCCGTTCCCTGATGAGCACCTTTTTCAATATCCCAACGGGTAACATACGGGTGATTGCCCTCCCTGTGGGAGGCGGATTTGGAGGCAAGGCGGGGATACAACTAGAAGGGCTGGCATACCTCCTTTCTAAGGCGGTGGGCGGTCGCCCTGTTATGGTCCGTAACCAGCGGGAAGAGGACATGCTCAGTTCCCCCGGCCATATCGGTCTTTTTGCCCGGGTAAAAATTGGGGCCCGCTCCGATGGCAAACTGAGCGCCATGGATCTGGAATACCTCTTTGACAGCGGGGCCTATGCGGATTATGCGGTCAACATCAGCCGGGCCGCGGCCATTGCCTGTACGGGGCCATATCGGGTTCCCCATGTAAAGGCCGATTCTCTTTGCGTTTATACCAACCATCCCTTTGCCACCGCCTATCGGGGATTTGGACACATAGAACTGGCCTTCCCCATTGAACGAGCCATGGATTTGCTAGCCCGCAAACTGGGGATGGATCCCATACAATTTCGGAAACTCAATGCAATACAGGCGGGAGATACCAGCCCGACCCAGCAGGTGATGGACCCCAATACGGGGAATCTGCAGGGCTGCCTTGATAGGGTGGCAGAACAGCTTAACTGGCAGGAAGGGGATCGGATTGTGGTATCCGACAATCTTGTCCGTGCCAAGGGAGTGGGCTGCCTCTGGAAGGCGCCGGCCATGCCCACCAATACCGATGCGGGGGCTATTATCACCTTTAATGAAGATGGGAGTCTGAATCTTACCACTGGGGTGGTGGAAATAGGGCAGGGGACCAATACGGGCCTGGCCCAGCTTGTGGCGGAACGCTTTAAGATATCCCCCGAACAGGTCCATGTGCTCTATGAGGTCCATACGGATCGATCCCCCCATGACTGGGCTACCGCCGCGAGCCGTTCTTTGTTCATGGCTGGGCGCGCTGCCCTTGAAGCCGCCGATGATGCGATTGCCCAGATTCAACGGACCGCCAGCATTCCCCTGGCCTGCCCTCCAGAGGATCTGGAAGTTGCAGGGGGCCGGGTGTTCTTAAAAGATAATCCCGCCGTTGGCCTGGACCTTTCTCAGGTCGTTCTGGGCTACCAGTATCCCCATGGAATCTCCGTCGGCGGTCAGGTTATCGGGCGGGGGCGGTATATCGCCCGTCATTTAACCGGCTTGGACCCGGAGACCGGCAAGGGAGATCCCGCCCTGGAGTGGACCCTGGGTGCTGAAGGGGTCGAAGTGGAAGTAAACCTCCGGGATGGGTCATATCGGGTGCTTAAAGCTGTCTGCGCCATGGATGTGGGCTTTGTGGTACATCCCGCCTTAGCAAGGGCTCAAATTGCGGGGGCCATGGCTATGGCCCTGGGGTTTGCAAGCCGGGAGGGTTTTCTGTTTGATGAACGGGAACGAATACTGAACGGCAACCTGCGGGATTTTAAACTGTACCGGTATGGGGATGAACCGGAATACCTGGTGGATTTTCTCACCACTCCCCAGGGCGATGGACCCTATGGCCTGCGGGGGCTGGGGGAACAGGGGGTGATCGGAATACCCCCTGCGCTGGCCAATGCCCTGTCTCGGGCAATCGGGGTAGAGCTCACCGAGCTACCCCTTACTCCAGAGCGGATCTGGAAAGTGCTGCCATCGGAGAAAAGTAAAAACAAGCAGGAGGTGGAGGAGTGATCCCTCAGAATATAACCTATATAAGACCCGATACCCTGAAAGAGGCCTGGGACGCCTGGCAGACCGCACATGAGCAGGGAAAAGAGGTGTATTACCTTAACGGGGGAACCGAAACGGTGACCTATGCAAGGCAGAATAAAATACACCCCCAGGTGCTCATCGATATATCAAGACTTCCTGAACTGAGGCAGCTTGCTGAGGACGATGCTGACCTGGTGTTTGGGACCGCCCTCACCTTGCATGAACTTATCGAAGCAAACACCTTTCCCCTTTTAAGCCGCTGTGCTTCCATTGTGGACCATACGGTGCGGAACAAGCTGTCCCTCGGGGGGAATGTGGCGGGGAGGCTTCCCTATCGGGAAACGGTCCTGCCTTTTCTTGCAGCCGATGCGGAGGTGAGTATCTATGGGGCACAAGGTCTCAGGCGCCAGCCTATTTCAGAGGTGTTTTCTAAACGGTTTAATCTGGAAGGCGGAGAAATCCTTGTAGATTTACGTGTTAACAAGGATATGGCCAGGTTCCCCTGGGCCTATGTCCGCAAAACCCGCTTTGGTCAGCCCGTGGACTACCCCCTGGTAACCCTGGTATTTCTCGATGCTGGCAGTGGGAGGAGGGGAATTCGCTGTGCCGTAAGCGGTGCCTTTGCGGCCCCCCTGAGGCATGGGTTTATAGATGAGACCGTTAATGAGGCCTGGATTCTGATGGATGAAAAAGATGCCCCGGAGCATTTTAAAGACCTTAGTTTCCGTCACGAATTTGTCGAAAGCCTTGATGTGCCATTTTTACAGGATCAGCGTGCCAGTGCGGAGTACCGGAGCTTTCTTTTCAGGGAAGCCCTGAGGGAATGTTTGATACAGCTATGGAATAAATACGAGGGGAAGACGCGGTTATGAAGATATACGAAGATTTAGTACAGATCACACTCAGGGTAAACGGCGAAATGCGGCAGGTGGCGGTTCGTCCGGCGGACACGCTCCTTTATACGCTGCGGGAAAACCTGGGACTAACGGGGGCAAAGGCGGGCTGTGAAAACGGGGATTGCGGTGCCTGCACCGTACTGTTAGATGGCAAACCGGTTAAATCCTGTATGGTCCTTACGGTCAGCACCGAAGGTCAGGAAATCAGGACCGCTGAAGGCATCGATGATGAGGGTCTGAAGCAGGCTTTTATTGATGAACAGGGCTTTCAGTGCGGCTTCTGTACCCCCGGTTTTATAGTTAACAGCTATGCCCTGCTTAAAGCCCATCCGGAACCGGATGATACGACCATTAAGGATTGGCTCCAGTCTAACATCTGCCGCTGCACAGGCTATGAAGGTATCCACCGGGCCATACACCGGGCGATAGGGAAAAGCTGATAAAAAACTGCAAATAAATCTAAGGAGGCTCTTTCAAAACGTTCTGAGTTTTGAAAGAGCCTCAAATTCTTGTAAAATTTCTCTTGACAAGCTGGAAAAGTATGCTATTCTTAATTTAACCGGTTAAATAAACCGGTTAAAAAGCACATTCCAGGAGGAATAGGTATGAAAAAGACGTTAATGGTAATTGCCGCTTTACTGACTGCCGCCGCTGTTTTCGCAAGTGGCACCAGCGAAGGACAGGCTCAAGCTGCCAAGGGCGGAAAGCTTACCCTGATGCAGAACAAGCCCGAAATCGATGCCCAGCTTAAGGCTTATGCCAAAATTTGGGGAGAAAAGAACGGCGTTACCGTCACCATTAAATCCATCGGCGGTACCTCCGGTGGTATGGGGCCCCAGCTAAAGGCTGACTATGCCGCTGGTGATATGCCCGACATTTTCGCCTTCGACGGACTTGAATCCTACAAAGAATGGGAAGGTTCCATCCTTGACCTTTCCAATGAACCCTGGGTTTCCAAGACCTCCGTTGCATTCAAATACAATGGCAAGGTCTATGGCTTCCCCGTCGCAGTAGAAGGCTGGGGAATGGCCTACAATGCGGATATGCTGGCCAAGGCTGGTATCGATCCCAAAACTCTGGTTAACCTTGACGGGTACCGCAAAGCATTTGCAAAACTCGATTCCATGAAGGCTGAGCTGGGTATTAATTCTGTTGTTTCCATGGCCGCTTCCATCGAAATGGGCTGGGTCACTGCTCACCATAACTTTAACAGCCTCCTTTCCAATGGACTCCCCTATGGCGATCTTTCTGTAGTCAATGCTCTTCTCAAGGGTGATGTGGATATGCAGCGGCTTAAGGAATATGCCGACTGGGTAGAACTGCTCTTTAAGTATGCTGACAAGACTGTGCTGCTGACCGGAAACTACGATGCACAGGTTGGTGCCTTTGCAACCGGCAAAGCCGCATTCCTCCATCAGGGTAACTGGACCGATCCTAACATGAAGTCCGCCAATGCGACCTTTAAGATGGCCTTCGCTCCCCATGGTTCCATGGCAAAAGCTACCGATGGTATCTTTGTTGCAGCTCCCTCCTTCTATGCCATCAACAAGGACTCCAAGAACCTGGCTATGGCAAAGAAATTCCTTATCGATCTGGTTACTACCCCCGAAGGTCATAACTACATGGTTAAAGAAGCGGGCATGATCCCCGCCTTCTCCGGTATCGATCTGAATCCCGACGGCCAGCTTTCCAAATCGGTACAGCAGTGGTCCGCCGCCGGCAAGGTATACTCCTGGAACCAGTACTACTTCTCCAATGATTTCCGGGACAAGGTACTTGCTCCTATCTACAACCAGTTTGCCGCCGGCCAGATTACCAAGGATCAGTTTGTTGACCTGATGGCCAAGGCTTTCAAGGATAATGCAAAAAAATAATGAATAAGTAAGCAGGCCCAATGGGGCCCTATGGATGGCTACAGGATCCACCTGTAGCCATTCTTATTTTATGCGCCTAGTCTGGGGGGCAAGATGACGAAAAAAAGCGAATCTAATCTGGTGTTCTGGTTGTTTCTGGCACCGGTGGTGTTTGCGTTTCTTATGGTAATGGTAATTCCCTTTATAATGGGGTCTTTTTATGCCTTTACCAACTGGTCGAGTTCAGCAAAGCTCGATGGTGGTTTCCGTTTCGTAGGT
>Ga0208461_1002134_pt1 | contig 16682 bp, 21 predicted proteins | sample AD_JPNTR4_MetaG_FD_184448 | JGI IMG/M metagenome (GOLD analysis project Ga0208461, IMG submission 184448) | Active sludge microbial communities of municipal wastewater-treating anaerobic digesters from Japan - AD_JPNTR4_MetaG (SPAdes) (version 2) | ecosystem: Engineered > Bioreactor > Anaerobic... | reverse complement strand
TATTTATATATAATTAGTAATTATTTTAATATTAACATTAATTTTAAATAAATACTAAATAATAATATGACACAAATAGTAATTAATCAAGTTAAGAATTTATCTGAAATTTTAGACTCATTACATTGTAAGACTTGGAGTGTGGGACAGAGTTATGCGCTGAATACATTAGTTGCTTATTATAATTCAGGCTATATAGAATTATATAGAGTTATTGTTTCTAATTATACAGCAGCAGATATTACATCAGATTTAGCTTCTCATTACATAGAAAAGATAAGTTCTGAAAAAGATTTATATTATAATAATTTAACTCCTACTCCTATTAGTGTTGGGGGAGTTCCAGAAGGGTTTACTTTTAATAATCTTTCTTTTGCTCAAATTTGTGATATGTTATTTTATCCAGAATTATTTCCAACTCTTACACCTCCATCAGCTACTATGTCAGCATCGGTTACAGGCTTACGAGAAATTGGGGAAGTAATTCCTGTTATAGATTTTACAACCTCTTTTAATAGAGGTTCTATATCCCCTGCTTATGGAACATCAGGTTTTAGAACAGGCTTACCGAACGGTTATTATTACAATGGTGTATTTTTACCACCCTCAATTATTTCAACAGCTTTAGTAGATTATCAAAGTATAACTAATTATGTTGTTACTGCTGGGAATCAATCGTGGAATTGTTTGGTTGCATATGATGAAGGAGAACAACCTTTATCGAGTAAAGGTAATCCTTATGATTCTCCTTATCTCGCTGGAGATATTCTTACCAACACTGTAACGATAACAGGAGTATATCCGTTTTTTGGAAATTCTGTTTCTATTAATACCATGACTAAGCAACCATTAGCTTTACATAATTCTACTTATTTTCAAATAAGTTTTGTAGGAGAAAGCGGAGGATTAAAACAATCAGCTGAATTCTCTACAAGCCACTCATCCATTACAGGTATACAATTCTACAATACTATCTCAGGTCAGTGGGAATGGCTTGGGGGTTCTAAAGCAAATAGTTTATTAACATTTACACTTTCTTTTATTCAGAAAAATATAAATGGAAGCTTAATTGATTATAGAAAATATACTCATAATGGTTCCACTATTGGAGCACGACAGTTAAGATTTTATACAACTTAATATTTTTCCTCAAAAAATTAAAATTATAAAAATAAAATACTAAAATTATTGTTATGAGAAAAAAAATTATTAAATACATAAAAGGAGATAAATAGTTATGTTATTTGAACCTATTATTAATAGAATAAAAAAATTAGCAGAACATTATGGGTTACATTATGAAATATATAATTCAAATAATTCTCTGTTAACAATTATCACAATATCAGCTTCAAAGGAAGATTATACCAAAGGTTTTGTAGTATATTTATCTGATAACAGAGTACCTGATTATATGCACGCTGATTTTGTTATAGACCCTTATCGAAATGATTTTGAAAAAATAAAATACCAAATAGAAAAAATAGGTAAAAAAGCAAATTTTCCTTTTGCTTATGTGTATTTAATTGTTTTTCCACAGTATACTTTATTTCCTAAATTTTATAGAATTTTTAAGGTGAAAAAAAATAAACTTAAAAATTTTAGAAAAGAAATTAAAAGTTTTATATACGCTCATGCTGAATCTTTTGATGATGCTAAAATTTTTACTCTTAATAATTTACCATCAAAAATTAACAAAGAAGATATTTTACGAGAAATTAAAGAAAAAAATTTTATTTTATTGACTGAAAAACAAGAACAAATAATAGAAACTTTAAATTTAAATTTTAATTTTATTTAATAATAAAAGTTTTTATTATAATTTTTATAAAAAATAGATTAGCTTTATAATAATAAAGCTAATCTATTTATAAACTCTTTTATTATAATTACCTAAAGAACTTGAAAACTAGTAATAGCTACTACTTGCCCATTTTCTCGAATGGCGTTAATAGTATTAGGAGCTACTACGTCTGTCCTATCTATTCCTGCTTTTTCTAAAGCAGATAATACCATAGTAGATACTATATATATAGTATCGTTTTGGGGTTCGGGAAGGTTTTCTACTTCTCCGAAAACCGTTTGATAAACAGGAATATTATTTATTTTAAATACTTCTTTTTGATTTGAAAAAACACGAGCGATTATCCCTGAAGGAGGAACAGTTATTTTATTTTCTCCTTCAACAATATTAATGTCATGAGGGGTAAGATTAATAAGTGTCATTTTGACACCTCCTTTAGTGATTTATTTCTTCTACATACTGTAGAAGTTGTTAGAAATTTTTTATTCCTAACATAATTATATAGTATCATATTTTAAAACTTTTGTCAATACATAATAATTAAATTTTGTATTATAAATTAATAAATTAAAAAGTACTACTTAAAAAAGTACTAATTAAAGAGTAAAGGAAAAAATATTATGGGAAGAAGTAAAGGTTTATCTAGTTTTTCTGCAAATTTTGAACCTCAAATAGCTGCTCCTCTTGATGCTCGAATTAAAGTTGATACTACAAGTGATTTAATAAATCCATCCATTTGGCAAGCAAATGATGGGGGAACATACCTTTATAAAGGTATGGTTGTGTCTGTTTGTAATGACCCAACTCCTACAAAAAATGGTTTATATTTTTTAGCAGATGATATAAACTTTACTAATCCAGCAAGTTGGGTTCAATTAGGTTCTCAAGGTAGTGGGACTATACAAGTTCCTTCATTTGATACAATAGAAAATTATTTACCAAATGGCTATTTTCTAAAAGGCACTACAGGCTTAGATGGCTGGAATGGTAGTAATTGGACTACTATGGTTGTCGAAGATAAAGCTGAAGCAAAATCGGGCAAACAACTGAGCCTTGTAGGAGCTGTAGGAACTCCTTGTAGGGTTTCTAGTGATTATACAATTCCAGGTATATCCCAAGTACAGGCAGTGTTAGTACATTTTTATATATATACTGATGCAGATATAACAGCAACACTCTATGTAGGATTACGAGCACCAGCTGCTGGTGTACTTTATGAAATCGGAGAATATCTAAAGAATAACTCAGGTTCGTATATAGAAATTATGTCTATAGTAGATTTAGATGTACATACTGGCGACTCGCAATTTTCCTTTTTTGTAGAGTTAACTGCTAGTGACCACAGCACTACAGTTAAATTGTACGATGTGAGTATAACACCATTTCCAACATTTCCAAAATATACTAATGAAGCACCTACACCAATAGCTGTAGGTGGTATTCCGGTAGGAACAACATTTAATAATAAGTCCATGATTGAAATGTGGGATATGTTATTATATCCTGAACTGTTTGGTACATTAACTCCGCCATCGGCAACTTTTATTGCTTCTGTTTCAGGGTTGCGTGAAGTAGGAGAAACTATTCCTACAATTAATTTTACAGCAACTTTTAATAGAGGTTCTATCAATCCTCAATATTTGTCAGCTTCTTCGTATCGTTCAGGTTTACCTAACACATATCTTTATACCGGAACTGGATTATCGGATAAACCCAGTACAGCGTTAAGTGATAATAACAGTATATCTAACTATGTTGTTTTATTAGGAAATCAAAGCTGGACAAGTAGAGTTGCTTATGATGCAGGTGTTCAGCCTAAAGGAAGTAAAGGAACGGATTACGATGTGCCTCTTCCTGCAGGTCAAACAAATCTAATCTCTTCCACAATAATTGGAGTATATCCAATTTTTGGTACTACAGCAGATATAGCTACATTAACAAAGCAACCTTTAGTTCAGCATAATGCTACATATTTTTCATTCAATATGGTAGCAGAAAGTGGGGGGAATAAACAAACAGCAGAGTTCTCAATTAACCATTCTGCAATAACAGGTATACAATTCTACAATACTATCTCAGGTCAATGGGAATGGCTTGGAGGTTCTAAAGCAAACAGTTTAACTTTATTTACTGTTAATAATATACAAAAAAACATTAATGGAAATTTAATAGATTATAAGCAATATGTTCATAATGGTTCGACGATAGGTTCACGTCAATTACGCTTCTATACTAATTAAGTAAGGAAATATTAACGATGGCTAGAATAAAGGGATTAACAGGATTTTCTGCTAATTTAGAACCTCAAATAGCGGGTTCCTTAGATGCAAGAGAAGTAGTACAATATTACAATGATTTAACAACTTCTTCAACATGGCAAGCATTAGATAATAATATCTATGTGTATAAAGGCATGAAAGTTCTTGTTATTGAAGACCCTGATACTAGCAAAAATGGATTATATTATTTAAAAGATTTAGATTACTCTATCGAGAATAATTGGGTAAAAATAGGACCTGTTTCTGGAAGTGGAGGTTATTTAACATTAACTACTACAGAACGATTAGCTCTCCCGTCTGGAACTACCAATTGGGTATATGATACTAATTTAGATAGAATGTTTTACATGAACGCAGATGGTCAATGGGTTGAGGTATAAGAATGTATACATGGCATGACAGTACATTTCCAATTTCTCCTATAGATAATCAAACATATGTAAATCATAAGGACGAGATATATAGATATGACACTGTATCGGGTTCTTGGTTATTATATAAAACAGCAAAGTTAAAAAAAATTAAATCGATTGAAATTAAGAATAAAGGTTCTATAATTAAGCCAAGTTCTTTTCTAATAGGATGGTTAGAATTTGATAATGAAGATAAATGGAATGCTTTGTTTTCTAAAAGTTACGTAAAAATAACATATTATAATGAATCATCTGTAGAATATTTATATGTAGCTCAAGCAACTTTTGATGAGTTGACTACAGTATATATAAATTCTACACCCGACCCTGAAAAATATCCTTCCTTTACAATATTAGATATCTACGAGATAATAGATGAAAACTTGCATGTAAATATATCAGGTCATAATTCTTTATATGCTATGGCACGAGGGAGGAATTGTTATTACTCAAAAAGTCAAAGACGAAAATATGGCTACGATGGTAATCAAGAACCTGCTCCTTCTTTTTTTGGTTGGGGTGATTTTTACGATTCTGATTTGGGCTCTAAAGTATTGCAGGAATTTTTTCCTGATAAACCTACTCCGCTTAATACTACTAACCAAAATAAATGTATTTGGTTTACGGCTGGTAAAAAATTATACCAGCAACCTAAAGTTAATTCTGTAGTCAACTCTTATCATAGAACCTATTATAATTTTACTTCCAGAACGTTTGTATCTGCTTCCGTAATAAACTTTTATGTTGGAACTCCAAAGTTTTTTGGTAGAAGAGTTTCGCAAAGTGGATATTGGACCAGATTCTTTTTACCAATGAATAAATTACGAGGTAATAAAATAATAACAGATGGTTACAGTGGAGTATTGATTTATCCTTTGTATGCTGAAGATAAATCAGGTGTAGCTTTTTTGATGAAGCCACTAGGGATTGATTCTGTTAAATTATATTTACCTATTAAAGATACGGGAGCTTCTTTCTTTTCTATAGTAAATGGTGTTAATAAATATAGTTATCCGTATCCTATTGTTACTATACAAACATATACCTTTGAAGGGATTGATGCTATATTTACAACATACGAGCGTGATAGTATTTATCCTTTTTATAGGTTTAGAGGTAGCAAAGGGTATAATAGAAATATGCCTACTAGAATTCAATTTATGATTAGATACAGTAATGGTGTAGTAGGCTATTCTAAAGGATATATTACAATAAATAAGAAAAAAGTAAATGCAGAAGCGTATTTTGATATTAAAAAAGTAGAATTATGAGTAAAGGAAATTTTTAGGAGTCATGAGTTTTATTGGCTCTATTAACATAGGAGTTATGAGTTTTATTAGCTCTATCAATGCAGGAGTCATGAGTTTTATTGGCTCTGTTAATTTTTTTTAAGAGGTGATGGATGCCGTATAATCCCCCAAGAAAAAAGACAGTACTATATTTTTCATCTCTCTCAGAATTACAATCACTAGTACCAGATGAAGACGCTATTTACTTTGTAAATGAAAATGATTCGTTTTATATTTGTAGAAATGGTTTTACAGATATGGCTAATGGTACTACTGTTATAGAAACTTTACATGGAGGAAATTATAGGTATCTAGCTATTGGAGGTAAATATAATTATTTTATTGCAGATTCTTCATCTGTAAAAGTTCCAATTGTTAATAACACAGGAGCTGTGATACCAAAATATACTCCAGTAAAATTAGTAGATACGCTAACTAATGGAGTAGCGTATGTAGAACCGCTAACTACTCCTATTGACTTTGCATATTGCATAACGATAGAAGATGTTGCAGCAAATGGCTCTAGTACCGGCTTAGTGCTTGGAATGCTAACAGATATAACAATCCCTACTGTAGAAGATGCTCGTGTATTTGTAGGAAAAAAATTATATATTTCCATTGATGGTACTAGCCCAAAATATATAACAGACCTACAAGAAACCAACTATTCCGAAATAGGTTATATAACAAATGTTAATACTATATCACATACAATTTCAGCTTTTTTTGATTGTTCGCAACAAATCAATGAGCAACGGTATAAAAAAATTGAAGTAGCAGACTGTAGCTATGAGAAATTAGATTGTGGGATTACTTATGCAGATTTTTCAATACTAGAATTAACACACTTAAAAGCTAGGTTAGGTTATATATACGACTATTACGATTCTTTTAGTAATATTTTGTTTTGGGATTTTGTACAAGAGTCTACGAAGAAAAAACTAATAGGATTAAGGTTTGCTACACTTGATGACTTGCTTACCTTTTTAAGAACTGCAGGGTTTGATGACGACGCTTCTCTTAAAATTCAAGTGTATATATTACAGCAACGTGTCGCAGATGAAACTCCTGTAACATACGGAGTTAACATGGCTTTAGCTAGATTAAAAACAGGGAGTAAATATACTAGAAAACGTATAGGTTGTGTATTTGATAGTCTTACTACTTTTCCCGCATTAGATATTGGGTTAGCACAAAATTTACTTAATCTCCTAAAATCACAATTTCCAGCCATAACTGCTATCGATGAAAATAATTTAGATTCTTATGTAATACTATGGTTGCCTAGAAATCCGTACACGTATTTCAACCAACTACCTGACACAGCAATAGGTAATTTATTCTTAAAAGGAGGGTTTACTTCTAAGCGAAAAGCTTGGGATTCCGCAACAGGCACTATGGCACAATGTCTTATGGATATGTATATAAAAGATATGGCATATGTAAAATTAACTCCAGGCCAGGCAGGAACTTTTAATCAAATAAAATCCACTATCATGGTGAATAATGGTAGTATGTTAAAAATATATCACGTAGTAGATAATATTACTAATCCAAGATACCACGCATTTTATCTAAAACCCTGTAATATTGATACATTCTTATTGCGATTACGACCTGAGTTATTATTTAATAACATCAGTACAAATACAGTTGTCTTAATAGGTAAACCTAAGTTTCACAAAAAGAAAACGTTTGCTATAATAAATAATGCTAATTTAAATTTAGACATGCAGAAAAATTATTTAGGACGAGTTGACTTAGAAACTTTAAATTTTAATGCTACAGGATTTAAACATATTATTAAAGGTGTTAATAGTACTAATAATGTTAGTAATAAAAAATTTGGGTCAACTATACAGTTTTATGGCTGTTATAGTAATGGAGTATTGACTCCTCCTTTAACTGCTGTGAGGTATGTAGTTAAAGAATCAGGTATAAAAGGAGTTACATTACCTTGTTAACTAACTATAATGTAGGTTTTATTTGTCCCTGAAACCACGTTGGGACTAGCTATACCTTCCTGAAACCACGTTGGGAGGAACTCGTAGGCCCTGAAACCACGTTGGGGCCTATCTTTTACAATTAGGAGGCTTCGATGCCCAATCAATATTATCTTAACAATAGACTTTCTTTAGAAAGAAGAACTATTTATCCTCCACAAACATTAGAATCATTTGGAGGTCCTATCGGTACTAAGTTATATTCTGTAGCAGACCAGACTGAATATATTCTAGTAGATGATGCAAGCTATGTAGTAGATGGTACAACAATACGAAGTACTAAAAATGGAGGAAATACTCGATGGGTAGGAATTTCGGGAAAATATAATGCTTTCCAACCTCTTGTACTATACGGAACAGGTAGTCCACCTAGCACTACAGGTTTGAAAGATGGAACATTATATATACAATACACACCTTAAGTGAACTAGGAGAGAATCGATATGAATATTAAAATTGGAGATTTTATTTCTTTTAAGCATCCCTTCAAAAGTATTTATCCCGATTATTACAATGTGGTTGATATTCAAGAAGAAGAACAAATCATTTTTATTAAAGACCCTTATTGTGAATCAGAAGAGCCTTTAGTAATAACTTTTGATACCAAGTATATTATTAATGAGTACGTATCGTGATTATATCATTTTTAGGCTTATTACTACCCTAGAGAGTTTAAGGAGCGTACTATGCAGATAGTAGTAAATGGAGTTTGGAAAACTAGTTCAGTAATGTATGTTCTAGTAGGTGGAGTTTGGAAGCAAGTTACCTCCCTCAAGGTATTAGTAGGTGGAAGTTGGAAAGATGTAGTGTAACACTCGAAACTTGTCTAAAGCATTTTAGCAACATTATCGAATGCTGATAGACCAAGTCTATCGGTTTCGGGGAGATGATGAGGGAAGTCATTTGGAGGAACAGGTAGTTCGTAAATGGAGGTACTGTTATGTATACAAAATTAGGGATTCCGTACATGGGTAGTAAAAGGAAACTTGCAAAATCAATACTGGATGTTATTTTAGAACAAAATCCTAACTGTAAGTATTTTTATGATTTATTTGGTGGTGGAGGTGCTGTATCTTTCGAGGCACTACAAAGACCACAAATAGAAAGGGTGTGTTATAATGAAATAGATACCGCTATAACAGAATTATTAAATAAAGTATTATATGAAGGTGTTTCAGAAGAGTTTTACCAATGGATAGATAGGGAAACCTTTAATAAAAATAATAAAGGTAAAGATTGGTTTGCAGGGTTTGTAAAAACAGTTTGGGGTTTTGGTAATAGAAACGTTTCTTATATATATGGAAAGAATATAGAAGAATATAAAAAGTTATTGCATGATATAGTAGTACATAGAAGCAAAATTGCGGTTGGTATACTGCATGAAAAATATGGTGTGGAACTAGATTATAAATATATAAAGAATAATTATAATATGGATGAGAGAAGGTTATATATAATACAAAATGAACTAAGAGAGGAACTAAAAAGTTTAAAACATATAAATAGGTTACAACATATAGAAAGGTTACAACATTTAAAAAAAATACAATGTTTACAAAGAAAGGAAACCCTTATTATTTCAAACAAAAGTTACGAACAAGTAATTATAGATACACCAATTCATGAAACAATTATCTATCTTGACCCGCCTTATAAGAACACTACGCAATATCAACATAGGATAGATTATGAAAAGCTACATGAATATATTGTAAACAGCCCTTATAAAATATATGTTTCAAGCTATAATTGGGATGGTTTATATGAAATAGCTAGTTTTAACCATAGATGCACCTTATCAGCAACAAATAAAAACAAGCGAGTGGTAGAAAAATTGTATTGCAACAAGCCTAGATTAACAACCATACACTAAAAAGACTTAAACTATCTAGATATAATATAATACAAGAGATATATCACACATTAGGATTTGTCACCATACTTCCATATACTTGTTAGTCTAACACTTCCAATTTAAAGCATCGAATTTTTCCACCGTCATGAATTACTCTAGCTACATCTTCATATTGAACTTTCACTCTTATTATTAACTGATTACAATAATTTCTTGCACCTTCTTCAGTCCAAACTGATAAACCAAAACTATTTTCTTCACTAGAGGTATCGGCCCATGATTCGTATGCTCCACCCTTTTCGTACTTATATTGGAAATTGTAATTAGAATATCTATCTCTTCGGATGCCTTTATATGCTATGAAATAATCATCATAACATTCATATAGTTTAGTTTCTATAACTTTTTGTTTCTTAAATTCCACGTCTTTGTAATGCCAAGAATCTTCAATAAAATTAAAAATTAATTTATTTTTATGTTTATTGATAAACGATTCAGATAATTTTTGATATTTAGATATAGCTATCCAATCTACTTCGTATCGAAATTGCTCAATAAATTCTTCGGACAACTTTTGAAATATAGAAATATATTTCCAATCTACTTTATCTAGAAATTGTTTGATAAACTGTTCAGATAGCTTATGATATTGACAAATATATTCCCAATTTACTTTATCCGCAAATTTTTCGATAAATGGCTCAGAAAGAGCCTGATAATAAGAAATATTATTCCAATTTACTCTATCTTTGAATTTTTCTATAAGAGTTTCCGATAAATTTTGATGATGGATTATAAAACCCCAATCTACTCTATCCTGGAATTTTTCTATAAGAGTTTCCGATAAATTTTGATGATGGATTATAAAATCCCAATTTACTTTATCTGCAAATTTTTCAATAAATGGTTCCGAAAGAATTTGATTGATAGAAATACCCGACCAATCTACTTTATGTTGAAATTTTTCAATAAAGTGCTCCGAAAGAGTTTGTTTAAGAGAGATATTTCTCCAATTTACTTTATCCGCAAATTTTTCAATAAATGCCTCAGAAAGAGTTTGATAATAAGAAATATATTCCCAATCTACTCTATCTGCAAACTTTTCAATAAATGATTCAGAAAGAGTTTGATAATAAGAAATATATTCCCAATCTACTCTATCTGCAAACTTTTCAATAAATGATTCAGAAAGGATTTGTTTAATAGAGATAATCAACCAATTTACTTTATCCGCAAATTTTTCGATAAATGGCTCAGAAAGAGCCTGATAATAAGAAATATTATTCCAATTTACTCTATCTTTGAATTTTTCTATAAAAGCTTCCGATAATGTTTTGCACCAAGAAATAGCTACCCAATCAAGACTATTCAACTCTTCTTCTGTAGCTTGTTCCAGATAATACTGTTCATTAAAATCCATAATAACCCACCTCCCTTCAATAATCTATAAAGTTTAGTTTATATCTACATAAACCCTAGTTAATCTAACACTTCCAAAACCTTATTTTTCTACTATCAAAAATTATTTAATATTTTTTTTGTTTATTATTTATAATAAAAGTTTAAGAATTTATTTTTCCAAAAAAAGATAAAAATATAAAATTATTTACTAAGCTCCTTTATATATTGTGGTATCAAATGCCACTTAGCACATGGAAATCTAAATCCAGTTCCAAGTCGTACTATATTACCAACATCGACATAACCTAATAATTTAGGTGGTAACATAGTAACGATATCGCCTTTATTGTTATAAACATATAACGTTCTAAAGCGTTCTAATACAACACTGTCTTTTTTACACGCAATAGCTCGTGGACAACCAAACACTCGTGTCTCAACATCATACCCATTAAAGGCAAACCACTCGTGCGCTAAAACTGCTATGGCTGCTCCTCGGCTATAACCGTAAACTTTAATTTGCTTACATTCTTGCAATTTTTCGACTATCTCGTCTTTAATCGATTTCCATGCTTCAAGAAAGCCAGCATGTGCTCTCCACTTTACAGGCATATCTCGATACGGTACTTTCCAGAACATAAAATTTGAAACCCAATCAACCCAGCTAACGCTTCCCATAATAACTAATTCAGCTATACCATTATTAATTGTAAGTCTATATTGATTATCTAGTGCACCATTAGTCCACGGCCCAGCAATAATTCTTTTATAAATATCAACAAGTTTTTCCATTATCTATCCCCCTTTAATAATTTTTCTCAACTATCTTTAATGTTTTTATTGTTTTTAAAATATTATTTAAATTTTTCATTTCAAATATCTTAATAAATTGTTTATTTTTTTTTTGCACCTGCTTTATCGATAATATCGTAAATGGTAGAAGTTTTTGGCTTTTCTTTATCTAACGCTAATCGAGCTTGTTCGTAATCTTCTTTTGATATAGCTTGTTCTTTGCATGAAGAAGCCAAAAAATTATTAAAATCTGGAAATGCTTTTAAAAAACCTCTAATCTTTTCATCTAAAGTTTCCCCCTGATGTTTAGGAGATTTTACATACATATTCCATTTTTCTTTAATTTCCTTTGGTAATTCAGCTCCATGCTCTGTTAATAAATATTTAAACAAATGAGGAGGATTATCAAATTCTAACGGTATATAATTACCATTTTCATCCACTTGATAAATTTGAGTAGGACCAAAAGCAATACGAGAAAGTCTATCCCATCTAGGGAGTGCAGAATATAGAAATTTTTCTAATGTTATTTCTGTTAATTTTTTACACTCTTTTATTTTTAGATAATACTTTTTCCTCATGTTTATTTTTCTCCTTGATTGAATGTTTCTTATAATAATTAGTATTTCTTAAAAAAAAGTTTAAAAAATACTTATTATTTATCTTTTATCCCCTGAACCTCTTAATGTTCCATTATCTTTTCGTTTAGAAAGTTTTTTGCTATTAATAGCAATTATATCTTCTAAGGACACTCCCCAGAAAGAACACAAACGCATAAAATACCAAAAAACATCTCCCATTTCATCAATTATCATTTCTTTTAATTCATTTTTATCTCCTGAACTATCTCGTAATATTTTTTTAACTTTATTAGCAATTTCTCCAACTTCCCCTTCAAGACCAGTTAGAAGAATAAAAAGATAATACATATCTTTTATTTCTTCTGCTGTGGCGTTTTTTGTAAATTTTTTTATTTCCTCTCTGTAAAGGTCAGTAGACTCGATAAATTTTTCATAATTTCTTAAAATTTCCATAATTTCATTCTCCTCTCTTCGATATCATAATAATTCTTATTTATAATTTAATTAGTTTTTCACTCTGTTATTATAACTATTGCTTTTTTAATCTCAAGTCCATAAATATCTTTTATAAATTTATACAACTCCTCATTAGAAAAAGAACAATTATAAATATCTATATTAAAATGTTTAATAATATCATTTTTTGTAAAAAAAACATAATAATTATTATTAGACTCTTTAACAAAATCATATATACCAATTTCTTTTATTTTTCCTGCTTGAGAAAAAGAAAAAGAATAATTATTCGTATTACTATATACTATTATTTCATAGGTAGGGTTCTCATGGCTCAGTTGAATAGCCTTTTGTAAAATATCTATAGTTTCTGTATTCATTTTATCTCCTCCTTTCTAATTTATCGCACTAAAATATAGAATAAACAATAGATTACTGTAAATATAAAATATGATACTAAAGAAAACATTAGTACATCTGATACTTTATTGCTTTTCATATCTGCATTAAGCATATAAAGAGTTAATACAATAATTAAAATTACGGATGTAATTACTCTAATAACTTCTAATGTATAAAACATTTTCTTCCTCCCTTAAATAATAAAAATCTCCTTTCCTTTTCAAAGGGAAAGGAGAAATAAATTTATGAAAGATAAAATCCTAATTTCTGTTTCCCATGAATTTGTGTATTAAGGGAAACATTATTACCATCCTTGTACCCTCTACTGTATGCTTCGTTATGATTTATTCTTACATTGCTGTATCGAGTAGTTACATTAAAATTTTCTTTTAAATATTTATTTAAAAATCCCTCTTCCGATACAACAAGAGCATTACAGTATTCTCTATCTTGTTTATTAAGTTCTTTTAGTCTATCGGCAATACGACAAGCTAACCCTTTTTTATAATCGAGTTTATTTTTACCTTTATATTCTTTTGCTAGTCTCTCTACAGCAGAAAAGAGATATTTTATTACTTCTATTGCAACAATAACATTATGCTCTTTTCCTATTATATTCCTTACATAAACATAATCTTTTAAATTTAATCTCTTTTTGTATAAAAAAGATTTACAGTAATAAGCCTGGCATACCCCCGAAATTATAAGAGATTTCCAAGTCGGCTCTCTTTTTAACTCGAATAAATCTTCTTTTTTAATTTCACTATTTTTATCTTTTTCTATATCTTGCATGGAAAGATTATACTCTCGCAAGAGATTTTGTGCTTTTTCTATTGCTAGACTTGCTTCTGCCTCGTTAGGGGATTCGCTGAGACGAAGCAATTTTTTAATTTTTTCCATAACGATTTCCATTTTCTTTTCCATAATTTCCCTCCATATACTTTGATAAGTAATTCTTATGAATTACTCTTATATAGTATCATATATAATAATTTTTGTCAAGAGGGATATTTTATCTATTAATATAGCAAGAAGACTCCCACCTCTATAGGTGGGGGATGAATTGCTATTATATAACATATACCATTTCTAAATCCTCCTTGAGGATAAGTCAGGCAAAAGCCTGTAAGTCCACATCGCCAATGTTATGCAGGGTTTTTAGTAGCAGCACTTCTCCTACCCACCAGAGATGTTTAACTGCTACCCGCAGTGTGCAGAACTTGTGGAGCATCCTGCAGTGCCTATATATTCCTGCATAACGTAGCCCCGTCAGCATATCGCTGGTGGCTGAGGCTAATCAACTATGGCTTGTTTTTAGTACAAGCCCCCGCCTCTATAGGCGGTGGGTAGTTGACTTTTCACTTTTTTAACAAATAATTTCCTCCAAATTTATATTCTTCTAATTTTTTCTCATTTTTTTTAAATAAAGCTGTTTCTATAACATGTTGCAATCGTTCACTATTTCTTCCTGTCGTATAATGGGATAAGAACAAATCAGGATTTATATTAATTGGAAGCAACATATATTCATTCATTTTTAAAACAGATTCTTGTTTCTTAATATATGCAGCATAATCTTTTAAGTATGAATATTTTTCTAAATCTATCATAAGAAAATCTTTAGTAGAAGAAAAATCTGTAAATATTTTTTCACGAATTTTATATGGAATATCAGGATAAGTTATTTCTATATTATCAGATAGGTCTCCAAAAAGAATTTTAAAAAGAATTATCTTATCTTTAGATGGTATAAAATTATATTTTTCTTTAAAACCATCAGGATTAACAGGATTATAAAAATCGTTAGGTGTATAATGTATTTTATCATTCAAGTAAATAGCCCAATCCATGTCGTTAGTTATAAGTAAAGCTGTATCTTCTTTAACAATAGTTTCCAAGCAGGGACCAACTAAATCATCAGCTTCTAATTTTCTTATTTGGACAGTATGAAAAATAGGTTTAGAGATTAAATAATAATATCTTAAAAAATCTAAAGTTAAATAAAATTCATCTTTTTCTTTTATTCTGTTTGCTTTATAACTATTTTTAATATCTTTTTTTCTTTTTATTACAGGGTCAAAACCTTTTTCAAATTCTTCTTTTAATTCTATTTTAGAGGTATAATTATCAAATAATAATATTACTTCTTTTGAATAATAAAATTGTAATAAATTTTGTACAGTTTCAATAAACTTACTTGCTAATTCTTTATAAATCAGCCCTCTTTGCGTTTTAATAGTTTCTTCAGAACAATGAGTCTTTAATCGATATGCAAAGTTTACGCTGTCAAAAATTAAATAAGTATACATTACACCTCCTTAATAATTAATATTATTATTTTCTATGCCATTCAATTAGAAAATCTGCTTCATTTTTATTCTCGATATCCTTTAAGATGTATTCCATAACTCTTAGCAGAGTATAATAATCTGGAAACTCTTGCAAATGGTCTTCTGCAATTCTAAAAAAGAATTCCTCTTTAGAAGGAATTTTTTTATTCTTTTTTATTTCATTTACAAACCAATTATACGTGTTTTCATGTTCCCTCTCTATTGAAGAACCATATTGCTGAGAAAATTGTCTTTTATCAGAAGAATTTACTTTAATTCTTATCATTTTTTTTTCTCCTTTTTCTTTTTTCTTCTTTCCCTAATTCCTTTTCAAAAGAAAGGTTAAAATTTTTTAATTTCTGTTCAAGCATATCTTCTATTTTTTTCTTTTCTTCCTCAATAGATTTAATATAATTATTTAATCTATCTTGTATTTCTACACTAGTAAACCATAACTCTTTTCCAGAAATAATCTGCTTTATTTCATCTTCAGTTAATATTCCTGTATAGTATTCTTCACTTAAAATTAGAACCCATTTTTTAAGATAAGAAGAAAAATCAATTATATCATTATGAACTTTTCCTTGAACTCCTGTAGAAATATCGTGAAATAAAAATGAACTAGTAGGAGCTATTTCAATAGAATCAGCTAGATGTAAAAAGAAAGTTGCTGCTGAATGACAATAACCTTCAACAAAAATATGAATATGTGCTCCTTGTTCTTTTAAACGTTTTAAATGCTCAATAATTTGAATTACAACACTAACATCCCCACCAGATGAATTGATATGGAGAATAATTTTTAACATTTCTGCGGAAACAGAAGAAAGCTTATCGAAAAGTGGCTGATATAAATCAGATGGTTTATCAAAATCAAAAAGATAAATATTTACACAATATCCGAGAGGAGTTAAAGTACAATCGATTAATTCTTCCATCTGTTTTTCCATATTTTTTCCTTTAATCAATAAAATAAATAATTCTTAAGAATTATTGTTTTGAACCTCTCCACCTTACGCTTCGCTTAGAAGGTGGAGATTCTTGAGAAGTTTGGTTATGCAACCCTTATTCTCAATG
>Ga0208461_1002130_pt1 | contig 16709 bp, 16 predicted proteins | sample AD_JPNTR4_MetaG_FD_184448 | JGI IMG/M metagenome (GOLD analysis project Ga0208461, IMG submission 184448) | Active sludge microbial communities of municipal wastewater-treating anaerobic digesters from Japan - AD_JPNTR4_MetaG (SPAdes) (version 2) | ecosystem: Engineered > Bioreactor > Anaerobic... | reverse complement strand
AAAATCCCTAAGATCAAGGACACTAATAGAATTATTGTTATCATTCAGTTGATCATAAATTTCTTTTAATGACCTCTCATTTCTACCCAGCAGATGAACTTTTGCACCTTCTTCATAACAGCTGAAAACACATTCTTTTCCTATTCCTGAAGAGGCACCAGTTATTAAAATATTTTAATTTTGTAATCTATTCATAATTTCCATCACATTTCATAGATATAAAGTGTATCTTTAAAATTTAACATTATAGGACCCACAAGAATAACAAACTCCAAAACCGCTTAACAAAGTTTTATTTAACTTGTTCAGATTGTTATAATACTGAACAAAGCGTAAGAGAGAAAGAAGCAGAGCTTGTATTGGTATATTTTTTACAGGTAATAAAGAAATCTATCTTGGGTAATTTTAAAACTCTTTCTCATTGACCTGACCCTGTTCCATTTTTTACACCACTTGTAAGGTGACACGTTTGCTATCGACATTGTTTTCATAGTTTTCTCGGAATTTAGTTGGAGTCATGTAGTTTAGAGAACTGTGAGGTCGATTCGTGTTGTAATCTAACCGTCAATTCATAATTACATCTCTTGCTTCAAGTAAATCTCCAAAACAATTCAGGTCAAGACATTCTTTTCTAAACCTCTGCTCTTAGATCGGTTCCATCAGGATCTGGTGAATATGGGTATAGGTAAATTTGCTACGCATTATTTATTCCATATCTTTTTAAAATTTTTTCTGAGCAACAAATTCTCACGATATGCTCTTGCTGTAAAGCGGAAAATTTTTGATCAGAAAAAACGGTACTCGTATTCCAAAGTATCACCATTCCAATGATGTAAATTTCAGAGGTAAGTTCAAAGAATATTGCTGAAAACATTCGGGTACAGCATTCTTTAAACATTGCATAAAATAAGATTTCTATATGTCTAATAATAACATTGCCTTAAGGCACTTCCTTTCCTTATCTTCTGTATTTTTATGGCTTACATTTCTTATTCTATCCCAATGTTCAGCAAATCTAATTTTATTATCAATGTAAAAATTATTTCCTTTAGATATTCCAATTCTTGGAATCATAAAATTATTAATATCCCCTTTAATTTTACGGGAATCAGTAGAAAAAGCAATTTTGATAGATGTTTCCTTAAGGATATTTAACTCTCTAACTCCAAAATCAAGACCTGGTTGTCCATTAGGATAAGCAAAATAACTTATATCTTTTCCAATTAACTTTCCCAAACTTTCAATAGAGTCTTTTATTTCCCATTCTGAATCATTATCAGATTCATTGGTTAAGATAGGATGGTTATTTGTATGAGAGCCAATTTCAACCAGACCGGAATTATTTAGTTCTATCAATTGTTCTATTGTAATATTCATATATGGTTCTTCTTCAATCCTATTCTCACTTTCATAATTCTTAATAATCTCCATTATTATCTTAATAGGAATTGATTTTAATATTGAATAAACAGAAAAATCTGTAATAGGGTTGCTAAATCTATATGATACATTATTACAAACATATTGATGAAAATTATTATTATTTAATTTTCTTACAGTTTGAAACCAATAATTTGTTTTTTCTACTATAATTTTAGGAGATACAAATAAAGTTGCAGGAATTTGTAATTCATATAATATTGGATAAGCATTCTTAAAAAAACTCCTGTGACCATCATCAAAAGTAATATGGCACAAACCAGTAGAATGGATATTTTCATAAAGTTGAGCAGCATTTACGAATTTATATCTCTTTCCTAAATGCATTAATGCTTCTTTAAACCATACGCTACTATGTATTTCGTGAAATACGACAACAATACTATAATTCATAATTTATACCATTCCTTATTGCCATAGAAAAAATCAGCATCGGAATCAGCAAATGTTACAAATATTGATTTTCTCTGTTTTATTTGTTGTTTTGATAGATTTATGTTTACATTGGTAACTATTTGACCACTAGAGCCAAATTTAACATAACAATTATGTTTTAATGCTTTGTCAACATCAGAAAAAGATTCAAAGTTATGATCCCATAATTATGTGATTTTTTTAAAAAAATTTTATTAACGGCTTTTAGCATTGGTTGTAAAGTATTTTCTCTATACCTATAATCTACAAGTAATAAAAACGGAAACCCTTTCCAGATAACATTTCTAATAACAAAATACGCCTTAGTTCCTAATTCATCTCCATAAGTGTATGTAATAAAAACTTTAGGATAAGAGCCAAATCTCCAAGACAAAAATTCTTTATCTCTTGAAAACTCTATATAATTATTATTTTCAAATTCCCAGTTTATATCAGAAGGATTATTTTTCTTTTGAAAACAAACATCTCCAATATTGATTATATTCGGATTGCAATCATTTATAGTATGAGATAGAAAAGGACGTTTTATTATTATAGATCTTGCAAATTCCAAAAGATTAAGTAATGACTTAAATCGTATATATTTATAATAATTACCAATATGCTTTTCTCCAAGAAGTAAATGTAGTTTAAAAGAAATAGGTGATAAACCCCTACCAAAAATAATTGTTTTTAAGTGCTTGTTGAGCAAGAAATACACTCGCAGTGGTTCCTCTTGATGCTTCTTCTACAATATAATCTATTCCCAAAAAAGCATTAAAAAGTTCTCCATCTATATAGTATTTACAAGGAATTCTTTGACACTATCCAATAATTCTTTCATTTTTATCTTTTGCTACCATTATAGGATAGAAAATATCATCAGTTTTAATTATATATGGATGATGCAATTTGAAAAGAATACTTTCTTCTAATCCACGACGTAAAGGATACATTTTCTTATTAAATTCTATAAAATCATCTATTTCATTATTCTTTAGATAACACATAAAATCTCCTTAGTATCTGGCTCAGGAAAATAACTTGCCACCTAAGATTCCTCCAGAACTTCCGAATGTGTCACCAGAGGAGCTCTCGCAAAATCCCGATTCTCCTTTCTAAACCGAAAAGCATAATATATCCCACAAAACACAAATAGTTCCAGTACAACACTACCTAAAATCGTCCCCAACACTATCATCCGTGAATAATGGAACTGGTTGAATATATACATCAGCCCAAAAACTACCGCTATCGCATATAATATCACATTTGATTATCTGTCCCGCTAATTTAGATGCCTTATCAACCTTCTGCAAAGAATACTTCCCACCTAATATACCTACCACAATCCATATCCCCGTAAACGCAAATAAAGAACGCCACCACTGAAAATCTGCCAGTATTCTCCTCGTCCCCTGTTTAATCTTTGCTGCAAAAAGAAAGGCAAGAACAACCTGAAGTATGTTAATTAAGATAAAAATGAAATTATATTTGTTTTTCCCCATTGTATTCAATCTATTTCTAAATGGAAAATCGATAAGATTCCCATTAAACTATAATCTATTATTAAATTATAAGCTATTCTATTGTATACTGATAAAGGTAATGACATATTTAATTTTCATAAGTAAATTTCTTCTCTTTTAATTTCTTTTTTTCTTTATAAGTCATATATAAGTGATTCAGACCATAAAAAGAAACTATAATAATGAGAGGATCAATAGGTACACGATATCTTTCAATGCCAAATGTTAAAAGGGCATAAATCAACCAATTTGTCAATGTAATTAATAACTACAAAATAATATTCACTAAGCCTAATATTATCCCTACAACCAAAAAAATCTAATATTAAAACTGAATGAGGATAAAAAAATTAAAGCAAAACCTTATTATTGAATCTATCTAAAACTAAACTATATGACAATGCAATTTTATTCTTTCTTCAAATTTTGCAAACAAAGATTATCAAATACTATTATCTAACAATTTATAAATCCATATTTTGCTTGTATATTATTATAATTGCTAATGAAAGACAATAAACATAATTTATCCATTTAATAACATTACCTCTATGCAGTTTTCCAGTAAAAATAATTCTATTAGGATTGAGAAAAATTGGCTGAATTTACAAATATAATCGCCTTTTGCATTATATTTATTTTATTTTAAATTCACTAATATAACCCATTCCATTGTTTATAAAGTTTAGATGTACCTGTAATCAATTTCAATACACGCATAGAACAATTATCAATCTCATATTCAGGACATATTTTTGAATATTTAGCACCTTGTTCCATTGCAATTTTTATTGAATCAAGGACTATTTCAGGATCAAAACCAGTAAGAATAATTGTACCCGCATCTATAGCTTCAGGTCTTTCCATAGAATTTCTTAAGGTAATAGCAGGAAATTTTAAAATTGCACTTTCTTCACTAATAGTTCCACTATCAGAAATAACGCAAGCAGCATTTATCTGAAGAAAATTATAATCAGTGTAACAGAATGGTTTTTGAAATTGGATTAAAGGATTAAACTCAAAGGTATTGAGAGACTCCAATCTTTTTCTGGTTCTTGGATGTGTACTTACAATAATAGGATAATTATATATCTCAGCAATTCTATTCAATACTATACTAATTTTTTCTAAATTTTCGGGATAATCTACATTTTCCTCTCTATGAACTGAAACGAGAAAATAATTATTAGGTTGAAGTTGTAAAATATCTAATATCTTTGAACTTTGAATTTTCCCATAATAGTATTGAAGTACTTCATATAAAGGGGAACCTGTCAGATAAATTCTCCTATGAGGTAAACCTTCTGAGATCAAATGTCTCCTTGAATTTTCAGTATAGACCAGATTAAAATCAGCGATATGGTCTATCATTCTTCTATTGGTTTCTTCAGGAACATTTTCATCAAAGCTTCTATTCCCCGCTTCCATATGATAGATAGGAATATGCCTTCTTTTTGCCATAATTGCAGCAATGCTTGCATTTGTATCTCCAAGAATTAACATTGCATCAGGTTTTTCTTTATCAAGTACTTCTTCAATTTTGATAAGTGTTTCACCTAATATATGACCAAGAGTTGATGTATCCACATTTAAATAATAATCTGGCTTCCTAAGCTCTAAGTCCTTAAAAAATATATCATTGAGTTCATAGTCATAATTTTGTCCTGTATGTACCAAAATATGCTTAGTATATTTATCTAAAAGAGGAATTACTCTTGAAAGTCTAATAATTTCTGGCCTTGTACCAAGAACTGTCATTACTTTAATCATCTTAATATCTTATAATATTTTAAAAAAATCATACTTTCTCAAAATAAGTGTCTGAATCTGATGAATTATAAAATTCATTAGTCCAAAATAAAGTAATTAAATTTGTATTACCAATATTAGTTATATTATGAACAAACCAGATGGGAATATCCACAAAAGCAGGATTATTACCATCTAAAAGATATTCTTTTATTTCATTAGTACCATATTTTCTCAATTTAATGGAAGCATTACCTTCTATAACCGCAAATCTTTCAACCTTTCTTAAATGCAAATGATTTCCCCTGGTGATTTGAGATTTAGTAGTAGAATAAGAACTTTGCCCTTTTGATAATGATTTCGCACATTCTACATATATTCCTCGGTCATCAGGATTGATTTTATATAAATGAGGATAATTATCTAATGGAATATAAGATCTAAAAGTATTAAAAAGACATAAATCAAAGTAATCACTTAAATCAGGAAATATGCTATCTTTGCAATATATTTCTTTAAAAGATTGAAGCTTTTCTAATAGTTCTGATACCTTATAATTTGCTTGAGGTTCTATTTGTAATATTCTTGGAGGATAATTTTTATTTGAGTTAAGAGATTTTTCTATATTTTTTATTTGTGCTATAGGCCCATATTTTTTAATTAATTCAATTATAAAATTAATTAAATCTGCAACATAAATTAGATTCAATTTATTATCAATTTCAATCTTAGGTTCAAGATTATTTATGAGTTGATAGGAAAAGGTAGATATAACAGAATTATAAAAAGGTTTCCCAAAAGGACCAAAAACATTAGGTATTATCAATCCGGTAAACATTGCATTATTTTTATCAGCCCATTGATTAAAAAGTTCTCTGCCTTCTCGTTTGGATTTTCCATAGGGATTATCAAGAAATTCTTGAAGAGAGGAACTCATTATTATATAAGGGTGCGATGAAGTTTTTTCCAGAGCTAATATTAATTTATTTACCAACTCTATATTAGTATTATATATCACTTCCTGGTTTGAATGCCTATTTAGTGCAGCCAGATGGATAATGACATCACATTCCTGTACAAAAGATTCAAGTAAGGTGTTTTGATTGAAATAATTATCTTCAAATTGAATCAGAGTATATTTATCAGGAAATAAACTAAGAGTATTATATAAATGAGTACCTATAAAACCAGATTGTCCAGTAATCCCAATTTTAATCATATTTAATTATCTTTTTAACAATTTAATCATAAAATGGATGCTTATCCCCCAATCCTAATTCAGCTCTTACATAATCAACAGTAAGCAATTTCTCTTTTATTTCGGGGATAGTTAATCTTTGAGTATTTTCGGAAGTATATTCTTTTAAGATATTGACTTTTGGTTCACCTTTTTCAAAATAAATCCCATAATTTAAATCTCTTTCATCAGCTGGAATTCTATAATAACCTGGTAAATCTATAGCTCTTGCCATTTCTTCTCTATTGACTAATGTTTCGTGCTTCTTTTCACCATGTCTCGTCCCAATAATTTTGATTTCTGTTTTTGCTTCAAAAAGTTCAATCAATGCTTGAGCAAGATCTTGAATAGTAGCTGCAGGAGCTTTTTGAACAAAAATATCACCCTGATTACCATTTTGATACGCATATAATACTAATTCCACTGCTTCATCTAAAGACATTAAATAGCGAGTCATTTCCGGATCAGTAATGGTAATAGGTTTCCCTGATTTTATTTGTTCAATAAAAAGAGGAAGTACTGAACCACGAGAAGCCATCACATTCCCATAACGAGTTCCGCATAATACACTACCATTTTCTGGTTGTTGTCTTGAATATGCAATCATCACCTTTTCCATTAACGCCTTGGACATTCCCATAGCATTAATAGGATATACTGCTTTATCAGTAGAAAGGACTATTAACTTTTTAGCATTATTAGCAATAGTAGCTTTAATAACATTTTCTGCTCCTAAAATATTGGTTTTTACCGCCTGGATAGGGAAAAATTCGCAGGATGGTACCTGTTTTAAAGCAGCAGCATGAAAAACATAATCCACTCCTCCCATTGCATTAACTACACTATCATAATCTCTTACATCACCAATATAAAATTTTATCTTGGGATTATTATAGTATTTTCTCATATCATCTTGTTTTTTTTCGTCTCTACTAAAGATTCTTATTTCTTTTATATCAGTATTAAGAAATCTATTTAAAACTGCATTCCCGAAGGAACCTGTTCCCCCAGTAATTATAAATATTTTATCTTTAAACATAAATATTTATCCTTAATATAATAATTCTTGATATTTCTTCATTAATTTCTCCCATGTATAAGGTGAATAATCGAAATAGGGTTCTTCGTATTCTCCACCAATTATTTTTTCTATCCCCTTCATAATGTCTTCTGTGTTATTTTTTGCCCAAACAACTCCCTTTGCTTCTCTTATATATTTTAGTGTCGGAGATTGCTCATTATTATAAATAAATAAAATGGGTTTACAAACCGCTAAAGTTTCTAAAGTTTTGCCAGGGACCTGATAGCCCCATTCATTATCTACTATAACAAGTGCATTTGCTGAAGCAATCACCTTGGCAAGTTCATCTCTTTTTATTGAGTGATGATAATTAATCGAAGAACTTTGGGGAGGATGTAAGACCATTTTATAATTTCCATAAATATAAAGTTTGCATTTCTCTTGTATCTTGTTAAATGCGTTATAAATATTATTTGGACTCCTCCCTTTTTTATAAAAGATCCCCGTATAAAGAAATGTAAATGAATTAGATAAATTTTCAGGATAACTTTTTATTTTATTAATAAAATCTACATCAACTCCTTGTTCAATAACTTTAAATCTATCTTTTAGTTCTGGATATAAATCTTGATATTTATCAACAATACTGTCATTAAGATTAATAATATAATCATAATATGGAAAATATTCTTTCTCTATATTCAATGCTTTATTTATTCTATTTTGATTTGAATTAGTTATATAAAAAGAAAAGGGATCCAACATATCTGCAATTACACATATCTCAGGATTTATCTCTTTTATATATTTAGCTAATTTAATCTGAGAAAATAATGGCATACTGATTATGCAATTATTGAAAGATTCAGATAATAATAGATTTTTTAAATGATTCTGAACTTCTTTTAAATGAATCAAATAACTATCAGGAAAAATAGGGATTCTATGACTTATTATTGAATTCATTCTAGATTGTTTTTTGGATTTTATTGAATATAACTTAATATTACCAAAAAAATTATATGATGTAGGCCAATAAGATAATATATAAAATTCCCAATTGTCACCTACAAAATCTAAAAGTTTCTGAAATCTTACATTTTTTTGAACACCTATATTATAAAAGATTATCAATGTTTTAGATTTATTTCCCATATTTTCTTCCCTATCTTTTAACTTAGTATTATTTATTAATTGTTTCATTATAATTTGGATACAGATTTATTTTGTGATTACCTAAATAGACAATGGCTGGGCCCAAAAAGATACCAGCGATAAAAATCGGAAAATAAATTAATCTTTTACTGTATACAATATAACAAAAAATTATTAAATATATCAATAACTAATAGTAACTAATAATAATTCCTTTTTATCCCTTTTAACAAAAGTAAAAGTATAAAATAAGTACAACCAATTATCACTTTTTCAAAGGTATAACTGATTAGAATTTATCTTAAATTTTTTATATTTCTCTAATCTAATACACATCAACATATTTTACTCTTCTCATTTTCTATTAATGTAAGTATATAATAAGAGAGATTTTATTGTTTAAGGATATAAGTATCCCAACCCTCTAATTTATTATTAGAGGAAGAATAGACAAGATCTTTGTTGTCCCCCATTGTAGATTTATTATTTTAATTAGCGTCAAATCTTATTTCTTGTGCAGAGTTAATTTTAAAATCACTCGTTATTAGAAATAAATGTTTTTCCTTTATTTCTTAATAAATAAATCAATTGCTTATATCTTTTATTGTGTATAATCAATATCCTTATTAAATAACCCTATTAAATATTTATAATTATTAATATTATATATATTATTTTTTATTAATATAATTATATTCAACTAACATAAATGCATAATAAATCATCGCTGGGCCGAAAAATAATGCTAAAACAAAAATAGGAAAATCATATAAAGTCTTTATAGAACCTAAAATAATAAAAGATAGGATAATTAGAATACAAAAAAACTTAGCATCAGTATGAAATTTGAACAGCATTCTTCTAATATAGGTATACAAAACCAAAAATAAAGGTATAAAACCTATTAATCCGAATTGTCCTAAAAAATTAAACCAATAAACATGAGAATTTACAACTTCCCCATGCCCAATTAAAGGGGATTTAATAAATGCACCCAATGTTAAGGGAATACGAGAAGCACGAGATACAATCACATTAGTGCTACTTTCTCCTTCAGAACTTATTTCAATTCCCTCTATTACTGCTAATCCTAAATCATTAAGTTTTTGTTTATATTCTATATTGGTAATTTTATCAGATAAACTATAAAAAATACTACCTATCCACAGACGGGGAATAAATAATAACAATATAGGAATTATTATAATAAATCTTAAGTTACCAACAACACGAATTCTCCCCATAAAGGATAAAATCAAAGCAATTATCCCTATTAAAAAAGGAGCAAATAAAACTGCTTTAAAAGAATAAAATATAATAATAAATAATATCAATATCCATAAATATTGTTTTCTCTTAAATACATTATTTTTAATATTAATGTAATAAACTAATGGTGGAATTAAAAAAGGCAGAGATGATACTATGCTATAATTTCCCAATCCCCTTTTCTCATAAAGACTCATAACTTCTCTGCTAAACTGTAATTCCGTACCTCTTACAGCATCTGGGAAACGTTGAATTATGGAAATACTCAATAAACTTTCAATTATATAAGAAATTAATCCAACAATTATAATAATTCTGAGTTCCCACAAATGTTCTTTATTCAATAAATGCTCTCCTAATAGAATAGCCGTAATTAAAGGTAATAGTTGATATTCAATTACAAAATATCTTCTATCATAAACCCCTTGTAAATCATAATATCCTAAATAATTCATAGTAAAAAATATTAATAATAGTATATAACAATAAATTGCAGATGGGGATAATAATATTTTGAAATCATTAATAACAATTATAATTATTGCTAAATAAGCCCATAATCTACGATTTAACAAATTATATCCCATAAATCTAATATTAAATTGTACTTGTAAAAATGGCAAACTCATTATCATTATAAATATACATATTATAATACATTCTAGATTTTTTAATTTAATCATTATATTTCACCATTATTATTTAAGATATCAGTGTAAATTTTTATTAATTGTGTGGCAGCATTATCATTATCAAAATAAGGTGTAGCTGTTATTCTACCGTTTTCACTTAATTTTTTTCTGTATTCTTTATCATTTAAAAGAGAAATTATATTATCTGCCAACATTGGAATATTATCTTTATCTACTAAAATAACTGATTCTCTTTCTCTATTTAAAATATCCATCCCATCCACATTATTAACTATAACAGGGATGCCTAAATACATACTTTCTAAAACAGTTCCTGGTAGGTTATCATAATGAGTTGGTAAAACACATATTTTTGCCTGAGAGACCAAGTTAAAAAGTTCTTCTCTACTATCTATCCATCCAGTAAAGTATATATTATGACTTATATTTAGATTTGTTATGATTTTTTTTAGTTTTTTAAAATATTTATTTTTAATCGGTCCACATATTAATAATGATATATCATTTTTCTCTTTCTGGCAGAATGATAATGCATAAATCAGATCTTCTATGCCTTTATCAGGAACTACTCTTCCCCAAAAACCGACATCGTATTTAGTATTTTCAAGGTCTTGTCCAAAACGAGTTGATACGGGTTTTGGAAAAGGCAAAATATGCCAGTAAAATTTTGCTTTTTTATTATATAATAATATATATTCTTTCATATAATCAGTTCTTATACCAAAATAGATAACATTCTGTATTATTTTATTTTCAATAATTTTCATATGTTTGTTTATATAATTATTACCAGGAACTTTATTTCTAAATCCCTGAATAGTAACAAAAATAGGATACTTATTAACTAATGGTAAAATACCAGAGGAATATTCAGAATTTTCGGTACCAAATAAATGAATTATATCTGGTTTTATATTTTGAATAGTTTTAGATATATAATATTTATATAACCAAAATTTTGTAAGATAATTTATTCTTAAAAATGAATAAATTTTTTTAGGTAGAATAATATAGCGCTTATAAAAATGATAATTTATCCCATTATATTTAAAATTTATATTCCTATTAATATAATAGTTAGGCGATATAATATGAAGTTCTATGTCCTTATAATTTAAAAACCCCTTTTTTAAGCTTGAAATCCATGGTGCTTTTTCTTTAATTTTATTTTTATTAAAAAAAATTTGTAATTCGTTATCTATAGAATAACATATCCAAGCTACTTTCATTTTTTTATTACCTCAATCTAAACTATTGTTTGAATTTACGTTTCCGATATAGCTATCATTTATTTGTTTTGTGATAAGCGATGCTCTGTGTTTTTTTACTAAAATATAACCAACAATTAACATTAATAAACAATCTAAAAAGTTAATTATGACTTTTGTTGTTGCAGCCCCTATAAAGCCCCATTTATTAATAGAATAAAAAAGGAGGACTAAACCACATACACTTATAATTACTTTTCTTCCTAACAGAGATAAGGTTTTACCTTTTGCTACGAAAACAGCCGATAGAAAATATGTGATAAGAATAAATAAATTAGACCATATAAAAATATTAGCGTATTTTGTAGCTCCTGTATAACGGTATGAGGTTAAAAATCCAATTATACTTCCAGATAATATTGTAAACAATAAATTACAGATAGTAGCAAACCCAAATATAAATAATGCTAAATATACTAATTTTCTTTTATCAGTATTTGCATATTTATAAATATCTGGTTCGAAAGCTTGATAAATGGAAGAATACATTACCATTAAATAGCCGGAAAACTGCATGCCAATAGTATAATAACTATAATTAACTACATCATTTATTCGTTCTAATATAATTTTATCCAAATTAGTAACAGGAATGCTAATTAAAGTAATTAAAACAAGAGGATATCCAAGTTTGAAAGCTTCTTTAATAATTTTCCAATCAATAATCCACTCTTTGGTAAGAATAAAAAAAGCAATTATTCCAACTAAAGAATTAGCTATTGTTATTGATAAAAGTTTACCTGTTGCTCCCATCCTTAACTTTACAACCATAAATAATCCAAGACATATATTAATTAGCGAAGAACCAATAGAAAACCACATAAATTTATAAGGTTTTTTTTGCATTTTATAATACATAAATAAACAACTAACAAATATTGTTATGAATGAATTTAAAAATATTAGTAAAAGATAAGGTGAAAAGGGAAAATTTAATTTTACTATATGAAAATAGATATACCAACCTAAATAATTAATTGATAAGAATATAATATTCGCTAGAGCAAGAAAGATAGTTATTGAACTTAAAATATGATCATTCTCTTTAGCACTATGGCTATGATAACCTCTCATATAATACGAAAATAAAGAAAAATTTATAAAAGAAGAATAAATAGAACCAATAGCAGTAAAATATCCTATAATAGAATAATCAACAGGTGATAAATAACGAGAAAAAATAGGAGTCGTAAAAATATGAATAATCATAGTAAAAATTGAAGGAATAAAAAAATATATTGAATTAATGAATGTAGATCGGAAATTACTATTATTGTATATATTTTTAATATTATTAATATTCATAATATTTAGTAATTTTTATAAAATAGTTAATAAATATAAATTTAATAAAAGCAGTAGTGTTAAAATAAAAGTAATTTCGTAATCTTTTATATAATATATTTAACTCCTTTTCATTAACAAAGTTAGAAGGATCTGGTTGTGTTAAAGAAATCTTTTGATTTATAAATCTTAAATCAAAAGTTTTATGCTCGCCAGATTTATCACAGCCATAATTACGAACTAGAGTATGGACAGGACTAATAGTATACCAATTATTTTTAATAAGATTAAGGTCAATATAAACATCTCCAGCAAATTTCTTACTTAGTAAACTGGAAATAAAATGTTGATTATAAGAAGGAGCAATTTTGTAAGTTTTTATCAAATTAATAGGATTATGGACAAATTTTTTTAAATTTTCAAATGACCAATCAATTCTTAACCATTTATCTCTCCATATACCAGCTCCCCAAGCGCAATAACCTTGAAATTTGTAAACATCTCCAGATTTAATGTCGTCTACTTCTATGGGATAATTATAACCATTAATTGCAAATATATCTTGATTATCTGAATATATGTCTAAAGCGTCATTCATAAAAAGAAGGAAACCTGTGGAAAATTCATTATCATCTTCTGAAAAAATAAGCCTATCATAGTATTTAAATATTTCATTCCGCGCAGACCATATATTTTCTTTTGACCCTAAATTGGTCTCTCTAATAAAAAGAGTTACTTCTTTAAACCCTTTTATTGATTTTGCAATTTCTATTATTTGATAGTACTTTTCAAGTATTTCTTCTGTTTTAGGATAATCTATAGCAATAAATAGATGGGTTTTATTAGCTCCCTCGCAATTTTTTAATGAATTTAAACATCTATTAAAATGTTCAATTCTATCATAAACAGGAATTAAAAGGGGAGCATAATTCATTTTATTCTTTAATTTTAAGAACCTGGGCAGGATTACCCACAACAATCGTATTTACATCAACATCATGCAAGACAACAGCACCACTTCCGACTAAGGAAAAATCACCAACATTTACTTTTTCTTTTATGGTTGCATTGCTTCCTATATGAACAGCTTTACCGATATGTACGTTCGAACCAACGACTGCATTAGTAGCTATATGTGCAAAAACATCTAAAACAGTATTATGCCCGATAAAACTATTGCCTAAAAGAATACAATTATCTCCTATTATTGTATCTGGTGATAATTGAGCTAAGGGAGCTATTAAAACACCATGTCCTATTTTACAATATCCTTTAGGAATTATTGCTGAAGGATGTATTAAAGTTGCATATCTGTTAGAAGGTATTTTAAAATTAATTATTTTGTTAAATACCTCCTTTTCCTTTTTCATGCCTACATATCCTATAAAAAAATCTACATCTAAATCTTCTATATAATTTAGGTAATCCATAGAATTCCCGATAACAGGATATTGCTGAAATAGTCCAACTTTTTCTCCTATTTTTATCTCATCATTTAAAAATCCTATAACATCATAATATCCTAAATCTTTGGCAATGCTGGCGGAAATCATACCAATTCCCGGACCTCCAAAAATAATTAATTTACGCATTTTTAATATCCTTTTTTAATAAATTATATTTCTTTACAATTTTTTTGGCAGTAATCACCATAGGTGGGCCGATAAATCTTCCATCTTTAATAGCTACGCCTTTATTTTCTTTTTGGGATTCCTCAAAGAGATTAAGCATTTCTACAGCATCTTTATATTCCTCTTCAGTAGGAGAAAAATATTTATGCACCAGCTCAATTTCTTTAGGATGCAAAACTAACATCCCTTCAAAGCCCAGATTTTTTGCAAGAATAAGATTTTTTTCTAAATCTTCTAAATCATGGACATTAATATGAACTGTATCTATTGGTATAACACCATTGGCACGTGCCGCAAGAGCTATAAGTGCGCGGGGAACAAATATACTTTTACCTTCGTGGTCATGAACACCTTCCAGATCACTTACAAAATCCTCACAGCCAAAAGCAATTGCTACAACCCGTTCAGATGCCTGACATATCTCTTGAGCATTTAGCACAGCAGCCGCTGTCTCTATTAGAGGTATAATTTTAAATGTGCCAACAGGAATTTTCTTTTCAAACTCAATCGTTTCCAGAAGTTTATCAAAGAAATAAATATCCTTACCACTTATGGACTTGGGATACATAAAGCCATCTATGCCTTCAATAGTTAGAGTCTGTACATCTTTTAGCAAATGACCGCTTTCTCTATCATTAACTCTGGGGAAGATATGATAATTTTTAAATTTATCAGCAGAAACCCATTCCCGAATTTTTTCTCTAGCGATTGCTTTATTATATTCTGGCTGAACCGAATCCTCCAAATCCAAAAGTAAAACATCAGCATCAGATCTGGCTGCACTCGCAAGCAATTTTTCATTGTGCCCTGGTACAAACATTAAACTACGCATAATCATTTCTTTCATTCTATTCTCCTTTCTTGGGAATTAATACCCTTCTACGATATTTAAGGACAGGAACTTTGTTTTGGTTATAGGCAATTGTTTCCACATAAATAATTCCCCTGTCTGGTTTGGATTTGGATTCCCTAACCTCTAGGATTTCCGATTCGGCATAGATGGTATCATTAATAAAGACAGGAGCCAGGTGCTCCACTTTTTCATATTCCAGATTGGCAATTGCCTTACCACTAATATCTGGTACTGTTATACCTACTACGATGCTAAAAACCAAAGTCCCCACTACCAGAATTTGATTGTATTGACTTTTTTCAGCAAAGTCTCTATTAGTATGTAAGGGATGATGATTCATAGTCAATAAGCTAAAAAGATTGTTATCGCTTTCAAAGATTGTTTTGGAAAGCTGATGTTTAATTCTCTGTCCAACTTCAAAATCCTCTAAATAATGTCCTAAAGAACTTTCTAACATTTATACCTCCTGTTCTATCAATTTTAAAAGATATTCCCCATAACCGCTTTTCCGAATGGGTTCAGCAAGTTTACAAAGTTGCTCTTTATCAATGAAGCCTTTACGATAGGCAATTTCTTCTATACAGCTGATTTTTAGTCCCTGACGATTTTGAATAACTTCTACAAATTGCGATGCTTGAATAAGAGATTCAAAAGTCCCTGTATCCAACCAAGCAGTTCCTCTTCCAAACACCATCACTTTTAAATTTCCCTGCTCCAGATAGGCATTATTCACATCGGTTATTTCATATTCACCCCGAGCAGAAGGTTTTATTTCACTGGCTATTTTAATTACGCTGTTATCATAAAAATAAAGACCGGGAACAGCATAATTGGATTTGGGATATTTAGGTTTTTCTTCCAAGCTTACTGCATTCATATCCTTATCAAATTCAACTACACCATAACGCTCAGGATCAAGAACAGGATAAGCAGTAATTATTGCTCCCTGAGGATTGGTACAATTTTGCAATCTCCCTTGTAGATCAGCTCCATAAAAGATATTATCACCTAAAATTAAACAGACGCTATCCAAACCGACAAAATCAGCCCCAATTACAAATGCCTGAGCAAGTCCATTAGGAATTTCCTGAACTTTGTATTCAAAACGCATACCCAGCTGAGAACCATCTCCCAATAGCTTTTGAAAGTTGGAGTTATCTTCCGGAGTGGTAATAATCAAGACCTCTCTAATACCTATCAGCATCA
>Ga0208461_1002127_pt1 | contig 16723 bp, 2 predicted proteins | sample AD_JPNTR4_MetaG_FD_184448 | JGI IMG/M metagenome (GOLD analysis project Ga0208461, IMG submission 184448) | Active sludge microbial communities of municipal wastewater-treating anaerobic digesters from Japan - AD_JPNTR4_MetaG (SPAdes) (version 2) | ecosystem: Engineered > Bioreactor > Anaerobic >... | reverse complement strand
CCTTTTATCTTTTAACGAAGAAAATCCTTTTATTCTGTTCTCATTTTCTCTAACCAATATCACATAACCATCTATAAAATATGTTTTCGAGTAGATAATCTTTTCTTTATCTTCTATATTATTAACAAAATCTTTGCTTATCGATGAAATTACCAAATCAACATCAAAATTTAAAAGAGATGAAATAAGATTTTCTTTTTCAACATTCAATATAACAGGAGTTGTTAATAAATCTTTTGATATTCTTCTTATTAAGTCCATTTCAAAACCAGATTTATTAGTTCCTTCAACAAATGAAAGTGGTTTGTTGTTTAAATCTGTTCCAATCATCAAAACACCTTTTTTCAAAACTTTTTCATTTGTTGTATATTTTAGATATACCTCTACAACAGATTCATTTTCAATAATATCGACCTGTTTTTCTTCAGTTACAAAACCCTCTTTGTAAAATTTTAAAGTATATGTTTTTTTCTCAAATGGATATGATATTATAAAATCACCTGATTCATCACTCTCAAATGTTAAACCAAGTTCATCTATAAAAATAGTTACATTAGAAATTGGATTTGAATTTTCGTCTAATACTCTTCCTTTAATAACAGAATTTTCAACTTTTTGTTCACACCCTGTTAAAACAAGGATTATAAATAAAAATAGAACTATTTTTTTCATAAATTAATTTATTGTATAACCAGATGAAAGTATTGGTGTTGGTGTTTTAGTTGTTGTAACTAATAAATTATATGTACCAACTGATGGAGGGTTTTTTATTGAACAAAAATATGAAAAAGATATATTGACACTTCCTCCTGCAGGAACATTAACTGGTAAATAGAGTAGAATTGATCTTGAGGATAGATAAATAACTGGATAAGAGGTTAATGGAACTCCATTAATTGAAACATATGATGGATAAATAAAAGATGGAAGAGATGTCCCATTTGGAAAAGTGATCATTATGTAATCACCAGTAGAAAGTGAAACTAAAGGTGAAAGATTGAAAGATATGAAATATGAAGCTTGATACCCTGCTGTTGGAGGAGATACAAAAACCTGAGGTTGATTTATTACAGGAGTTGGTGGCGCATAACTGTTAATATATGCAAAACCTGTTATTCCTAAAGATATAACTTCACATTTTAATGTTACTGATTGATTTGAAGTTAATGTAAAATATATTGTTTGAGAATTTGATGAAGGTGTTATATATCCATTTCCAGATATAATTGTCCATTGATATGTCACTCCATAAATTGGATTTCCATAATTTTCATATGCCTGTGCAGAAAACATTTTTGATTCGCCAATAGACATTGATGTATTGTTTGGAGTTATTAAAACTGTATTTAAATATGGATAATATGGATATGGATAGTATGTTGTATTAATATAAGAACTGCCAAAAATAGATTTCGGTGGTGAACCATAAGCAGATGAGCAGTTAATTATTGCAGTTCCAGAAAAAGCTGGATTGAGAGTAAAAGTACAAAGAGAAGTATCTGATGGTGAAACAACTAAAGGGCCAGCAATAGAGGGATAAACACTCCAGTTAAAAGTTAAACCAGATAAAACTAAACCAGCAGAATCATATCCAGTTGCTTTAAATGTTTGTGTTGGATTTGAATATGATAATGTAACATTTGATGGAGAAATTAAAATTTTATCAACATTTAATGGTGGCGAAGTTGCATTTATATATGCGAAGTTATAAATTCCCCATCCTGCTACTTCACATTTTATAGTTACAACACCAGAATAACTACCAAGAGTGAAGTTTAAATTTTTTGTATCTGATAAAATTGTAAAAGTTCCCGATGAAATTGGGCTAATTGTCCAGATATATGTTAGGTTAGGAATTGGGTTTCCTAAACTATCATATGCTTGAGCAGAAAAGGTCTTACTATTTCCAGAAGTTAGATTTATATTATTTGGAGTTATGATAACATTATTTACTGTATATGGGTAATATGGATACGGGTATGGATAATATGAATTTATATAAGATAGTCCATAATTTCCAGTTCCTAAAATTTCACATTTAATTGTAACAGAACCAAAGGAGGTTAATGTAAAATATCCATTTTGGTCAATAACTCCATTTCCAGTGCCAGGTATCAAACTCCAGTAAAAAGAAACACCTGAAACTAAATTCCCATAAATATCATATGCCTTACCAACAAAAAGTTGAGAAGCACCAACATTTAAATTTATGTAATTTGGAACAATTTCAACTCTTGAAATAACAGGTGGAGTTGGATATTGAGGTTGAGAGACAATAAGAAATGGTTGTGAAAAAGATGGACCATCAAGTGTAATACCTGTTGAAGTCATTGTTATAACTTTAGCCATATATGTACCAGATGGAGTTGAAGGATTTTTTACACCACTAATTCTAATTTTAAAACTCCCTAAAGTTGTTTGATTATTAGTTACAGGTATTACTATTTGAGAACCACCAATGACAACACCGCTACTTGAGGAAGATATGCCCGAAGCAGTTACTGGAATCAATGAAACAAAATTAGAATATGTCAAATCAAAACCAGATGGGAATTCAATGTAAATTTTATCTCCAGAAATTAATAGATTTCCTCCACTATTATCTATTAATATCTCCCAATTTGCGTTTGTACTGTTTATTAAATTATCAACACCTGGATTAACTGGATTAACTTTAACTTCTCTTAAATTATTTGCAGAAACAACCCCTGAAAAAGAGAGGAGAAGTAAAAAAATCATAATTAAACTAATCACACTTTTTCTCATAAGACCCTCCTTTAGGATATTATAACACAAAGGGGAGAGATATCTCTCCCCTTATTAAAAAACTATGAATTCTATAGGGTTACTGTTACTTTTTGCTCCTTACTATTCCAATCAACTACAGCATTAAAAGCCTCAGAAATAAATCTAATTGGAACAAAGGTTCTTCCTTCTTTGATCAATGGTGGAGCATCAAGTTTAACATCTTTTCCATCAACTTTTGCAGTATAAACTCCAATAGTTAATTCAATTGTTTTAGAACCCCATGTAATTTTAACTGTTCTTGTTGCCTCAATCCATTTAACTTCAGCACCAAATGCTTCTGATATAAATCTAATTGGAACCATAGTTCTACCTGGTGGAAGAATAAATGGAGTTACTGCTTTATTATCAGGGTCAACAAAAGTTGATTCATCATCAATTCGTGCTTCTGGTTTTCCAATCCATAGAAGAATTGTTTGTTTATGAATAAAGTTTGAGGTTGCCTTCCCAACATTTCCTGCAGGGTCAGTTGCTGTTGCTGTTATTCCGATAAATCCAGGTGGTAATTTTGTTAAATCAACTTCAAATTTTCCCTGACTATCAGAATTAACATCACCTTCAAATATTGCTCCAATGATCCCTGTTATTTTTAGATTAACTTTTGAATTTGGATCTGTCTCACCAGTAACTTTTATATTTCTTGTAGTTACAACTTGACCTGAGGATGGCGAGGTAATTTTCACAACTGGAGGAGTTGTATCAAGATAAATTTTAAATGAAATTTCTGCACTGTTACCTGCTAAATCTCTTCCTTTTACAACAAGAATGTTTTCTCCCTCTTTAACAGTTATAGTTAAACTCCATCTCAAACCAGCACCTTTTGTCATCTTCTCATTATTCAATGTTGCATCAAGAAGTTCTTCCTGAGATGAAATAACAACTGTAACCATTTTATCCTTAACAAAACTTCCATCTTTTGGCTCAACCAAAGATATGACTGGTTGAACTGTATCAACTTTTATCTCAACTGTATGTTCATCTTCAATGTTCCCAAATTTATCTTCAGCATAATAGTATAATTTGTTTACTCCTTCAGGTGCAGTTAATGGACCTGTATAAAGTTTGTATTGATCACTTCCCCATTTATAATAAATTTTTGGAGATGTATCGTAATTTGATGCTGCTGTAATTGTTATAACAGGTTTTGTTATGTAGTAACCTGATAAACCATTTGATGTTGCTGGATCGATTTTATGAGATGAAGAAGGTGGTTGATAAATTGTGAATACATCTGATTCAACTGGTGTCTGTTCTGTTGTTGTAGAAAGTTTTATCTTATAAGTTGATGATGGAGAACTTGGATTCTTAATTCCAGCATCCTCAGTTATAACAACATTAACTGTTGAATTTGGAAGAATCTCTTTTGGAGTTGTAATTCCAATCTTAAGTGTCAGCTCTTTTTGCGTTACTGCAGGAAGCCCATCAACAGTAACAGAGCCAGAAGGAATTGTTCCTGAAATAATAGTTCCCCCTGGAAACTCTATCCATATCTTGCTACCAATGCTCAAACCGCCAAGTGTACCTGTCTTAAATGAAATTTCCCATCTTGCAACTTTATTTATTGTTGGTGGATTTACACTGCATTTAACTTCTTTTATTTGTGATTCTAATAATATATCAAAAAGAGGTGAATCAACAGGAGTACTATCCTGAGATGTATAAACAGTTAATTTATATTTTCCAGCTTTTGCTGGATTCTTAATTTTAGAATCTTTACTTATTATAATTTCAACTGGTCCTGCTTTTGCAAAATCTCTTGGAGTTACCATTGTTATTGTTCTTGTTCCAGAATCAATTGTAGGAGCATCAGTTAAAGCAGTTCCACCAACAGTAATTAAATTAGGAGATATATTTGGAGGAACATCAAAACCAGATGGGAATATCAGTGTTATTGTATGAACATCTTTTACAAGAGCATTTGAAATCTTAAATCCAACTGTGATATCACCATATGAGTTTGCACCTGGTGGATTAATAGAGACAGTAACATTTACAACACTTGTTTTTGATGTAATTGAATATGCAGTTGAAAGTTTATGAGTTGGATCTTTATCTGTCCATAGTTCAATCTGATAATTTGTTCCTGTTGTTGATGGATTTTTAAGTTTTGCTTGACTTGTGAATTTAATTGTAACTTCAGAACTTGCTCCTATTTCAACTGGTGTAATCAATGTAACTTCCCTTTTTGGAACATCAATTGATGGTGGTGAAATTAAAGCTACAGTATTTATCTGTATATTTAGAGCATCAATCACTCCAGGTATTTCAGTACCAGTTGGGAATTTTATGTAAATTTTATCTATATTTGAAAGTAATTGACCAACTGTTGATGTTTTAAATGTTATTGTATATTCAGAAAATGCTGATGCAGAACTCGGATCAATTGAAACTTTTACATCAGAAACAGTTGTTAAAGTAATTGTTACTTTTGGTAGAGTTGCGATTGAACTAAAACTACCTCCTGGTCCTTTTGTTTTAACATCAAATGTGTAATCACCAGTTGTGGATGGACAGGTTACTTTTTTATAATTTATTGTTATTGTTCTATCCTTAGGCATTATGTTTATTGGAATATTTATTGTATAACCAGATATTGTCCAATCTCCTATCGTTACACCTGAACCTGCTGTTATTGAAATATATCCTTCACCAGCAGGTGATGTTTTTTGTGGGGAAGAAAAAGCACTCGGAATAGTTATTTGTATCTCTCCACCATCCATCGTTGCTTTTGATGTAAAGGTTAAAGTAAAATCTTTATTTGTCTCTCTTACAAAAGCACTATCTGGAGAAATTTTACACTCTCCACTTCCATCAACAGAAACTCTAATTGTTTGTGTCCCATCTCTTAATCCAGTAGCCTTTGCAGTTAATGTATGGAGCCCTGGTGATGTATCTTTATAATAAAATGTCACTTGATTTTGACCAGAAGGAATTGTTACAGAATAACTACTTGAGGTACTCCATGTGTTTTTATCTGTTGAAAATCTTCCTGTTGTTGAACTTGAAGTAAGATTAACAGTCACATTTGCTGATGCAGTAACTGGGTTTCCATCTTGATCCTGTATCTGAACTTTTATATCACCTGATGCTGTTTCAATTGGAATAATTTGCTCACTTGTTATAAAAGCAAGTTTATTTCCCTCTTTTACTTCAAAAACATTGCTTGTCCCTGAAATTGTACTACTATAAATCGTTGTTTGAACAGTTAAAGTAACCCCTGTTGCTCTTTGTGAAATTTTAACATTATCTGTTGCTGTACCATTAGTCATAGTAAGAGAACTTTTATCAATCTTATCATTTCCAAGAGAACAGGAGAGTGATAGTGTACCACTCCAAGTTCCTGGTGCTCCTGATGGAGTTTTTGCTTTAACTGTAATTGAAAATGTAACATCAACATATTGAGGTGATGAGATAATTGGTTCAAAAACAAGTTGTGAGAAAGGAAGTATTGTAAATGGATCAGAAAATCCAGTTTTACTACTATAAGTTGCTTGAACTCTTATGTTTTGACCTTCTCCATTTATCTTTACATTTCCACTCCACATACCACCAACAAAATTAGCACTTGTTGGAGTAATTGTTCCTGCAGTTGATGATAGGGTAACTGTCCCATTGAAACCAGTAACAATATCTCCATTTATATCAACTGCTTGAATTGAGATATAGATATTTTCATTCTTATATTGAGGAGATGAAATTGTTGAAAACCTGAAACTTTCAACTCCACCTGTAACCTGAAATGCATTTGAAGTTCCCATTGCACTTGTTGTTGAATCATAGCAAGTTAAAACAACTGATGGGTTTGGTGTTGTAAGAGTCACATTTCCAGTATAAACTCCATTTATAAATGTAATAGATGTTGGTGATATTGTTCCAGCACCAGTTGATGCAGAAAGCGTAGCACTTCCATTATAATTTGTAACAGGTGAGTTATAGTAATCAACTGCTCTAATTGTTATTGAAAATGGAGTTCCTGCAATTTTTGGCGAAGATATAGTATCAAATATAAATTTTGTTGGTGCATTATCAGCAACAGTAAACCAATTGGATACTCCAAATTCAGTATGGCCACTTCTTATTGCTTTAATTCTAACTTGAGGATTTACGGTATTTATAGTAACATTTCCACTCCATACACCATTAGCAGGTGTTACGCTTGGAGGTTGAATTGTAACTGTTGTGCCATCATTTGCTTCTGCTAAAAGGTTGATTGGATTGGTATTATTTAAAAGTGTATTTCCAGCCATATCTTTTGCATAAATTTTTACACTGAATGGGTGCTCTTTAACTTGAGACCCAATTGTATCAAAATCATAGTGATGAATTGCTCCAAAAACAGGGAATGAATTTGATGTTCCAGATTTATTAAGTGTTGTATCGACTGTAGTTATTGTAACAGAAGTTCCTGGGGCTATTATAGTAATATTAAAAGTAGTTTTGCCATCGTTATGATTTGAATCATCACCTGCTGTAAAACTTCTTGTAACTGGTGTCATTTTATCATCTCCAAGAGAACATGTTAAATTTACTGTACCTTGATATGCTGTTGCACCAGCTTTATTATCAATTAAATTTCCCCACTCATCTTCTGCATAAATAGTGATCAAAAATGGTACTCCTTGTTGTACATAAGGTCCAATATTATCAAATCTAAAATGATCTAAATCCCCATGTTGAATATCGATAAAATCTGAATATCCCTTTTTTGTTCCATCTTGATTTTGTGCTTCAATTGTTACATATAAACATGATTTATAAATTGTCACATCAACTCTTTTTGATGATTCGTTATTAAATGTTACAGTAGATGGATATATAATAGGTGAAGGTGGTGGAGGTATAGGATGATTGCTACTATCAACGAGTGCCAAATAAACAGTACCAGTTATTTTTGTTGGATTTTCATATTGATCAAGAGGTGTAATAAGAACAGGGAAAGATTGACCAGCAACTCTCGTTGTCAATAATTCATCATCTAAAAATTTAAGTTTATCAAATTTATCAAAAGCAGAAGGATTTATAGTAAGAAGAGATGAAACCCCAGAATAACTACTACTATCAACAATATGAATTTGAACAGTCTCTGCCCTGTAGAGTATCACAGTAACAGGATCTGAAACCCCGTTTGTAAAATTGATATTTATTGGCATCTCTGAGTATTTTTTTCCATTATATGTTGGTTTAGTTCCATCTGGTGCGTTTCCTGGTCCACTGAATATTAAACTTGCGATACCACTTACAGAAGTTATCAAGTTGAAATATTGATCTATATATCTTAATTTTATTTGAAAACCTGTTCCTGCAGTTTGAGCAGTTGGTGTTCCTGTGTTTCCTTTTCCACTTTCAAATGTCTCCCCTGGGAGAGTTATAACAAGTTGAGAAACTGAACCCGGATTTACAGTTATATTATCAACTGCTGATGTTAAATCTTTTGCGGAAGCAGTAATTGTCCAGGTACCTGCTGTCTCATCATAATAGTAAAACTCAGCAGTACTGCTCCCATCTGGTATTGTAATAGATGTTATAGGAGAACCTCCATATGATAAAGCAAATTTTCCTTTTCCAAAAGGGGATGTTGTTGAAAGATCAACTTTTAAATCAGAACTTGTTATAGGATTATTTGAAGCATCCCGTCTTTGAACTTTTATAGGTCCTGAGGTCCAATTACCTGCTAATAAACCATCATAAATACTTGGTTTATAACTCGGTAAGAAGATAAGTTTTGTTGCAGAAGGTTTTTTTAAAACTTTTATAATTGGGGATGATGGTATTGTATCTAAATTTTTTGAGGGATTCTCTCTTGATTTTGTCTCAAAAGTGCAATCCTTATCTTGTGTATAGGTAGGAATATTCACATTATTATAACAAATTTGAAAACTATCATCTGGATTCATATCAAGAATTCTAACTTTTATTTCTTTACCAACCACTTTTAGATTTACATTTTCTTCTAATATTTCATCTATATAGATATTGCCACCTTTTGTAGCCATATAATTATTAAAATATATAAAACCAATGCTTTTGATAAGATCGGGATATGTAGGTTCATTTATATTTAAAACTATATATGTCCATGTATTTGCTGCTAATGCGGGTAAGGGAATGGTAGAATAAGAAGTTAAATTTTGGTTATATGAATATGCAAATTGGATGGCTCCATCTGGCGAATTGATCGAACTTCTAATCCAAAAAGATGTCGAGAATGTACCACTGCCCCAACTATTAAGGACTTTATTTGCATAAACATAGCTTCCAGCGGGTGCTGTTTTATCAACTGTTATTTTTAAAGAAGCTTCTCCTTCCATTTTTGTAGTTGTATCTTTAGTTCTTGCAAATTTAGTATAATCACTTGAATACCAAGAAGTATAATCATCAAGATTATCATAAGTTTCACCAAATATTACATCACCAAAACCTCCGCAAATATACACTTCTCCTGAACTTGAAAAAATTTGAGGTGGTGTAAAATCATCATGAACTTTTATTGTAACTAAACCTCCAGTCATTCTTTTGGTTGCAATGTATGTAAAAGTAAAATCTTTACCTGTTTCTCCTGAATATACGATATTAGGAGTTACTGTACAATATCCTGGTCCAGTTCCTGCTAATGGTAATCCAACCACAAAAGATAGTTTTAATGGGTATGAAAATATTAAAATTAGAAGAAGTGGAAGGATTAAACTTAATTTAAATTTTTTACTCATAAAATTTCCTCCTTTTTATCATTTTTTAAATTATACTTTTTATATAAAATCTTTATAGATTTCATCTTGTCTTTCTATGGTGCTGGATAGGTTATTGTAATTTCACTTGAAAATGGATCCCAGTCAACCTTTGCGCCAAATGTCTCCATTATGAATCTAATTGGGACAAATGTTCTATCATTAATTATTACTGGAGGAGCATCAAGTTTAACTGGCAATCCTTCAATATAAGCAATATTAGATCCAATTCTTAAATCTATCCTTTTAAGATTAAAAATAATTGAAACTCTTTCATCATCAAATGAGATATATCTATATTCTACAGTTGCACCAAATGCTTCAACAATAACCCTTAGAGGCACCATTGCTCTTCCACTTTTAGCATCAATCCAAGGGGCTGCTTCAATTTCAATTGGCCTATCATTTACATAAACTGTTTTTGAACCAATCTTTATCTTAACAATTGTTCTTTTTACATATTTAACAGGTAGATAAATTGAGTTACTATTTCCAGCTTTATCAACAGCAACAATTTGAATAGAGTTATTACCTTCTTGTAGTCTAACAGTGTAAGAGAATTTTCCTTGAGAATCGTAGCTAACTGGAACTCCATTGATTGTTAGGTTTGCACCAACTTCAACCTCTCCTTTAACTTCCAATGTCTCTGTGTTGACTTCCATCCAACTTGAAAGTGATGAATCAAGTTTAAGGAATGGAGGTGATGTATCAAGCGTAATACTTATTGTTATCTCTCCTTTATTTCCAGCAGAATCCAATGCTTGAACCTTCAGAGTATTTAATCCTGGTGAAAGTTTAACTTTAAGGGTGAACTGTCCTTTTGAATTTGATGTTGTCATTGATGACCCGCATGTAACAAGAATTCCTGGTTCAGTGACTCCATTTATCACTAAATCTTCTTTATTTGTAAAATCAAACTGTGGCTCAAGTATGGTTATTTTTGGTGGCATCGTATCGACTTTAAATGTCTTATTTCTTACAACTTCAGCATTATCTAACCCCTTTGATTTTGAATAGTAATTAAGGATATGTTCTCCTTCAGGAGCAGAAATTTCAGTTACATATAAAGTTGGTTCACCATCATCCCAGTAATAATATGTCTCAACACTACCCTCTCCTCTTCCTTCGAGTTTTATTTTTGGTTTTGTTATATACCATCCATTTATTCCATCTGGAATTTCTGGAGTAACTGTTATAACAGTAACTGGTGTCCCAACAATTGTATAAGGAGCAGATGGCACTTCAGTTAAATCTTTTGAAGAGTAGATATATAAAATATATTTATCAGGAATTTCTGGGTTTTTAATTTTTGCACTCTTTGAAATTGAAATAAAAACATCGCCTTTTGGAATTGGAAATGATACAGGAAGAATAAGTAATCTTCCAACAACGAGTGGCTCATAAAGAAGTGGTATTCCAGTTATAGAAATTGATGTTGGTAAAATTGATGGTGGTAAGGTTGTACCCTGTGGGAATTTGATATAAATTTTATCTCCTTCAAATAAATTTATTCCAATTCTAAATCTTATTGTATATTCACTCTCTCTTCCAGCGCTTTGAGGTTTTACATCAACTTCAATATTTCCAATTGGTGGAGCTGGTGAAAGAGTAAATGAAAACTTTGCTGCTCTTGTCTCTTTAGTTGTTGTTATCTCTAAGTTATAAATACCTGCTGTAGATGGATTTACAACTCCTGCTTGTGTAAGTATCTCAACTTTCACAGTTGTCTCTTTTGGTATTGGTGATACTGGTTTTATTGTAATTGTATTAGCAGATTGATTAACAATTGGAGTTTGAGTTAAAACAGAATCATTTATTTTTATTGATGAACTTTGAATATTTATAGGTATCATAGTGCCAGATGGGAATTTAATATTTATCTCATCTGTTGTATCTAACTCTCCTCTTGTTCCAACTTTAAATATTATTGTGTATGAAGCATTAACTGCTGCAGAAGAAGGATTAACTGATAAAGAAAGAATTTCAAGGTAAAAACCAAGCTCTACAATAAATTGTGGCTGATTTGAAATTGGAGTAAAGGTTCCACCCTGTCCCATAGTCATAAATGAAAATGTATAAGTCTGAGGAATATTAGGAAGAGTAACATTTTGATATTTAATTGTTATTGTATCACCAGATGCAAGAGTTGTTACATTTATATTTAAAGTGTTACTAACTGTTGTGATTTGTCCTAAAGTTACTCCACTCCCTGGAGTAACTGAAATAAAACCATCACCTTGAGGATTTGTTAATTGTGGAAGAGGAAAACCAGATGGAAAAGTTACTTTAACTCCGCCACCAGAAAGATTATATGTTCCTGTAAATGTGAATGTTATATTTAGTTTATCATTTGTTAATCCAGAAGATGGTGTCATCGTAACTGTTCCTGAACCATTTGCTTTTGTTCCTGTAACTATTATTCTTTGTACTGCACTTTCATAGTTTGTTGCAGAAACAGTTATATCCCATGCACCAGGTGTTGTATCTTTATAATAAAAAGATTTCTCACTACTCCCTGAAGTAAAAGTAACTGATGTAACATTCCAGGTTAAACCATCTTCAGAAAATTTCCCAGTTGAAGAACTTGATGAAAGATTAACTGTTATGTTTTCTGATGCAATTTTTGGATTATCAGATGGGTCTAACAGCCCAATTGTAATTATCAGTGATTTTTCATCAAGATTTATTGTTTGGGGTGAAGACTTAAAAACTAATTTATCTCCTGCAACCTTAAATGAGTTCGAGATTCCGGTTTTTTCTGAAACTGGATCAGTAACAGTTATTGTTACATTATTTCCTGGTTTATTTATTTTAATATTAGAAGTAATGGTTCCATTTACTAATGGTCCTAATGTTATTGGTTCAATTGTACCAACTCCAAGTGAACAGGTTAAATTAACTGTTCCTGTAAAGTTTGTGAATGTTAAGTTATCTTCATCTTTGGCAGTTACAGTTATCTCAAATGGAACTCCTTTATTTTGATTTCCTATTGTTGATATTAAGAAATGATGAAGACCCTTTGCAACAGAAAATTTGTTTGAAGTTGAACTAACTGAAGGTGCTGTTAATATTGTTTTTAGTTGAACATCACTTCCAGGGGTTCCTAATTTTACATTTCCACTCCATACACCATTAACAAATGTTATTGATGTTGGTTCTGTTACAGTTGAATTTACAGCAGAGAGGGTGGCTGAACCATTGAAATTTGTGCAGGTATTTCCAAACTCATCTTTTGCAGTTATGGTAACACTGAATGCCACTCCTACTGATTGAGAACCTATTGTTGAAAATTCAAATCTATTTACAGGGGCTGGCAAAAGAGCTATCGCGTTACTTTCACCTGTCTTACCACTTTTTTCTGCTATTATTTTTATATTTGTTCCTGCTTTTGTTAATGTTACATTTCCTATCCAGGTACCTCCACTGAAATAGCCAGTTATGGTTGGATTTATAGTTCCATCAGAAACTGAAAGGTTAACCTGCTCAGTGAAGTTTGGTATTGTATTATTTAAAGAATCTTTTGCATAAATTTTTATTGTGAAAGAAGTTCCTGCAGTTTGGGGTGATGAAATTGTATCAAAAGTAAAATGATCAAGTGCACCATAAACTGAGAAAATATTACTCATTCCCATTTTATGCGTAACTGGATCTTCAGCAAATATTTGAGTTGATGGATTTGGAGTTGTTATAGTTATATTTCCTGTCCATCTTCCATTTACAAATGATGTTGTTGAAGTTGGAGAAATTGTCCCGGCACCTGTTGAGGATGTTAAAATTGCTGTTCCATTCCAGGTTGTTATTAAGGAACCAGCCAAATCAAGTGCTTTAATGTTTATATTAAATGGAACACCTGCTGTTTGATTTGGAATTAAATCAAACTCAAATTTTCCTAAAACATTTGATGCACAGGTAAATGAATTTGATGTTCCAGAAACAAGAGGAACACCACCTTGTGCTGTAATTTTCATATTTGGATGAGGGGTATCAAGTGATACACTACCTATCCATTTACCTAAAGTAAAATTAGTAGTATTCCATGTAGCTCCACCATTTATATTTCCAGTACTTGCTGATAAAATTGCAAAACAATTTAAGCCTGCATACGGAGTCCCAACCCAAGAGCCTGTATCATCAAAAGCGCTTACAATGTATCCATTTGCATCTTTTGCGTATATTGTAATATTAAATGGATTGTTTATTGTTTGTGGACCTATTGTTTCGAAATCAAAGTGATGAATAGTTTGACTTGCAACTGTAAATTGATTCGATGTTCCTTTTATTCCTGGATTTGAAGTATCAGTCACAGTGATAGTATGAACACCAACTGTATTCATTGTTGTAGAACCTCCAAATGTTTTAGTCCCATTGTCAACTAGAGCAAATAGATAATCTGTAGGAAGAGATGCTGCTCCATCTGTTGAAGTAAAGTGAATTGTTCCAGTATATGTTGTCACAATGTTATCCCACTGGTCTTTTGCTGTGACTCTTAAAGCATTTTCAGGAAGAGCCCCAGGATTAAAGACACATCCTACAGTTTGTGGTCCAATTGGTTTGTATTCTCCAGTTACTGGGTCAGGGTCATTAGATGTTACTTTAAAATGGTGAAGTGGTCCTGGTAAAACATTAAAATTATTTGATACTCCATACTTTGATGCAAATTCAACCTTAAGTTGAACATTTGCACCAAATTTGTATAGAGTCACATATCCACTCCAAATTCCATTGCTAAATGTAACTGATGTTGGATCAATTACATGATTTGTTGGAACAGTTGCTGATATAGGAACAATAGCGTTAAAATTGGTTATTAAATTATTTAAACTATCTTTCGCATATATTTTAATTGAAAATGAATTACCCGCAGTTTGAGGAGTTCCAATTAAATCAAAATCAAAATGATGAAGCCCTGCAGAAACAGTAAAATTATTTGATGTACCAAATTTTGATAAACCAGATGCAGTTATAAAAACAGAAGGAGCTGGTGTATCTAAAGTTACATTTCCTTCAAATACTCCATTTACTAAATTTATAGATGTTGGAATTATATTTCCAACTGATGAAGAAAGCATTAATGTTGTATTTAAGTCCGAAATTAAATTATGCTGTGAATCATGTGCCTCTATTCTAATTGAAAATGGCACTCCTGAAACCTGTGGACTTATACTTGAAAAATGGTAATGATCGAGCGAACCCAAAACAGAAAATGTATTAGAATAACCTGTCATTCCACTACCGCCAGAATCTATTGCAACTAACTGAACAGTTGAAAATGATGAATTAATAGTTACATATCCGCTCCATTTTCCATTAACAAATGGTCCTACTGCACTTGGAGATATTGGACCAGCAGGATTTAAAGTTAAATTTACATTTCCAATGAAATTTGTAACTAAATTTTCATTTCCATCTCTTGCGGTAATTTCTACATAAAAACTTTGTCCAACTTTTTGAGGAGAGGGGATAAAGGAGAAGGAAAAGTGGCTAAGGGTTCCTTGAAGAGCAAATATGTTTGATTCTCCTGTTGAGCTTCCGTAAGTTGCAATTAACTTTACTGCAGTCGATGGAGTGTTTAATGTTATGCTTCCACTCCACACTCCATTTACAAATACAACTGGAGATGGATTTGTTGAAACACCCATTGTTGGTGAAGATGAAATTATTACCTGCTGATTGAATGATGTAACAGTCATTCCAGATGAATCTTTTGCATAGATTGTTACTGAGAATGGAACTCCCGCTGTTTGAGGAGAAATAATTGTGCTGAATTCAAAATGGTCAACTGCACCTGATGAAACAGAGAAAAGATTTGATTCTCCAGCAAGTGGATCATATAGTGAATTTCCTAATATATGTTCAGTATGCTTTTCGCTTGTTTGAAAAGGAACAAGAGTTGTTCCAACATCTGAATCTCCTGCTTGTACAATGGTTCCTGCTCTATAATTTCCTACTGGTGTTAATCTCTTATCCCCTGGGCTTACTTGATTTCCAGGAACTGTTATATCATCATATATATATTCTCCATAATCAAAACTACTATTAGAAGTTACATTTTCTGTATGTTTTTCTGTTGCTTGAAAACTAGTAAGAGGAAAACCAATATCTATGTTTCCTGAAGCAACAAATGTATTATAAACATAATTCCTTACATAAGTTAATCTTTTATCCCCGACATTTACTGTCCCATCAACATTTGTATCAAAATAAATATATTCTCCATATAAACTGTTAGCATAAATTTTTGCTCCTGAATCAGATGTATTTAATGTTATATTTCCTGTCCAAACACCATTTGTTAGATTAATTATATTTGGAGTTATAGTACCACTTGTTGTTGAAATAAAAAGTTTTATTTGACCATTATATGCAGTAACAATACTACCAAAAGAATCAACTGCTTTAACTGTTATTTGAAATGGTGTATTTCTACTTTGATTTCCAATCGGTTCAAATTGAAAAGAAATTGAATCTGGATCAGAAACTGTAAATGTGTTTGAACCTGTTCCTGCTCCAACACCTGGTGGATTACTTGCTGTTATAGTTAATTTCATTGTTGAATTTGCAGTATCTAATATAATATTTCCAGACCAAATGCCATTATTAAAGTTTGAAGTAGTATTTGTTCCAGTTGATTGAACTGTAATAGTTCCTGATGATGCTGCTAATGTTACTGTCCCATTGAAACTTGGATTTATATTTCCATAATTATCTTTAACTTTAATTGTTATTGGAAATGGATTGTTTCTTGTTTGAGGACCTATTGAATCAAAAATGAATGTACAACTCCCAAAACCTTGTGGTTGAACATTTAATGTTGCATTGCCTTTAATCAAAGGATTTGATGTATCTTCAACATAAATTGTTTGTGGTCCAGCAGTGCAAAGTATGACTCCAGTAAATAATCTATCACCATTATTAGCAGGTAAATAAGTTGTATTAGAAGGCAAAACAACTGATGGATGTGTATCTGTGGTTGAAAAATGGACTGTTCCAGTATAGTTTGTTACTGTGTTACCATATTCATCAACAGCTTTTACTCTAAAAGTGAATGCACTGCCTGCTACTGGTGTTGTTGTAGAAAAATCATAAAATTCAAAATGATGAAGTGTTGATACGCCAACTGTTACTCCAGCTGAAGTTGAAAAAATTGCACCATCTGAAACAGTTATAGTTCTTACTGGTGGACTAGCTGTTTT
>Ga0208461_1002125_pt1 | contig 16725 bp, 12 predicted proteins | sample AD_JPNTR4_MetaG_FD_184448 | JGI IMG/M metagenome (GOLD analysis project Ga0208461, IMG submission 184448) | Active sludge microbial communities of municipal wastewater-treating anaerobic digesters from Japan - AD_JPNTR4_MetaG (SPAdes) (version 2) | ecosystem: Engineered > Bioreactor > Anaerobic... | reverse complement strand
TACTTAAAGTGCTCGATAACGCAGTCAAAATGTTGCGAGAAAGTGACTTAAGTGTTGAAGAAGAAAACGTTGACTGGCTAAGAGAATTATCGATAGCGAACAGAACGATCACACAAGTGGAAGCTGCAACATTTCACAAAGAAAGACTTGCAACACATCCAGATTGGTTTGGAGACGATGTTAGAGAAAGACTGCTGCAAGGGGCTAATGCAAGTGGCATCGATTATGCAACGGCGAGGTACAACCAAACGATTGGAAGACATCGATTTGAAGAGTTCTTCAAAAGATATGATGCGCTCATACTCCCAACCGTTCCTGTGATAGCTCCACCAGTCGTAGGAAAGGATGCCGTCGAAATGGCAAAGGTGTTAACAAAATTCACTGCACCTTTTAACTTAACGGGTCTACCAGCAATAACTATACCTTGTGGCAAGGTAAATAGTCTTCCCATCGGTCTGCAAATCGTTGGAAAATACATGCAAGATCAAGCGCTACTTTCAATTGCAGATATTGTAGAGGACATATTAGAGCGAAAGAACAAGCGATTAGTCAACTAAGAACCGATAATAATTTTCAGCGCCAATAGAATTAAAAAAGCAAAGCCCGAGAAATTCTCTGGCTCTAAATTGTTACTTTTTGCCTCTTTTTAATATTTCTATATTGCTTTTCTTCTCTTAATGCTTTATCTCACTTAAAGGAGTCTGATTATCTTTTTCCTTCGTAAAGTTACTATTGGCAGTAAGCAGTATATTCGACTTGTTGAAAACTACATGGAAGATGGTAAGGTCAAACAAAGATTCCTCGCTACTTTGGGTAGGGTCGATCAGATTTCCAACCAACAAGCTTTAAACATGATCGAGAAGTTAAGAGTTTGGTATGATGTTGATGATGTAGTTAACATGTCAAATGTGGAGAGTAATGTGATCAAGAATTACGGAGCCAAGCTTGTCGTGGACAAGTTATTTGAAGAGTACGAATTGGATGAATACTTATCGAAAGTAGACAAGAAAGTGCGCTACGATTTGGAGAGCATGATAAAGCTAATGGTGATGAACAGGTTATTGGAGCCCAAGAGCAAGCTTGGGATAGAAGAGCCAAAAAAAGTCAGAATAATAGAGGTAAATGAGGAATAAAGTGTTGAAAAGCGTGATGAATAAAGGAAAAACGAGGCATGTAGTGACTAAGGAGTAAAAATGGAGTAGTAAAAAATCTTCATTTTAGTGTTTATTCATGCCTCGTTTAGATTTTTCTCATTTTTTTCAAATGTCAAACTCAGGACCTGTTCTTAGAAATTCCAGAGCCAGGTTGGTTTCTTTTCTCATGTGAGCCAAACGGACTTCTGCCGTCGATAGGACTGAATACCAAATTTCTTCGCTTCCCACATCAACAAGTTTCTCGTTGTCAGAACTTATGATAATAGTCAATACCGCATTACCTTAATCTTAGGTTTTTTATATTTAGGTCCAAGAACATTTTTGAGAGCCTTTTCAATTTCATTTCTCGTCTCTTTAATGTCCTTATAACTAAGATTACGCCCTCTGACATCAAGTACAATTTCCTGTGTAGAACCTGCAGGCAGATTCTTTAGCCGGCTTATATACTGCGTTGCATAATTATTTGCCAATTTTTTTCTAAAGTCTGGATTACTTAGATCGTAGTTTTTGACTTCAATTGCCCTCACTGTTCCGTCAGGATTATTTACAACTATATCTGGTCGGGTAGAACCTGGAGTATTTGTCGGAACCTCGACACCGTCAAGGTACGAAACCTGCTCTCTGCCACCTTTTGTTCTGCTCGAGACAGTCTTTTCCGATTGTTTATAGCTAGGAATATTACTGGTATTATGATAGAGTGCAACGGCTTTGGTTGCACCACCAACAATAACACCAGTGATAGCACCCCATTTGAAACTTTCACTGCCCGCCAGGGCAGCTGCTTTTTTTGCCTCTTCAAAGTCACCAGTCTGGATTCCTTTAATAGTAGCCGCAGCCACAGCACTGATTGTGCCAGATGACAATGCGTATATCGTGCCAGTTTTGGCGGCGGATGCAAATATCATGCTGACTGCAGCAGGGGCACCAACACCGCCGGAAACTACTGAAACAGTTACACAGGCGAGAATTATCCCTGTTCCCATGGAGACATTTTTAATGACACGGTCATAGGTATCATCATAGGCCGCAAATTCCTCTACAACCGTTTCACCGTTTTTGCCAAGTGAGAAGACATAACGCGTTCCTTGAAATTGTGCATCCAGTTCTTTTAAGGTGTATCCAAAGTATATATTGGCCTTTGAATTATAGGCTACCTCTTCAAGGTAATCCTCAGAAACATATATTACAGAAATATCTTCGATGATGTAGTCCTCGCTATTAAACCGATCAACCAGATCAGAATAAATATTATCCTTAACATATTGCAGTAGAGCAGGATCGCTTAAGCTAGCAAATTCAGGTTGGACGTGATCAGCAAGCAAAAGAGTTTCCTGAGTGTCATTATGTGTTCCCGTGGTTGATGTGGAGGAAGATTCAACTTTCGAAGTTTCAGTTGTGTCAGATGCGGAATTCCGCACTGTGTGCTGTGTGTATATCCATACCACCATCACCATTGTTATTACCAAGAGCATTGTAATTACACGTTTCATCACTCATTTCCCCCCTTTATCAATAGTTTCACTTTTTTTGCGTTTCAATACGACAAGGACAGAAATGACGATGACCACTGCAATGGTACCAATCACAATAGGTGTGTAATTTGTGTTTTGCGGTTCTTCTTGTGTATCCACAAGGACAACATCATCTGGTATTTTCCCCGAATATGTATCTTTATTATCATCCAGATTATCATCCAGGGTTGGAAGAGTGTTTTCTGATTTGGCAGACTCCTGGGGTTTTTCCGGGGTACGCTTTATGGTAGTTGAGATAGTCTCGATCGTTCCATCCTCACGAATTTTAGCACCTTTTTCAATTTCTGCATTCAGTTCTGCGATACTCATCCCTGTGGTAGAAAGTGCTCTTAGATACTTGTTAGAACCTACATAAATGGTTTTCGTTGTGTGCTGATTGGTATATAGGTTCGTCACATTGAAAGTATAAATACCTTCGCTTGTATAAACCTCGCCGTCCTTGGCGGGTCTATTAAAACGGACATCTTCAGTCAGATAACCATCTTTTCCTACCACCAGGATAGACCGCTGAACATCGATGGTTAGGTATTTTGATTTTGCCATATCCAATTTGAAACCATTTTCTGTAAGAGCCTTATCGGCAAGTTCTGCACCAGTTAGCCTATCAAAGGGATAAACCATGCAATTGCCGTTACGAATGGAGAATTTAAACATGATTTTATAATTGTTGTATTTTGCGATTAGGTTAAAAGGGCCACTCATAGATTTGATTTCATAATCCAAGGATACCACATAGTCACCTTCTTCAAAAAGCTGAACCTTGGTATTCGCACCTGTTTTTGCATTAGCAGCAAGGTAGTCTGTATAGATAATCGGGGTCTGAGCCTCACCTTCGGAATTGGTATACTGGATAATCAGCGCTCCATGTTTAAAATTAGTCTGGTCAATTTCAAAGGTGCGGTCATAGCCGTTTGTATCCTCGCTGATGGTCAGATGCTTGTTACCACGCAGTTGTGTAATATCCTCTGACAGGTGAAACCACAGTGTTACCTTATCACCGACATTCTTTAAGAACACAGGAACCTGGTCAGAAGTAACTGTTTCCCGGGTATAGCCATTTACGTAGAAATATCCAATGTCCCAACCATAGTGTGGGTCATTCTTATCAATGGTTTGATAGCCAGAGTATCCATTGTCTCTTCCTGTATTGATCTTACTGCCAAGTTTTTTCATAGGAGTAGCATCAGGTCTGGTTTCATCTGTTTTGCAGAACAAATAAAACTGATATACCTCGGCAACCTGCTTATATTCATAGTTGTGGGTTTTCACGAACAGAATTTGAGTATCCTCAAGCTTACGCTCCATCTTATAGGCAATCAATACTCTGTAGTAACAACCGTTCTGGAGTTGGATATCCCTCGTTTCGTAAAAATTGCTCAGATCTGAGCCCTTTGCGAAGATATCCGACATGAGAACATCTTCAGTCCACCTTACACCATCCAGGGATGTCTGTAAAATCAATGCACCCGACATGATGTTTGAATCCAAGGTCAGGCCATTCACCTTCTTGCTCTTGTCTTTAACCAAATGCCATTCTTCAGGGGTACGATTCAGCACTTCCTGATTAATCTTATAACTGAAGGTCACATTGCCCTTATTAACTTCATAAACAGGAAATGAGTTAATAACCTTATTCGCATTGCTGACATCTCCGTTAATGAACAGCGTACCAACCGCCGGAGATGACGAAGGAGAGTTCCCCCCTATAACATAATGACTGTCTTTTTTCAAATCATAAACATTTGCGGAAATATTCAGACTCGTATTCTTTGCATATACCACCGAGCCACCGAACATACTGAACAATATTACGAATGTAACGACCATAACAGATATTCGCTTAAAGGTTCTTCTTATCGCATTCATGTTTTTTCTCCTTTGCAGGCTCTGATACTGTTAGCCAAAATTTATGAAACCATGCAATAATATTGTTGAAACCTAGAAAGAGACACCACATCCCAAGAAAAAGGCGATACCCAATGTTCGAATATCCTTACTGTGGTTTTTCTGATTTCTACAAAAATGGATATTCTTACAATGGTTCTCAACTGTATTTCTGCAAATCTTGTCACAAGACCTTCTCTTTTCATTCTTTCAACAAACCTAAGCTCTTTTCCCTTACCTTGTGCTCTGCTATCTGTGCTGATGAATATATTATCCTTTTCAAAGATAGAAAGTATTACATCTCTTGTTGATTGGAAAACTTTGAAAATTGTTGCTTGACATTTCTCAAGATATCGTGATTATTCTAATGCTATCAGGTTACTCAAACAAATTAAAAGGCATTCTCAACATCCTTCCTTCCATCCTTGAGACAATACGCTCACCTTTTTATAGTGCGCGTATGTCAGAATACAGACTACCTCATATAGTAAATCCTTACCGTCAGAGGTTGTATAAAGGTTGCCGCAAGAAGTAATAATGTCACTAAGATTCTTGCTCCAAGGTGCCTCCAAGGACGGATTTTTCATATCGTAGACAGCATCGGAAGGAGGAATCTGAGAGAAAGCATCACGAATCAGATTGAACTGTCTCGCAGTTTCGTGTGCATTTTCGGCACTGCATTCACCTGTTCTTAGAAATTCCAGAGCCAGGTTGATTTCTTTTCTCATGTGAGCCAAACGGACTTCTGCCGTCGATAGGACTGAATACCAAATTTCTTCGCTTCCCACATCAATAAGTCTCTCGTTGTCAGAACTTATAATAATCATAGTCAACACCTCACTACCTTAATCGATCAGTAATATACCGAAATACATCAATAGCTAGGTGTATATCCACAATTTGTTCAAAGAGTTAGAGGCGATAAGTATGACATTATCCAATCCCTATTCTCTTCCATCATGCAAAGTTAACAGCATCCAGGAATTTGGTAATAATTGTATTCCCCCGAAAATTAGCTTTGATGTTTTATATAGTATACCAAATTTATGACAATATTGTCAATTTAATTTTGAAAGTTTTTTTGATTGAGGAACAGGCGGTTTACCTTTCAAATCTTACTTAATACTAATACTTCCTCTCCAAATAGGCATCCCTTAGCTGTTGATAATTTTGATCGATTTCTCAGACATGTTGTTGCCTCTGATAAATTGGCTTTTCTATTTTATGAATTGTCTATCTAAACATAAGCTTTTCACTTCTTTGGCATATAAGTTTTTGTGACCAATGTATAAAAAGATGTGTTGATTTATTTCGTCACAATTATTCCTAATTTATGTTGCTGCGTGCTGCAGATCAAAAAAGCACGAGGAGATATTTATTTACTCTCCTCGTGCAACAGCATGTTTGGTTCTATTATGTTCTATAATATTAAGCCTTCACTATTTCAGTTTTTCTTGAAGTTGCCCAATTTGATCGAGTGTCAATCCAACTTTTTCAGTTAAATACTTCATTGCTACTTGTTTTACGTTTGAATCGTCCACTGGTTTTCCACCATTCATCTCTACAAATAAATCAGAGATGATCTTCCTCACTGCATCGTATGCTGCGGTTCCAGGTTGGACTTTGTAGTAATTCTCATAAGACTTCACATAATCTGCGTATATTTCTTCCGTCGAAGCGTCCATTATCGCACCCAATAGTGCAGTAACTATACCAGCTCTGTCTTTTCCTTCAACACAATGGAGCAGGTATGGAGGCTCTTTCTGTATCATGAAAAGTAGTCCTGATTGCAACTTTTTGGCAAAATCATCGCTCATCGGATCGACACCCATGTTGAGTGCAATTAGGTCCCCTTTATCGTGGATAGACTTATAGTATTTGGAGTACTGTAGGTTTTTTAGCAATTCTTCTTGCGAGTCTGAAAGGTTTATCACTGTCCTGATGCCAACGCTTTCCATCAATTTGCTTGCATAAGGTGCCCTTGGATCGTTTATCGAAGGATGAGAGGACCTGTACAATTTTCCACTCCCTATATTCCCTAATCTTACTTCTCTAAAATTTGCAAATACTTCGTCACTATCGTAATCTGCCCTATTGTTAGTCCTGACAAGATGTCGGATCTCAAGTTCAGATTTGTACGTCCCTTTCTCTTTAAGCTTTATTGTCACAGTGTCTCCAATTTTCAGTCCGTACGTACTCGCAAAGTTTCCATAGTTTATCGCCAGTTGAACGTGTCCATCTGTTAATCTTATTAGTGGCTTTCCTCTATCAACATCACCGTACACTGTAACAAACGGTGCTTCGATTACTTTATCCCCAATTTTTATTTGAACGATGTCACCAATTTCAAACCCCTTTTGTTGAATGACGCTTTCTAGTATATCCGTATGTACATTACCATACTTGTCTATATCAGTCACTTTTCCTGAGACTTTTGGAGTCTTTTGAGTAAATACTATCGTCCATTCTGGTCCAGAACTAACTCCATATGTATCTGCAAAGCTTTCCATGTTTATAGCAACAGATACTTCCATCATACTATTGTAATAAATTAGTACATCTCCTTCTGGCACATCGCCAAAGGTATTTACGAATGGTGCTTCCCCTGTGTAAATCAACTGATCATCTTGATATATCTCTATTTTGAAGATATCGCCAAATTCAGGATTCAGTTGCTCGAAGAGTTCATAAGGTATGTTAGACCACACATTTCCATATTGGATATCAAGTACCGGTATGTTCCCGCTTACACTATTACCAGAAAGTGTGGGTTTTCGATATTCAATACGCACTATATCTCCTTGAAGAATTGGTCCAACATCTTCAAATTTAAGTTGTCCGGATGCTAATCTTGCACCTACGTACGAAAAAACATCTCTTCCATGAAATGTGTACGATTTTTCTGAACCAGGGAATCTATTCTTTTCAGCGTCTATCACTCTTACTTCTTCGATACCCATGTCTTCTGCGACTAAACTAAATAATCCATTATCTGGTCCGACGAAATAATAACCGGTCTTTGTCTTCAGAACGATCGGTTTTCGTTCAGTACCAACACCTGGGTCGACAACACCTATGAAAACAGTACCTACTGGCCAATAACTCGCTGTTTGTTTGAGCCTGTATGCACCTTCCCAGATGTTGAAACTGGGTATCTCGTGCGTAACATCGTACATCTTCAAGTCTGGGTCTACACCAAATGCTACACCCTTCATTGCAGAAACTGCCCCATCTTTCAATCCAAAGTCGGTCAAGAAAAGTAGTGCGGACCTTTGAGCAAAAGTTATACTAGTTATGAATAGTGTCAAAATAGCTATTACAACAGCCGTGAAAACTCTGAGCCCCTTGTTCCTTTCCATACTATCACCCCCAAAAATATGATCAAACTTGATTTTTATATATGAGCAAAGCAGTAAAGCTCTCTGATAAATAAATTATACCACCAAGTAGCAATAAAAATTTTAGGCAGTAGATGATTCAGAAGTTCTGTGCAAAATCTTCCACTGTGAAAAGCAATATTTTATCATCAACTTTGGCAAATTCCGTAGCCTCGCTTGTTCTCCCTATTGGCTCTGGTCTCAGTCGTTCGACAAGTTTGAGACCTATCAATGTGTTTATATATTTACTAACTTTAGTATCATCGATTTTTAGTCTAGTAGAGATCTTGTTTAGCCTTGTGTTTCCGCGTGCTATGGCGCTAAGAATCGAGTTGTACGTTGATGGTTCTCTCAATTCTTGATGGAGAAGAAATATGGGCTCTTCATAGAGGTAGGATGATTTCTGCAAACACTCTCTTTCTACATTTTCAAATACATCGACACTTTCGTCGAATATAGATAGATAATGTGGAGTGCCACCTAATATACCATACGTCATTACTTGGCTCTGCAAATCGTACCTTGGAAAGAATTTTCTGCTATCAAAGAAGTCCAGTGGGACAATCTCAAACTGTGCTGTACGCCTTCCGTATAACAGGCTCTTGTAACCCAGGACTTCTTCTTCCATGAAACTTACGTACGAACCACATAAGACTAGGAACAGTTTTGTATTCACAAGCTGATGATCTATCAATCTTTGAAGTATGGAAGGTATACTTCTATGATAAGCTTATCATCCTTTGCCTTCTGCCCGACAAAGGTGAATGCATCTTCCCAAGAATTGAAACTGCTCAATCCGGAGAGTGCATATTGAGAAAAAAAACATTTTGGAAAATCTTTCCAAAGAAATACTGTCTATAGATTCATCCATATATCCGTTTTTCAAAAATACATCAAGAATTGGGAACGTAAAAAAAGTGGCCCTTGCGGGCCACCGGGGGTCAAATGACAGGGGGATAGTGGCTGCCATTCTAAGGGTAAATCAATTTGACAGTTCCATCGTTATGGCAAAGATGTGGACGTTTATCTCTGATGGCAAAACGATCTTTTGAACAGTATCGTTGACTTCTAGTATGTAAACTGATGCTCCACATGTCATGAATTGTCTTTCGCCAGTCGAGATGTATCGATAATCAAAAACAAGCCCATTTGGTGATTTACACCAGTCATTTATCGTAAGGTTGTAAGAACTACTGCCCAGTTGCATAGAAACATTGTAGTCTCCATGGTTTGATGCTGCAAGAACGTATACCTTCTTTACACTCAACTTCTCTGGTAGGACCATGATTTGTCCATTACATCGCACGTTGTCGAGAGCAGATGTCTTTACTTCAAATGGAATACTTGAAATTTGTATCGTTCCTTCATTTACTTCGTTAGCCGGCAGATATGCACCCACGATACCGGATAAATTATCGAAATTGGCTGGTTTTGGAGGTGTCCCAAAAGCATCACTGTTGAAGAATTTTGAAATATCGAGTACTGCAAATGTGCCGATTTTCTTGACTTCTACACTGTCTTCTTGATTTACCTTAGTTGTCTTAGCAACAAATAGTTGTTTATCAACAATAGATGTATCTTTCTGCGATAGATTGTATATCAAGCTTTTTGTTACACCATTTTCTTGGAAACTCACTCCTACCGTTTCTGGAATTAAGATGAGTTGATCGAATTTACAAGAATTTGAAATGGATACGCTGATGCTATTATCAACATCAATCTGACCGATTTCGAATATGCCGTTACCTGAGATATCTTTCTTCACAGATGTTTTGGAAGAGATCGTAACCGTTATCTTTGGAAATTGTCCCGATACCATGACATAGTATTTGCCAGGTACTAAGTCTGAAACATCTCTCTTCAACTTTGCCTTTCCATCTATTTGGACAATAGCACCTGCACCGTAGTTTCCTGAAAGTGCAACAGTTGAAGATATCCCTGGATCGAACCCCTCACCTTCCAAAATAGCCATACCCGAGCGAGCAACAATATTTGGATTTGTCACGAGTGAGTGAAATCTTTCTGGTAGTTGGTTACCGTGCAAAATAACTCTTAGTGCACAGATCGTCGATTCTGCGCCAGAATTCTTGTTCACGTGCATGTATTCAAGTCCATCATATCCTTCTCCATTGTCTCCTATCATTCTAACTCCTAATCTGTTACCGCCGAATAGCCAAGAAGCAGAAAGAGCTGACAAGTAAGCGAAGGTATCATCCTTTGTTATCGTGTATATCTTCTGAGCAGGCACTGCTATACACTCAAGTGCATAGGCAAGTTCTTGATATGGTTTCACATACCCATTTATATTATCAATCGAATATATGAGACCAGTTCCCAGGAGTAATGGAATCTGTGCCTTCAAGCTGCTCTTTGCCAAATCCAAGTATTTTTGATCACCAAGCACTTGATATGCATCTACGAGTGCTTCTGCATAATGGTTGCCCCAACCGTTCCACAGAAAATTGTCTTGATAAACCGAGAAAAAGCCATTGAGATACGCAAACTGTTCGGTTTTGTAATTCATCAACTCATCTGCATACTTCTTGAGCGTATTCTTTACATCTTGCGTCTTATCAACCTTTGCATATTCTGATAATCCCATGACGTACAATGCAAGCTGATCTCCAGCAACAGGAGGGTATTTCTTGATCGAATTGTATGCCCTCTTTGCACCATCTCTTATTTGCACATCGTCTGTGAACTGTGATAATTTTGACAGACCCAAGAATGCTCTCAACGTCCACCAAGATGTGGACTTGTAACTTGTAACACCTTGTTTATTTATCGTACCATCTGAATATGCAAAGTTGTAGAACTCCCCATCTGAATCTTGCATAGCTAAAACGAATTTTGATGCATCGAGTGCCAATTTTAGGTATGTTTCATCTTTCGTAAGTTCATATGCCTCGCTGTAAAGCAGAACGACTCGAGCAACATCATCTACACAGAAATCACCCTCGCTCATAGCAGGCACAACCTGGAAATGGTCGCCCTTGTTGTCGGAATAAACCCAGTAACCTTTCACTTGATTCCCATTAATTGTAAACCACTCTGAAAGTTCTTCCAAATGAGTATTGTTGAATGGTATACTCGCGAAGGATACACTCAGTGTCGAGAAAATAACTAAACCCATCACTATTAGACCTTTTAATCTCACGATATCACCAACTTTCAAGTATATTCCTGTATCTATTTTGAAAATTGAGTTCGAAAATTGAGAAAGGGGCCAGAAAGAAGATACTGGCCCCCATAGACTCTTTCGTTACTCTCCGATTTTCAAACTTCTGAACGAAGCACTCTTGTTTTCAATTAGCTGTATTGCATCTTCGATTGAGTTTGCACTGTAAACGTTGTAAAGCCTTAAGAACTCGATCTTATCTCCAGCTTTGTATCTATTTGGCATATCTTCGGTCTTCATGGAATACACACCAGTAGTTGATGGGTATGCATCGAATTCTCCAGGCATCCATTTAAATATGCCATCTCTGAACTCAAGACTTTCGTATACCCATGTACTATCATCCAACCACTTTTTGTAATCTGCCATAACAACTGGAACTTCTGGAAGTATCTCTGCTACACCAATCTTGCCCTTTGGCGAGAAATTGCTTCTCCATTTTTCCATGGAAGCAAATATGTACGTTGCACCCCACCAAAGTGGTTTCATGCTGTTATTTGCTAGAAATACGATGTAAGGAATGTTGTTAACCATGGTAATTGCATTTCTTTGTAGCCAATATTCGTAAGGTGTTGTATTCAACTGATCCGCCCAAACAAGTCTTCTAAAGACTGGTAACATGTGAACTGCATCATCGAATGCTGGTGCGATTGGCCTTGTTGCCATTGCTTGGATCTTCATCATATCTGCATAGTTCTCAAAAACAATCGTGTTATCAACAAGTATATCACCGTTCTTGAATATGTGCGTAACAAGTTGCTGAGTTAATCCGTTGAACTTCTCAGACTTCAACGTTACAACAACACCAACTGCGACTGGACCAGGTTCGAGAACTTTGATAGATACAACTCTAAATGCGCTGGATGTCTCTTCGTAGTGGTCGCCGAGCTTGCCATCCACATAGAATGTCGAGTTATACCATCCACTCACCCTTGCGATACCAACTTCATCAACGAGCTTTGCTTTCACATCTCCAAACTGAGTGACTTGAACCAAACCGTGATCATTTACAGCCACCTCGAAGTTGTTATCAGCTGATTTAATCATCCAACCACTATCTGCTTTTGTAACTGTAAAAGCCTTTGGATAAACTGTTGTCTTTGCAGATGCTTCTTCCGATACAACTATCTCACATTTACCACTGCCTATGAATACAACATAGTCTGGTGCAGAAATTCTGTTATTTCCGTCGACATCTTCCACTTGAAATGGTATCTCTTTCCCGTTGCTTAATACCTTCATAGTCGACCAATCCGGGTCAAAATCATCAGAAACATAGTCAAGCAATTTGGTCATTTGAACAACAACGGGTACCTCCACATCCCCAGCAGTAACAGGAATAGACATCGTACCAGCAAATGCGATCGATAAGAGTGAAACAACTAAAACAGTCATGACTGTAAGAACTTTCTTCATACGCCCACCTCCTCGATAGTGTTGGAATCAAAAATTGTTGAAATTTCTGAAAGCGTTTACATACGTATTATAATGAAATACTCCGTCATATAATAATCGCCTTACTTGTCAAAAATCGCAAATATCTTGGAATACTTGGGGATAATGAATAAATTCGTCAATTATCGGAATATTGTTGTAAATTACTATAAATTCTATATTTTGGTATATTTTTATTGTAAGAATATAATAATGTCAGTGTGTAAACGCTTACTTATCATATGAAAAGAGGCGAGTTATAAGTGGTATCCATAGAAGATGTTGCAAAGCATGCAGGTGTTTCGATAGCAACTGTCTCACGTGTACTCAACAGGACTGGTTATGTTTCAGACGATACAGAGCTGAAGGTGCTAAAGGCTGTGAATGAATTGGATTACAAGCCGCATATATCTGCAAGGACTTTGGCACGTAAGAAGAGCCAGTTGGTGGGTATAGTGATGAGTAAGAGAATTTACGAATTGCTAGATAAAGATATAGGTAAATTCTATAGAATCATACTCGACGCGATTGAGAATAACGTCATGATGTACAAGATGGCTTCAAAGAGAATTCTCTTTGAAGAAGAGGAAATTTCCGGATGCGATGGGTACATCATCTTGGGAAGTGATATGAACGAGGAAGAAATAGAAGAGATTGCTGCCAAGTCCAAGGTTGTGCTTGTAGACCACTACATAGATGGTCTGCGTGTGGATAGTGTGTTGAGTGATGGATACGATGGAGTCTTCTACATTACGCAGAAATTTTTAGATAGTGGTTTTAACAAGATAGTCCACTTGCATGGTCTACTTAAATATTACGGCTTTAGAGATAGGTACACTGGCTATGTAGCTGCGATGAGGAAAAACGGCAGACTGCCTGTCAGTATCGAATACGATGAGCTTCATGAAGAAGTGGACAACGTATTGAAAAAGATTCTACGAGACAACGTGCCTGAGGTAATCATATGCTCAAACGATGTGATTGCCATAAATGCGTTGCGAAAACTCAAGGAATGGGAATACACAATACCGGAAGAGATAAACATTGTAGGGTTCGACGATATTCCAGATGCGGAAAAGGAAGGTCTTTCAACATTGAGGGTACAAAAATCAGAGTTAGGCTTCAATGCGGTAAAAAGGCTTTACGAGCTTCTCAACAATCAGAGTTTACATCCATATAAACAGTCGATTTATACCTCTTATGTGAAACGCAGTTCTACAGTGATATGAGATTAAAAGCACGTTTAATAGGCACATTTTCCCCACAATAACTCAGGGAGGTTGGTCGGTATGAAAAGGGTTGCAAGTGTTGTAATGTTGTTGATTTTTGTGTTAACTGCCTTTTCGGTGAAATTGACTTTCTGGACTGCTCCAAACCCATATCAAGAGGAGTTTTGGAAGATCATGGTAACACAGTGGAATAAGCAAAGACCTGATGTGCAAATAGAAGTTCAGACGATTCCGGCTGCGGGAAGTTCTGAAGAAGCGATATTAACAGCTTTAGCTGCAGGAAACGCCCCGGATTTTTGCGAAAATATCTTCAGCGGTTTTGGTGCACAGCTTGCCGACATTGGTGCCATATATGCATTCGACAATTTCGGTACCGATTTCACAAAGCTTGTACAGACAAGAAAGATGACAACTATCATCAACAAATGGGTGATAAATGGCAAACACTATGTCTTCCCAATATATTCTAACCCTATGCTCTTTTGGTGGCGTGGTGATATTCTCAAACAATTGGGCTATAACAATCCTCCAAGAACTTATTCCGAGATATATGATCTAAGCAAGAAATTTGCTGATGGTAAGAAGAAATTTACGATGCAAGTTATCTCTGGAAGAAACTGGTGGGATAGATGGTACGATTTCATCACGTATTACTACGCGGCAACCGGTGGGAATCCGTACATAGATACTGTAAAGAGAAAGGTCAATTTTGGTGACGCTACTGGATTGAAGATATCTAACTTCATATACACGATGTTCCAAAACAAATACACTGCAGTAGAACTAGGTACAAATCCTTTTTACAATGGTGACATATTGGGTAAGATAACGGGACCATGGGAAGTAAACCAAGCGAAGAATACGTTCCCAAAGGTCATACCAAACATCTGGATATCAACACCACCTGTTCCGGATGATTATCCGAAAGATAAACCAGTTTACACGGTAGCAGACAGCAAGGGACTTGTAATCTTCTCGACGTGTAAAGACAAGAAAGCTGCATTTGAATTCATTTCTTGGGTGTTTTCTAACCCCCAGAACGATGCACTTTGGATAGAAAAAACACAGATGCCTCCAGCAAGGGAAGACCTTACAACAAATTCAACATTTGCAAAGTACATGGAAGATAAATTTTTCAAGACCTATTCATCGCATGTACCATATGCAGTTCCACCTGCTCTCATAACAAATACCATAGATGTGAATCAAGCAATGACCACGTATCTTGTTGAGCCACTCATGTATTTGAAGGGAAAACCAGAGGATATTTTGAACAAGGCAGTGAAAGAGATAAATAAGGTATTGTTCTAATTAATTCATTAAGATACGCTAATACACGTTCAAAATACGTTCAGAATGGGAAGTGGTCCGGTGAGAAAGGGATCGAAATTTGGTAGGAAAGAAAGAATATTTGGTTATTCGGTGATAATCCCATACATTGCTTACACTGCCATATTTTGGGGGTATCCATTTGTTTGGATGCTAATACTGGCATTTACTAAGTGGAATTATTTCACCAAGCCAAAGTTTGTGTGGTTTGACAATTTCATAAAGATATTTACAGACAGTGTCTTTTTGCAAGTTGTCTTGAATACACTAAATTTTCTTGCTTACTTGATCCCCATGATCTTGATTTCATCGCTGTTATTTGCACTCGCTCTGAAAAAGGTGAAGTTTGGCAGGACGTTTATAATGCTCAGCTTCTTGGTTGCGAATGTCTCTTCGGGTGTAGCGTATTCACTACTTTTCTCAAGTCTCTTTGCCGTGAATGGACCTATCAACAGAGTTTTTGATGCACTCTTTGGTATTACTATACCGTGGTTTAGTAATCCGCAATTAGCGATATTTTCGATATGCCTCATAATAACGTGGAAATTCATCGGTTATTATGGCCTCATATTGTACGCAGGTATTCAGCAGATTCCACAATCACTCTATGAGGCAGCAGAGCTGGATGGTGCAAATAGCAATGTCCTATTTTGGAAGATCACATTGCCACTACTTAATCCATCGCTCGTTACAGTAACGGTTCTTTCCATCATGTTGACCTTTGGTATATTCACCGAACCATACTTGATAACTGGTGGTGGACCTATGCAGAGGACAACCACGTTCATGATTTACATGTATGATACAGCATTCAAAAGGATAGACCCATCATATGCAACAACAGTTGCGGTTGTGACTGCATTATTAAGCTATGGACTGGTAATGCTCATCAGAAAGGCCTTTGAAAGAGAAGTGAGTTTTGTATGAAAAAACAGGAAATCGGTGCTTACATAATAACAATCATACTGATCTTTCTTGCAATTATTTGGATATATCCTTACATATGGCTCTTTATGTCATCATTCAAGCCAGCAGAGGATATATACACAACATTTTGGCCTAAGTCCCTCACATTGGACCATTACAAATTCATATTTGTTATGGCAAATAGGTTCGAAAGGCCGTTCGTTAGGGCATTTCTCAACAGTCTTTTCATATCGACAACGGTGACTTTCTCAGTTATAATAACATCTGCATTGGTAGGTTATGCAATATCGAGAATAAAATTCAAAGCTGGAAAGGCATTATTCAATTTTACCATATGGCAAATGTTGTTCCCCGGCTTTATGTTCATGATTCCGCTGTTTGTACTGATAAGGAACTTCAATTGGTTGAATACATATCAAGCACTTATTGTGCCATCTTTGACTAGCGCTTGGGGAATATTCATGTTTGCACAGGCATTTAAGACCATACCTGAAGATTACATAGATGCAGCAAGAATGGACGGTGCAAATGATTTCTGGATCACATTTCGTCTTATGTTTCCACTAGCTGGTTCCACCGCATCTATAGTTGGATTATTTACATTCATAGGTATATGGGACAATTTCCTATGGCCGTTGATGGTTATGAAGGATTATAACAAAATGCCGCTTTCAGTTTTGC
>Ga0208461_1002123_pt1 | contig 16729 bp, 13 predicted proteins | sample AD_JPNTR4_MetaG_FD_184448 | JGI IMG/M metagenome (GOLD analysis project Ga0208461, IMG submission 184448) | Active sludge microbial communities of municipal wastewater-treating anaerobic digesters from Japan - AD_JPNTR4_MetaG (SPAdes) (version 2) | ecosystem: Engineered > Bioreactor > Anaerobic... | reverse complement strand
AGGAACCGGTGACCCCGCAACATCGGATAAAAACTCCGATGATTGGCGCACCGTGCTCCGTTTCCACCCCAATCTGGCGCCCATCACCGTGGCGGTCCTCCCCCTCATGAAAAAGGACGGCCTTGCGGAGCTCGCCCAGGACATCCGGGCTGAACTTAAGGAAGACTTCGCTACCGACTATGACCAGTCCGGCGCCATCGGCCGCCGTTACCGCCGTCAGGACGAAGCGGGCACACCCTTCTGTGTCACCATCGATTACCAGTCCAAGGAAGATAACACCGTGACCCTGCGCTTCCGGGACAGCATGGAACAGGTTAGGGTCCCCCGATCCCAGCTGGCAGAACGGATCCGCAGCGAAATTAAAAACTATAAACGAATAAAATAGGGGAGGGGGAACGCCTTCCCCCTGGGCCGGACCCCGGTTCCGGCCCACCCCCTTCTCCGGGGGCACCCTGCCATCCCCACACCCCCTGAGATTCCCCAATACTTACAGAAACTCCCGCAGCCCCCAAGCCCCCAGCCTGTATTGGTAAGTAAAATTTGGAACCTAATCGTTTTATGTTATTGAAACCTCACCCTAATCTCATTCCATAAGCCTAATTTCCTATATTAAAAATAGGTGGAATTACCTATACGCAGCTTTAAGAAACCCTCCTATCATAAAGTAGATTTCTCAGGGGCTATCAGCCCTAAAAAAAGAATGGAGGGATGAAGAATGAAAAGATTTAAGTACTTAGCAGGTCTTTTGTCTGCCATGATGGTACTTTCGCTGACCATCGGGTGTGCTCAAAAGAAAACTACCGGATCTGCTATTCCTGAACGGAAGCCGATTAAGATATCGGTATTTACGATCCAGCCGCGGCAGCAGCCAAACCCGGACAACAAGGCATACAAGTACCTGCAAGAAAAACTCGGGGTCACTTTTGAATGGGATATTCTGGTCGGGGAAGTGGCTCAAAAACGAGGCGTCATGATTGCCGGTGAAGATTATCCCGACATGCTTGAAATTAATGAAACACAGTTTATCGATGCTGGTGCGCTGATTCCTCTTGAGGATCTCATCGAAAAATATGGACCTAATATAAAAGCTCATTTCGGCGATCAATTGGAAAAACTCCGGTCTCCTGACGGTCATATCTATTACCTCACTAACTGGGGTATTATTAGAAACAAAGATCAGAGCCCCTATTACGGCGCTTCCGCAATGTGGATTCAGAAAGAGGTTCTAAAGGAAGCGGGATATCCCAAGGTTGTCACCATGGATCAGTATTTTGACCTTTTGGTGAATTATGCCAAAAAACATCCAACTATCAATGGCCAGAAAACCATTCCATTTACCATTCTAACCTACGACTGGCATGCATTCTGTCTGTGGAATCCACCCAATTTCCTTGCAGGTAATCCAAATGATGGTAACGGTATCGTAAATCCCAATACATTGGAATATAAAACCTTCTTTACCATGGACATTTCTAAACGATGGTTTAAGAAGCTCAATGAATTGAATGCACAGGGATATATAGATCGGGCTGCATTCTCTGATAACTATGACCAGTATCTTGCAAAACTTGCTTCAGGCCGCGTGCTTGGTATGCATGATCAGCGCTGGCAGTTCCAGAATGCAGATGATTCACTCCGTGACGCAGGCATGTATAATAGAACCTTTGCTCCGCTTCCTGTAGTCTTTGATGAATCTATCCGCCCCCATTACAGGGATTATCCGATTCCCAATCTTGGCCGTGGTGTTGGTATAAGCAAAAAAGCAAAAGATCCTGTACGGATCATCCAGTTTATCAATGATTACTTAAGCGAAGAAGTACAGCGAACGATGCAGTGGGGAATTGAAGGAGAAGACTGGCAGTGGAACGATAAGCACGAACCCTATCGGACCCCCGAACAACGGAAGAATTGGGAAAATGTAACCTGGCAGGAACAGAACCGGGCTCTCCTGGTCCGGGATATATTCCCGAACTGGGAAGGTTCCTTTAACGATGGTTATCCATGGGATCTCTCCTACTATTATCCCGAACGGGAAGCTATGACCCGTCCTGAAGATAAAGAATTATGGCAAGCCTACAATGTGACCAGCTATGCGGAACTCATGGATAAAAATCCTCCGCCGAACCCGATCTGGTATCCTACATGGAACCTTCCCAATCCTCCTGACGGTTCGGATGCTCAGATTGCCTTACAGCGCTGCGACCAGACCATGAGAAAATATCTCCCCAAAGTAATCCTTGCGCCTCCTGCGGATTTCGAAAAGATTTGGGCTGAATATGTAGATCAGATGAAAGCTAACGGTATTTCGATCTATGAAGCTTATATGGAAGACCAGGTTAAAAAACGGGTAGCTGCCTGGAGTAAGAAAAAATAATAAATCAAAACAATAACACCTCAAAGACCTTGCAGGTCTTTTGAGGTGTTATCTTTTTTTATCTGAGGATCTTTCAAAACTCAGGAAGGTTTGAAAGAGCAACCTTAGATGTACATGCAGTATTTTTACTATTCTATTCTATGTATATAATTATCTTGTTAGTGTAAAAATACTGCAAGAGGTTTTTGCAAAAGTAACAGACTTTTGCAAAAACCTCATCTATCTGAACAGCCATAAAAACAAAGCCCGGAGGTGTTATGCAAAACGGTTCAAACCGACAAGAACGGTACGTTAAGTTAAAAAAACTGAATAATACTTTAGTATCACAGAAACAAATGTTAATTATGTCGGTCCCCATTATTTTATACGTAATCTTATTCAGTTACGTACCCCTCTGGGGCTGGACGATGGCTTTTCAGAATTTTCGTCCTTCAAAATCTTTTTTTCAGCAGGAATGGGTAGGTCTTAAGTGGTTTAAATTTCTGTTCTCGGATCCAGTGTTTTTACGTACTATTAGAAATACTCTTGCGATGAGTATAATAAACACTTCCCTGGGTTTTATTACGGCTATTGGATTTGCATTACTTTTAAATGAGATTAAAAGTGTAGCTTTTAAGAGAATTACACAGACGATTTCATATTTACCCCATTTCCTTTCCTGGGTTATTGTTACGGGGTTAGTGGCCACCATGCTGTCAGTCGAAGATGGGGCTGTTAATAATGTATTATTAGCTATCGGAGTAATAAAAGAACCTGTTCTCTGGCTTTCAGAACCAAAATATTTCTGGGGAGTAATTGGAGCAACCTATGTGTGGAAAGAGCTAGGCTGGAACACAATTATTTATCTTGCCGCTATGGCGGGTGTCGATCCCACATTATATGAAGCTGCTGAAATTGATGGTTGCGGAAGATGGCGAAAAATGTGGTACATAACCCTTCCAAGTATTAAACCCACTATTATAATCCTCTTAGTTCTGAGTATTGGGCATATTCTGGATGCGGGCTTTGAAATGCAATACCTTTTACGTAATGGTTTGGTTCAAGATGTATCAGATACTATAGATATTTATGTTCTGCTCTTTGGTTTACAGCGATCCAATTATTCACTTGCGACAGCTGCCGGCTTATTCAAGAATGTTGTCAATATGACATTAATTTTCCTTGCGAATGAACTGGTGAAACGAACTGGGGAGGAGCGCTTAATATGAAACGAAGAGTAAATTACAACGAATATATTTTCAATACTATAAATGTGACAATAATGATTCTGTTCTCGATTACGATGTTATACCCTTTCTGGAACACCATTGCCGTATCTTTTAATGAGGCGATTGATACTATAAGGGGTGGCATTACTCTTATGCCAAGAAGATTTACCCTGCAGAATTATAGAATTGTATTTTCTAATGGAACCATATTTCATGCATTTTTAGTTTCTGTGGCTAGAACGACCCTTAATGTACTTACTAATGTCTTTTTTACAGCCATGATTGCTTATGTACTGTCACGGCCAAATTTTATATTTAGAAAACAGTTTACAGTTATACTGGTTGTTTCAATGTATATAAATGCTGGTCTTATACCAACCTATTTTCTTATTAAAAATCTGCATCTGCTTAATACGTTTTGGGTTTATGTAATACCGAGTATGGTGAGTGCCTTTAATTTTCTTGTTATTCGAACCTTTTTGCGCAATATTCCTGAAAGTATCATAGAATCGGTTCGAATCGATGGCGGCACAGATTTTATTATATTTTTTAAGATTATTTTACCCTTAAGTAAGCCTGTTTTAGCAACCGTAGCCCTTTTTGTTGCGGTAGGTGCATGGAACTCCTGGTTCGATACCCTTATTTATGCTTCGAGCAAGGTGAATCTCCATACGCTGCAATACAAGTTGATGGAGTTTTTACAATCTAGCCAAGCCCAGTCTCGGAGTGCTGGTGATATTGGTTCAATGGCCCTTTCTAAAACTTCGAATATGGTTACTCCCGTCAGCATCCGGGCTGCTATCACAGTCATTGCCGCAACACCGATTATTATCGTCTATCCATTTATACAGCGGTATTTTGTTATTGGTATGAATCTTGGTGGCGTAAAAGAATAATTTTCCTGGTACTAACGCGCGCAAGTTCGTTAGTACCTGTTATAGTTTACTATCTTCAATCCCTTTTATAAAATCCGCCGCAGCCTGAAATACTTCCTGCCGTTTTGCATCCCGGGTAAGGACGTGGCCCGAACCGGAGAGGAGGAGCTTTTTCTTCTGAGAGGTCCCAAGGGAATTAAAAATGCTGTTCATACAGTATTCGCTGCCAAGGGGGAGGGCCTGGTCATCCTTTGAATATATAAGGAGTGTAGGAACATTCACCCGGGGCATCCTTATTACCCGCAAAATAAAATGGTTCTGCTCCAGGCATAATGGCGGAATGATGTATGTTTTCCATGAAAACCAGTGTATCATAATTTCTTTCAGGCTGCAAATAATTGTAGTGGGGGGAGCCGATGCACGCCGAGCCCGTTGGGTTTTCTGTACCAGCGGGGGCTCTTTGAGACCCCGCAGAAGGGAGAAGCGGAGCGGGCGAAGATGCAAAGGCTGGGGGGAGCCGCTTTGGTAGTGCCATATAGTGTAGTGAAAAGAGGCTTGAATAAGATTTTATTGTGCTCCCCCTTTAAAAATGAATTATACTGAAATCAATCAGGAGGTCCCATGGAACGGCGAAAACAAATGGAACAAACACTTCAGGATAACTCCCCCCTGGCAGATGAGATAAACAATTTCTATCGGGAGCGGGAACGAATCAGGGATGCAATTGGAAGAATTGGAGGTATACAGTATTCCAGGGCTGATACTATTGTAAACCTTATCTTTATTATACTGGTGGTGGGTTTTTTTAGTATCGAGCTCGTGTTTAAGCCCTTGCCGACCACCGTGTCTATCGAGATTGGCGTTTTTCTTGTTTCTATGAAGATTGTCTGGATGATCCATGCGAACCAGAAATTCAATCATTTTGTGTTCTGGGTTCTTAATTCCCTCGAGTTCAGGATGAATACGAATACCCGGCTTCTTGAGGATCTGGAAAAAAAATGGATTTGCTGCAAAAATAAGAGAGTAGCGCCAGGGTGAACCGGTGTACAAGGAGTGTTATGCATGCCTGAACAGCTCATAGTTAAAAATTTGGGGTTCATCAAGATTCTGCCCGCCTGGGCTCAGGAGCTTTCCTATAAATACTGCTCTAAAACGGCAAACCTGTACCTGATTCATGGAAATATCCGGGATTTTCTGCCCCATAAGATGAACGAGGGGGAGTTTATCTTTGTCCGCATCCAGGAATATATTGCGGAGGTTCTTTTTGGTAATCGGGACATTATTGTATTCTATGACCGGTCCAGCGGGGTGTCCTTCTGCACCAAGGAGATGGCCCGGGATTATCAGAAAGCGATGAGTGCCCGCTTCCCCGATGTGGAGGTGTCCGACTTCGTTTCCTCCGAGCCGGAAAAGAGCTTTTTTTATCTGGAAAAGTATTTTTTGATGAATATACCCGAAAAGCGGCGGATTGTGCTCATTATCGATTATGCCGAAACGGTAATCCCCGCCAGCGATATTGCCAGGCTTAGCGAAGAGGACCGGTATTGCCTGGTGACCCTGAACCGCTGGTCCCACGATCCCATCTTTACCAAGGGTGATGTGTCGATTCTGCTGCTTACGGAAAACCTGGCGGATCTGTCGCCCCGGCTAGTAGGGTCCCCCTCGACGGTTAAGGTGGGGATCCCCATTCCGGACCAGGATGTGCGGGAACAGTTTCTGACATTCCTGGAAAAACAGGGGACCCTGCTCCTTGATCGGGGACTCGATTGCCGGCGGGTAGCGGCGGTTACGAGCGGTCTTAATTTGATGAACCTGAACCGGCTGGCTTCCGAAAGTTTTCAGGAAGATATGCCCCTGTCCCTTGAGTATATACGGCAGAAGAAAAAGGAAATTATCGAAAATGAGGCCGCGGGACTTCTGGAATTTATGGAAACCAACCATGACCTGTCCTATGTGTCGGGCCATGATTTTGTAAAAAAGCGTTTTAAGAATGCTGCCCGGGCAATAAAGCAGGGACGGCTCGATGTGCTGCCCATGGGGTACCTGATTGCAGGGCCGGTAGGCACGGGAAAGAGTTTTATGGTGAGCGCCTTTGCGGGGGAAATCGGGATACCTATGGTTAAATTCCGTAACTTCCGGTCCAAATGGCAGGGGGTTACCGAATCTAACCTGGAAAAGGTCCTCAATATCCTCAAGGCCATGGCCCCTGTGGCGGTGATGATCGATGAGGCGGACGCATTCCTTGGCGACCGGGACCAGGAGGGCGATTCGGGGACCAGCAACCGGGTCTTTGCCCAGATTGCAAGCTTTATGGGTAACACCGAATACCGGGGGAAAATCATCTGGTTCCTTATTACCTGCCGGCCGGACCTTATCCCGATAGACCTGAAACGGCAGGGCAGGGCAGAGGAGCACCTGGCCCTCTTTTATCCAGAAACGGAGGCCGAAAAGATTGCCCTCTTTGATACCCTGGTACGAAAGCTGGACCTGTCTATCCGGAAATTTCCCGTTCCCGATGTGCTGCGCCGGTTTAAGTACGATTTTTCCGGGGCTGACCTTGAGGCGGTACTGATACGGGCCAAATTCCGGGCCGCCATGGATGAACGGACCTTTGTTACCCGGGAGGATGTGGAGGAGGCAATGGCGGATTTTGTACCTCCCTCCTATCCCTATGAGATTGAACTACAAAACCTGGTGGCGGTTCTGGAATGTACCTCAAAAGAAATGGTTCCCAAGCGGTACCAGAATCTGGATCGGACGAGACTTGTCCGGGATATCCGGGAGCTTAAGTCCCTCATCGGTGAACGGGACTGAGTTGGCAAAGACCGCTAGATTTTATATGATGGGAGCCCCCGAAAGAGGAAGGAGTATTGTATGTCTAAAGAATGGACAAAAGCTTCAATAGCCAAGACTATTGACCATACCATCTTAAAACCCACAGCTACGGCAGAACAGGTGCGGGAACTCTGTGCAGAAGCCCGGACGAATCATTTTGCATCGGTCTGTATAAATCCCTGTTGGGTTCCCCTGGTCGCAAAGGAGCTGAATAACAGTGATGTTCTGGTGTGTACCGTCATCGGTTTTCCCCTGGGAGCCAATCCTACGGATATCAAAGTAGAAGAAACCAAATGGGCGGTTAAAAATGGAGCCCAGGAAGTTGACATGGTCATCAATATCGGTGCCCTTAAGGGCGGCGATTACAAAGGGGTCGAAGAGGATATCCGGGCGGTGGTAAAGGCAGCAGGCAAGGCAACCGTGAAGGTAATTATCGAGACCTGTTTCCTGTCCAATGATGAAAAACGAATTGCCTGCGAAGCAGCCATGAAGGCGGGAGCTCATTTTGTAAAAACATCCACAGGATTTGGTACCGGCGGGGCAACCGTAGAAGATGTTAAATTGATGAGAAAAACCGTGGGTGAAACCATGAAGGTAAAGGCTTCTGGGGGTATCCGGTCCTATCATGATGCAATTGCCATGCTCGAAGCCGGTGCGGACAGGATTGGCACTTCTTCTGGTGTGGCCATTGTGGCGGAACTTCCGGAATAGTTGGAGCTGTTTGGTCTAGACCAGAATCGAGCTGCTATACATGATTGTATACGATTTTTCTTGACTAATGGAATATTCCATACTAGTATAAATAGCTACCACTTAATGTGGTAACTCACTTATTGTTAGGAGGAGATATGAAAAGAGTTTTAACCGCACTTCTTGTTCTTGCAATGGTTACAGGTTTTACCTTTGCAAACGGACAGGGTGAAGATGCAAGCAAGAAAGCTTCATTCCGGATTGGTCTGGTAACAGACATTGGTGGTATTGATGACAAGTCTTTTAATCAGGGTACCTGGGAAGGTATTGTACGCTTTGCTAAAGAGATTGGTTTAAAAGAGGGAGAGTATAAATATCTTCAATCTAAAGCAGAGGCTGATTATATTCCTAATCTCGCCACCTTTGCCGACGAGAACCTTGATTTGATTGTTGCTCCTGGATTCCTGTTTGAAAAATCCATGTCTGAAATTGCCGATCAGTATCCTAAAAACAAATTCCTTATTATCGACTCGGTCGTTTCTAAACCCAATGTAGCTTCTGCGGTGTTTGCAGAACATGAAGGTTCCTTCCTTGTTGGTGTAGCCGCCGGTCTTAAAGCAAAGGCTGATGGCAAGAAGATTGTTGGCTTCCTCGGTGGTATGCAGTTCCCCCTCATCGAAAAATTCCAGGCTGGTTTCGAGCAGGGTGTTAAGGCTGTATATCCTGAATGCACAATCCTTGTGGACTATGCTGGTGATTTCGGCGCCCCCGATAAAGGACAGGCTATTGCCCAGAAGCAGTTCAATGCAGGCGCTTATATAATTTTCCATGCTGCCGGTGGCACAGGCAATGGTATGATTAAGGAAGCCAAGGAACGGACCGTAAAGGGTGATGTTCGCTGGGCAATCGGTGTAGATAAGGACCAGTATGCTGATGGTATCTATGACGAAGCCAACAAGAAATCCGCAGTTCTGACCTCCATGATGAAACGGGTTGACGTTGCTGCCCACGATGTGGCCAAGATGACCATGGAAGGCAAGTTCCCCGGCGGACAGACCCTGGTATTCTCTGTAGCTAACAAGGGTGTCGGTATCCCCGAAACCAACCCCAACCTCTCTGACGACATTGTTGCCAAGGTAAAAGAATACGAAGCCAAGATCGCCTCTGGTGAGCTTAAGGTTTCTGAAACTCCTGCTAAGTAATAGTGCTCTAGCGTGACCTGTATCGGGGTGTTCTGGACGCTTTGCATCCAGGGCACCCCGTTTTATTCTTCGAGCCCCCGATCCAGCGCATGAGTGTGGTGGGGGTGTTTCTGATCTTTTTTTTAAGGGGAAGTCGATGTCGTATATCATCGAGATGCTGAATATTGTAAAAACCTTCCCGGGTATCCGTGCAAACGATGATGTTACCCTCCAAGTAGAAGAGGGCTCCATTCATGCGCTGTTAGGTGAAAATGGAGCGGGTAAATCCACCCTGATGAGTATTCTTTTTGGGCTTTACCAGCCCGATTCCGGGATTATCAAAGTCCGGGGCAAAGAGGTTAACATTACCAATCCAAATGTGGCTAACGAATTAGGAATTGGTATGGTGCACCAGCATTTTAAGCTGGTACATAATTTTACGGTTGCCGAAAATATAGTGTTGGGCCTGGAACCGCGGAAAGGCCCCCTCATTGATATTGCCAGTGCAGAAAAACGGGTTGCAGAAATTTCTAAACGGTATGGACTTGAAGTAGACCCGAAAGCTAAAATCGAAGATATAACCGTTGGCATGCAGCAACGGGTGGAAATTTTAAAAATGCTCTATCGGAATGCGGATATACTCATCTTTGATGAACCCACCGCAGTCCTCACTCCGCAGGAAATTAATGAACTTATGGAGATTATGCGCCGACTGACCGCAGAGGGAAAGACGGTGCTTTTAATTACCCATAAACTTAAGGAAATTAAGGCCGTAGCGGATGTATGTACTGTACTCCGGCGGGGCCGCCTGGTAGGAACTGTACCTGTTAAGGATGCTACAGAGGAAAAGCTTGCAGAAATGATGGTTGGCCGGGCTGTCAGTTTCTCGGTAAATAAAAAACCAGCACTCCCCGGTGAGGTGCTCCTGGAAATTCAGGACCTAAAGGTGAAAAACTCCAAGGGAGTTCTCGGTGTAAAGGGTGTTTCCCTTAAGGTTCGCCGGGGCGAAATCCTTGGCCTCTGTGGAATCGATGGAAACGGTCAAACCGAACTGGTGTATGCCCTCACAGGACTTGCTCCGGTAGAGGGAGGTAAAATACTCCTTGATGGCAAAGACATAACCCACCTGCCGGTTAAGGACCGATTGGAAGCAGGGCTTGGCCATATCCCGGAGGACCGGCATCGTCATGGACTGGTGCTGGATTTCCGGCTCGATGAAAATATGGTGGTCCATAATTTTCAGAAACGCCCATTCTCTAAATTTGGTATTCTGGACTATGGTTCTATCCGATCCAATGCGGAGCGGCTTATTAAGGAATTTGATGTTCGTTCCGGCGAAGGGCCTTCAACTCCATCCCGCAGTCTTTCAGGCGGTAATCAGCAAAAGGCTATAGTTGCCCGGGAAATAGATCGGTCCCCTGAGGTTCTTATTGTAGCCCAGCCGACCCGGGGGCTCGATGTGGGTGCCATTGAATATATTCACCAGCGGATCGTGGAAGAACGGGATAAGGGTAAGGCTATTCTTCTGGTCTCCCTCGAATTGGATGAAATCCTGGATCTTTCCGACAGGATTGCGGTTATCTTTAATGGTGAAATCGTCGCTGAGGTGGATGCAGCAAAGACGAATGAAAACGAACTTGGGCTTTATATGGCCGGCTCGGTGAAAAAGGCGGTGTAAACGTGAAAAGCAATAAACGGCTCCAACTTATTGTACCACTTATTGCGGTCCTTTTGGGCTTTGTACTTGGCTCAATAGTCATCATTGTAACCGGAAAATCCCCAGGGGCTATGTTTCTCGCCCTTGGTCGTACTATGACCGGAATTGATTTTTCCGGCCGTGCGGATCTGAATATGCGATACGTGGGAGAGTTTATTCTCCAGGCCCTTCCTATTACCTTGACGGGGCTTGCGGTGGCTTTTGCCTTCCGCACCGGCTTGTTTAACATAGGGGCTGAGGGGCAGCTTATGGTGGGATCCCTGGCGGCTGTGGCTGTCGCATTGCTGGTAAAAGCGCCACCATTTATCCATCCGATTCTTGGCATTTTAGCTGCCATGGCGGCTGGTGCGCTCTGGGCATCTATTCCAGGACTTCTTAAAGCCCGCTTTAATGTACATGAGGTAGTTGTCTCTATCATGATGAACTATACTGCCCTGTATTTTGTAAACTGGTGCCTGTTGCAGTTTGGTTCTGTCGATCGGGTTAAAACCCCCGAATTTCCTCCCTCAGCTACCTTAAAAAGCCACTTTCTTGCCAGTATCACCAATGGTTCACGGCTTAATTGGGGCATTATTCCCGTAATTCTCGCGGTTATTGTGTTCTGGTTTGTGGTAGAAAAAACAACCTTCGGCTATCGGCTCAGGGCTGTCGGTTTTAACAAGGATGCGGCCCGCTATGCAGGGATGAAGGTAGAACAGAATATTGTTTTCTCTATGATGATATCCGGTGCCTTTGCAGGTTTAGCCGGGGCGGTTATTACCCTGGGGACCTTTAACTTTGGGCGTGTGCTTCCTTCCTTTGAAGGCTATGGTATGGATGGTATCGCCGTAGCTCTCGTTGGCGGCAACCATGCCCTGGGGGTTTTCCTTTCTGGTCTTTTGTTCGGAATGCTCAAGGCTGCTCAGCCCCTCATGCAATCCCAGGGCATACCCCTGGAGATCACCTCTATTATTCAGGCTTCTATTGTACTCTTTGTGGCCATGAAGCTTGGTATAGAGGCTGTCTTAGACTTTTTTACCGCCTATAAAAGAAAGGGCCCTGCAATGGCAGCTAAAATGGGAGGCAAAAAATGAATTTGCTTATCAATATGTTCCCGATTGCATTAATGTTCTCTGCTCCCATAATCATTGCGGCTTTAGGGGGGTTATTCAGCGAACGGTCCGGGATTGTAAACGTGGCCCTGGAAGGCATCATGATGGTGGGCGGCTTCGCTGCTGCAACCATTACAGTTATTTTGGAACCGGTGCTTCCCGGCTGGGCCCCCTGGATTGGTATGCTGGTCGGCATTTTAGCGGGTCTTGTTTTCTCCCTGCTCCATGCCTTAGCCTCGGTAAACTTTAAGGCTGACCAGGTCGTTTCGGGCACTGCTCTTAATATATTAGCCGGCGGCGTTACGGTATACCTCGCACAGATAATATTTCATCAACAGCGCACAAAATCCTTTACTACAGGGCTTGCAAAAATAAGTATCCCCGGCTTTAAGGATATTCCCATTCTTGGGCCAACCCTCTTTGACCATGTGTATCCAACCTTCTATGTGGCTTTGCTCCTGGTGCTTCTCACCTGGTTCCTGGTATATAAAACCCCATTTGGGTTGCGCCTCAGAGCCTGTGGTGAACATCCTCAGGCCGCGGCTTCCATGGGTATCAATGTATACAGGATGCGGTATATGGGGGTTATGGCTTCAGGGATGCTTGCAGGTCTGGCTGGAGGGGTGATGGTCTTAACTCAGGATATCCAATATACACTCACTTCTATTCATGGTACGGGTTTTATTGCCCTTGGTTCCTTAATCTTCGGAAAATGGAGCCCCTGGGGAGTTCTTGGTGCGGGTCTCTTCTTCGGCTTCTCGCAGGCCCTGTCCTATTATGCGAAGGATATTCCCTTTATGGCAGGCTTGCCCCAGGAGTTCTTTTACCTTTTCCCCTATGTGCTGACGATAATTGCCCTGATACTCTTCTCGGGCAAGGCTGTCGGTCCAAAGGCGGCCGGTGAAATCTACGATCCCGGGAAGCGGTAATAGTAAAAGAGGTTCTTGTTAATTTGTTGGTTAACAAGAGCCTCATCATAGTTCCCTTTCAGGTCTCTTGACTAGCCTCGAACAGTCCCCTACTATGGTTCACCATGGATGCTAATGAACTGAGATCGAAATATATCGAATTTTTTAAATCTAAGGGGCATGCCCAGATTCAGGGAAAATCCCTGATTCCTGATAATGATCCTACGGTTCTGTTTACCACCGCGGGTATGCACCCCCTGGTGCCCTACTTGTTGGGTGAGCCCCATCCAGCGGGAACACGGTTAACGGATTATCAAAAGTGTATTCGCACCGGCGATATTGATGCGGTGGGCGACCCCAGCCATCTTACCTGCTTTGAAATGCTGGGCAACTGGTCCCTGGGTGACTATTTTAAGGAAGGGGCCATCACCATGAGTTTTGAGTTCCTGACGGACCCAAAATGGCTTGGTATTCCCATAGAAAAGATCGGTGTTACTGTCTTTGCAGGAGAAGAGGGTATTCCCCGGGATGATGAATCTGCGGCTATCTGGAAACGGCTTGGCATTCCGGAGGAACGGATCCGTTTCCTGCCCCGGGAAGATAACTGGTGGGGGCCTGCGGGAACCACCGGTCCCTGCGGTCCGGATACGGAAATGTTTATTGATACAGGGCGGCCTTCATGCGGTCCGGACTGCGGTCCCGGCTGTAAGTGCGGCAAGTGGCTCGAAGTATGGAACGATGTGTTCATGCAGTATAACAAGACTGCAGAGGGCACCTACGAGCCCCTGGCCCGCAAGTGTGTAGATACAGGGATGGGTATTGAACGTACCGTAACCATCCTGAATGGTAAAAAATCTGTGTATGACACAGAAATATTTGCCCCCCTCATCGCTGCGGTTGAACGGATATCGGGCTATACCTATGGCAGCGATGCAGAAAAGGATAAATCCGTCAGGATCATCTGCGATCATGGACGGGCTGCGACCTTTATCCTTGGGGATCCCAAGGCTGTAAGCCCCTCCAACGTGGGGGCTGGGTATGTTCTGCGCAGACTTATACGGCGGGCGGTCCGCCATGGACGGAAACTGGGCATCGATCGGCTGTTCCTCACCGAAATTGCTGAAGCGGTTGTAGAAAAATTTGCCGCACCCTACCCGGAGCTGGCAGAAAACCGCAGCAGAATAATGGAAGAACTCCAGCAGGAAGAGCAAAAATTCCTGGAAACCCTGCAGAAGGGTGAACATGAATTTGAAAAGCTGTTGCCAAATCTTTTAAAGGATCCCCGAAAAATCATCTCTGGCCGGCTCGCCTTTAAGCTTTACGATACCTATGGGTTCCCCATCGAACTTACGGAAGAACTTGCCGCAGAACATGGGATGACCATAAATCGTGAAGAATTTGATGAGGCCTTTAAGAAACACCAGGAACTTTCCCGGGCTGGCAGTGAGCAGGTCTTTAAGGGCGGGCTTGCTGACCATGGGGAGCAGGCCATTAAATATCATACGGCGACCCACCTGCTCCACAAGGCACTCCGTATTGTCCTGGGGGATCATGTAGCCCAGAAGGGCTCTAACATTACCGCAGAACGGATGCGTTTTGACTTTTCCCATCCTGCTCCCATGACCCCAGAAGAAATTGCCAGGGTAGAAGCAATCGTTAACGAACAAATTAAGCGGGATCTTCCGGTAACCATGGAGATCATGTCCTTGGAGGATGCGAAAGCTGCCGGTGCCATAGCCCTTTTTGGTGAAAAGTATGAATCCCAGGTTAAGGTCTACACTATAGGGGACTTTTCCAAAGAAGTATGCGGTGGGCCCCATGTGGACAGGACCGGTAAGCTTGGAACATTCAAGATACAGAAGGAGCAATCCTCCTCGGCCGGTGTCCGACGGATCCGGGCTGTACTGGAGTAGGGGAACCGTAACCTTATACAGTTTTATTTATTCTAATAAAAGAAGGATATGTATGAAGCGAAGTATTGTAACAATTCTGTTTGCCCTTGCTGCAACAGCCCTGGTGAGTGCCCAGACCGATTTACAGTCCGTTGCACTGGTAAAACTAACCAAAACAGAACCCATCACGGTTAAACAGCTTAAGGCTGAGGTTCAAAAGATCGAAGCCCAGACCGGAAAGACCCTGACTCTGGATGAGCGGAAGCAGGTTTTGGATGTGATGATTAACGAACGGCTGGCCCTGCAGGCCGCTGAACGGGACAGGATCACCGTAAGCGATGCTGAAATTAACCAGCAGCTTCAGCAGGCCCGTGCTTCCATGGCCCAGAGCCTAGGCCGGCAGCCCACCGATGCGGAGTTTGAAAGTGCAATTAAGCAGCAAACCGGTATGGATTTGGCTGCCTATAAGGATCAGTTAAAGCGGCTTGCCACGGTCCAGAAATATCTGATGACTAAAAAACAGGATATTCTTAATTCTATTAAAAAGCCTTCCGATGCGGAGATTAAGAATTTCTACGAACTGAATAAGGTAAAGCTCGTACGGCCGGACACGGTCCGTTTTTCCATGATTTTTGTTCCCTATGGCAATGATGCCGCTGCTAAGGCAAAGGCTAAGGAACTGGCAGATAAACTAGTAAAGGATATCGGAACAAGTCCTTCGAAGTTTGATGAAGCGGTCCTCAAAGGTCAGTCTGCCACCGCTGGGTATCAGGCCGGTGATGGGGGCTATCTGCCGAAAACCCCGGAGGCTCAGAGTATCGTTGGCCAGGAATTCATGAATGTAGCTTTTTCATTAAAGCAGGGTGAAGTATCCCGGCTCATCGAAAATTCCAAGGGTTATCAGATTATCAAGATAACCGAAGCCTATAGCCAGAAAAATCTGGAGCTTGATGATATTTACCAGCTGGGAAGTAAGGTAACGGTTCGTGATTATATCGGCAATCTTTTGTACCAGCAGAACCAGCAGGCCGCCTTTGATAAGGCAAGCAAAGAGTTGGTTGATGAACTCAGGGCTGGCGGGAAGTCGTACCAGATTTTTGATAAGCTGATTGCATACTAACAACTATGGCATCAAGAAGAAAGGCACGGATACTGGCTTTCCAGGCATTGTTCTCCTGGGAAGCTTCTCATGCAAATATGCAGGACCTGGTCAGTTTTTCCTGGCTTGATACTGAAAAGCGGGATGCCCTGGATGAGGGAACTGCAACTTTTGCCCGTTTGTTGATCGCCGGCACCATTGAGAATATCGAGGCCATTGATACGCTTATCAAGGGGCATCTTAAAAACTGGAACTTTGATCGGCTTAACCGGGTTGACCTTGCAATCATGCGGATGAGCGTTTATTCGCTGAAGTACCAGCAAGATATACCCCCTTCTATTGTGATTGATGAAGCTATTGATATTGCAAAAGAGTACGGCACCGATGATTCATACCGGTTTATCAATGGGGTGCTGGACGCAATAAAAAAAGATCTGCAGGGCGGATCGGGGGTATGAACCGGTTGAACCGTTCTTTCGTTCGGTTCATGCTTATTCTGGGCAGCCTGTTAGTTTTGGCTGCCCTGTGTACCCTTATCGTTAAAAAGTTACCAACACAGGTCAAACCACAGGGAAAGGATTTTCAATCTATCGATTCGGAGCTTGTATCCTGGGATGGACTTTCAGAGCCAAAGGCAATACTGCAACATCTTGATGAAATACAGCGTAGTGTTATAAATTCCGGCGAAGCCCTGTCACTTTTAAAACGGTATCGGACTCTTGCAGAAGGAGCCAGAACTGAAGTTCTTAAGAGTCAGCTCACTGATTTGTATAACTATGTCAGCACCGGTCTGTACAAAAAATTTCCGGAACGGCCTGAGCTTTTCACGGTGGTACTGGACAGTTTTCTACAAGTTCCC
>Ga0208461_1002112_pt1 | contig 16782 bp, 10 predicted proteins | sample AD_JPNTR4_MetaG_FD_184448 | JGI IMG/M metagenome (GOLD analysis project Ga0208461, IMG submission 184448) | Active sludge microbial communities of municipal wastewater-treating anaerobic digesters from Japan - AD_JPNTR4_MetaG (SPAdes) (version 2) | ecosystem: Engineered > Bioreactor > Anaerobic... | reverse complement strand
ACTCGGCCGGGCTGACTCCGGCTGTGGCTTCAGTTTCAGCCGGTGCCATCCATCATCTCCAGGTGGCGAGAGTCACCAATTTATCCCGCTCAATTGACTGGCTCAAAGAGCAGGGTATCTGGGTGGTCGGTGCGGCCGGGGAAAGCCCGATGAGGTGGTTTGAATTTGATTTTACCCTGCCGGTGACGATTGTCCTGGGTTCAGAAGGATCTGGCCTCCGGGCTAATATCAGGAAAAAATGCGATGCTCTTCTTTCCCTGCCGATGCTCGGTCAGGTAAAAAGCCTTAATGTCGGGGCAGCCGCGGCTGTTTTTTTCTATGAGGTTGTTCGCCAGCGGCTCCTTAACAGCCAGAAAAAATAAGCCTTCATCTGGCTAGGAGTTGATCACACTTTCTAGAAAAATCTTTTCCACATCAGGGGGAGGAATATTCTTAAGCTTCTCCTGAAGCTCAGCAGCCTCAAACACACTTTCCAGATTGAGGCCGGCCACGCTATTGAAGTCTTTCCCGCTCAGCTTCTCTCCGCTGAGCTTCTCCAGCCTCGTCGCGAGTTCTGGATTGTCTTTTATGATCTGGAAAATCTGCCAGTTCGTCTTTAACCGTTCTATTTCTCCCCCGCAGATAATCTTACCCCGGTTGATGAGGACCACTTCCTCACAGACCTTCTCCACTTCTGGCAAAAGATGAGAGGAGAGGAAAATGGTTATACCCTTAGCCTTAAGCTTCAGGATCAAATTTCTGACTTCATACATGATGAGAGGATCAAGCCCGGTATAAGGCTCGTCAAAGATCAGAAAATCGGGCTGACCACTGGCCGCCACCCCCAGTGCCACTTTTTGTCTTGTTCCTTTGGAAAGACTCTTAATCCGACTATCCAGATACTCAGTTAGATTAAGAGTCCTGGCCATGTCCAGAGCCTGCTCCTGAGCTTCTGCCCGGCTGAGGCCATCCATTCTCGCTACGAGTTCCAGGGTTTCTCTGACCGTCAGAAAGGGATACAGGCTGGCCTGCTCCTGCAGATAACCGAGACGGAGAGAAGACAGGTCCAGTTCTTTTTCCTCGGGTGAATAATACTCGATCCGGCCAGAGTCTGGTTTTAAAAAGCCAAGTATAATTCTGATGGTGGTAGTCTTGCCAGCTCCGTTAGGACCGAGAAATCCAGTCACCTGGCCAGCTTTAATAGAAAAATTAACATCGGCCAGAGCCATCTTTTTTTGCCTCCCCAGAGGTCCTTCACGGAAAACCTTGACCACACCCAGCAGCCGCAGAAGAAGAGGCGCCTGACGGGCCTCACCAGCCACGAGATTATTTCTCAGTCCCATGCTTCTAAAAACGGCCAGGCTGGCCAGAAGAAAAACGGTCGTCAGAGAAAGAATATAGGCCACCTGCCAGCTTTCTAATGTTATCCATTCCGGTATGAAAGCCAGAGCTACCAGACTCTTAGGACTGGCTACAAGCAGCTGACCGGAATCTAATAGCTCTTTCACCCAATCCTTATAGATGTAAACCATGAAGGTAGCTATCTGTAAAACCAGAACAGCCGCAAAGTTCAATGCACCCCGCAGGAAACAGGCAAATAAAAAGCCCAGAGCAAAAATATAGGTGGAGATAACCAGCCCGCAGACAAGCCCTTTTATAAGCTCCGGGAAAATGGCCATCTGCCCTTTTATTTCCAGGGACAGAAAAGAAAAGATAAGGAGAAGAAGAAAAGCCCCGACCAGAAGCAGCCAGACCGCCAGGTATTTCCCCCAGAAAAAAGCGGCCTTTTTCCTTCTGGAAAGAAAAGGATCAATCTGCCTGCTCTCAAACTCATCAAAGACCAATCCTCCACTGAGGAGAACAGCCATCAAGCCGAAGAGACCCTGGAATTCATTAACGCCTTTAGCCGGGTCAGAGGTAAACAGAATAAAATACAGGCAAAGTAACAGGGAAAAAGCGACCAGAATAGATTGGACCCAGTTAACGCGCCCAATTTTTTTCCAGGTCAAAAGGATTATTTCTTTAAGCATTATTCCCTCCAGGTTCAGACACTTTTCAGTTTTTCAAGCAAGTTCAGGATTTACTTAAAGTTCGATCACGAAGCTGAGAACCGCCCGAACTTTTCCCTCCATATGAAAAGACAGCTCCGGGATAAAAAATACCCCTCTTCTGCTGACCCCTTTCTGGCCTCGAATAAAAATCATCTTATAAAAGACGCCAGTTAGCACATTTTTTTCTCACGGCTTTATTTTTATCACCGAAAAATAAACCGTCCTGGTTACTGCCTGCTACGGCCATGACTGCAGCTTGTCCGGGCTGACTCCTCTCCCGGCCAGCCGGGTTTCCCTCTCTCTTTGTAAATAATATTTAATCTATCATTTTAGTCGCAGGAGAAAAACCTGTTGGAACAGTTAACTGCCAGAAGTCAGTTGCGCCTCCTCTTGACAGTCAGGAAGGCTAATCTTTAGAATACCCTCGGCTGTCATTTTTTGATAGAATAGCCAATAAGAGAGTCAATGATGAAAGAAATACTTGATTTTTATTCTCTGGAAAGACCTCTGGTCGCCATTAAAGAGCAGATTGATGCGCTGGAGGCCAGCGAAGATTCTAATCGTAAGGAAAAAATCGCTGCTCTGCGAGCAGAGCTCGAAAAAGAATGGACGAAAATCGTTCCTAAATTAACAGCGGTTCACATTGTGCAGATTGCCCGCCATCCACGCCGGCCTTATACACTCGATTATATTAATGCTCTTTTCCAGGACTTCATGGAATTCCATGGTGACCGGCGCTTTGCTGACGACCCGGCTATTGTGGCCGGGCTGGCTTTTTACAAGGGTCAGACCGTGGCGGTTATCGGCCACCAGAAAGGCCGCACAACCAAAGCCAGGATCGAGCGCAATTTTGCCCAGCCCAATCCTGAAGGTTACCGCAAGGCTCTGAGAATTATGCAGATGGCGGAAAAATTCAACTTCCCGGTTATAACCTTTGTTGACACGCCAGGTGCTTACCCCGGCATCGGGGCGGAAGAAAGAGGCCAGGCTGAAGCTATCGCCTATAACCTGAAAACCATCGCCAGGCTGAAAACTCCCATTATCAATGTCATTATCGGGGAAGGAGGCAGTGGCGGCGGACTGGGTATCGGCTTTGGCGATTCTCTGCTGATGCTCGAATATGCCTTCTATTCTGTCATCTCACCTGAAGGTTGCGCCGCCATTCTGTGGAAAGATCAGGGGCCATCAGCAGTTGAACAGGCAGCCGAGAATCTGGGCTTACGGGCTCAAAAGCTTCATGAACTGGGTATTATTGACAGAATCATCCCGGAGCCGCCTGGTGCCGCTCACATGGATTATGAGACAACTTTTAAGAACGTTGATAAGCAGCTCCATCAGACTTTAAAGAAGCTCCAGCAGTTGAGTCTGGCCGATCTTCTGGATGAGCGCTACAGAAAAATAAGACGTCAGGGAATTTTCGAAACGAAAAAAAGTTAAACTCCAGGCACCAATTTAATAACGGCCAGCATAATTATCCTGAACTGTGATTAACAGGCAAGAGGTAATGGTGAATAATGAGGCAGGAAGAAAATGAGCAGTGAACAAAAGGAAGAAGTCATCTCCTCAATTAAGGGCATGAGGGATATTCTGCCAGAAGAAGCCAGGTTATGGCAGAAGGTCGAGGCTTCCGCCCGCCGGACTTTTGAACTTTATGGTTTCCGGGAACTCCGGGCACCGATTTTAGAGCCAACCGAGCTATTTGAACGGGGCACCGGCGCCTCTTCCGATATTGTTACCAAAGAGATGTACACTTTTACCGATAAGGGTGGAAGATCCGTCACGCTTCGTCCAGAATATACGCCGTCGGTCGTCAGGGCCATCATTGAACATCGCCTTGATCTTCAGCCTCAACCACTCCGTTTCTATTACACCGGTCCTATGTTCCGTTATGACCGCCCGCAGAAAGGGCGCTACCGTCAGTTCCATCAGATAGATGTGGAGGTCTTTGGCGAGCCCGATGCCGCTATTGATGCCGAAATTATAGAAATGGCCTATCGTTTCTTCCAGGAAGTCAGGGTCGAAGGTGTTTCTACCCTGGTTAATTCTGTTGGTTGTCCGCGGTGCCGACCAGCCTATGGACAGGCCCTGAGAGAAGCCGCGGCTAAAGTCAAAGACCAGCTCTGCCCGGATTGCCAGAGAAAGGCTGAAATTAATCCCCTGCGCATTTTCGACTGCAAGCAGGAAAGCTGTCAGGAAGCAGCCCGAACTTTCCCCAGGATCACCGATTACCTGTGCGAGGAGTGCCGGGAACATTTTAAAAAGTTCCTGAGCTATCTGGATCTTTATCAGCTGCCTTACCGGATAGAACCGACTCTTGTCCGAGGCCTCGACTACTACACCAAAACCACCTTTGAGCTGGTGGTGGAAAATCTTGGTGCTCAGAATGCCATCGGCGGTGGCGGCCGCTATGACAATATGGTCAAAGAATTTGGTGGACCGGATTTATGCGGCACCGGACTGGCCATTGGAGTGGAGAGGCTCCTCCTCGTCTCGAAACTGGAAGCGCCGGCTCCAGGGTTTGCCTATTTCGCTTACAGCGGTGAGCAGGCCAGGCAGGCCAGCCTGCTGGCTGCCCGCTATTTCCGCACCCTGGGGATTCCCTGTATCATAGAGTTCAAAGAGCGAAGCTGGAAAGCCCACTTCAGCCGGGCTAACAAAATCGGTGCGACCTGGACGGTTATTATCGGCGAAGATGAGCTGGCCTCTGGTGAATACCAGCTCAAGGACATGCTGGAATCAAAACAATATAAAGGAACGATCGAACAGCTGGCGCAAATTGTCATCGAAAAAGAGAAGGATAAACAGGGCGTTCTCAGAAGGGATTAAGCTATGGGCAACAACAGTCAGGAAAGGAAATCTCAAGCCGTCTCGAGAACAGATTATTGCGGCCAGCTCGAGGCCGGCGATATCGGCCGGGAAGTGGTTTTAAAGGGCTGGGTGCAGAGGGTGCGCGACCTGGGGAGTCTGGTCTTTGTTGACCTCCGTGACAGAACCGGTCTTATCCAGCTCGTCATCCGGAATAGCCAGCCCGAACTTCTGGAGGAAGTGAGAAAGCTGCGCGGTGAGTATGTCATCGCAGTCAGAGGGGTAGTCAACCGGAGAGAACCAGCTGCTATTAACCGGCAGATGGCAACAGGCGAAATCGAAATCGAAATATCAGAATTCGAGATTTTAAATAGCTCTGCTGTTCCACCTTTTGTGATCGCCGATCCGCCTCAAGCGACAGAAGAGCTACGGCTTAAATACCGTTACCTCGATTTAAGACGGCCTTCGATGCAGAAAAATCTAATTATCCGCCATCAGGCCGCCCTGGCTACCAGAAATTATCTGAGCGAACAGGGTTTCCTGGAGATTGAAACACCTTTCCTTACCAAAAGCACACCAGAAGGAGCCAGGGACTATCTTGTCCCCAGCCGCCTTCATCCTGGAAAGTTTTATGCTCTGCCTCAGTCACCACAGCTCTTCAAACAAATTTTGATGATCGCTGGTTTCGATCGCTATTTTCAGATTGTCCGCTGTTTTCGGGACGAAGATCTCAGAGCCGACCGGCAACCGGAATTTACCCAGATTGATATCGAAATGAGCTTTATTGGACGAGAAGATATCTACCACCTTATCGAAGGATTGATGGAGAAGCTTTTTGCCCTGAATGGAGAAAAGATCAGCCTCCCCTTTCCGCGGCTGACTTATGCTGAGGCTATGGACCGTTATGGCTCGGATAAGCCGGACCTCAGGGACTCGATCGCCATAGAGGATTTAAGCGAAATTGGCCGGAATCTTAATTCCGAGTTGATTAAATCCGCTCTGGATAGAGACGGTGTGCTAAGAGGCTTACTGGTCGAGGGAGGGGCTGAGCTTTCGCGCTCCCACCTGGACAGGCTGCAGGAAAAAGCTAAGTCTCTGGGAGCCCCTGGTTTGATCTGGGTCAAGAAAAGCAGCGGAAGCTTTAAGTCGTCTTTAAAGATGACTGAGGAGGAATTGCGCCTCCTGGCAGAAAAGCTTCAGGCTCAAGATGGGGATCTGGCTCTACTTGTTGCCTCCTCCCGCCAAACGGCGATTAAAGTCCTGGGCGAACTGAGAAGCAATTTTATAGCCGAAAAAATAAAGGCAGGAAAAATCAATAAAAGCTGCCGTGCCTTTGGCTGGATCACTGACTTTCCTCTCTTTGAATGGAGCGAAGAAGAGAAAAGGATAGTTTCGATGCATCACCCCTTTACTTCCCCTGATCCGGCTGACCTCGACTACCTGGAGAGCGAACCGCTCCGGGTCAAATCACTGGCTTATGATCTGGTACTCAATGGCTATGAAGTCGGGGGCGGTTCCATCAGAATTCACCAGCCGGAACTCCAGTCCAGAATTTTTAAAGTGCTTGGCCTTTCGCCCGAGCAGGCCAGACAGAAATTTGGCTTCTTTTTAGAAGCTCTAACCTATGGTGCACCACCTCACGGAGGAATTGCTCTTGGTTTTGACCGGCTGGTTATGCTGCTCTGTAACCTTGATTCCATTCGCGAGGTGATTCCTTTTCCCAAGACAACGAGTGCCCTGTGCCTCATGACCGACTCGCCCTCAGAAGTGGACGAAAAGCAACTGTCCGAGCTGGGCCTTAAACTCTGTAAGTGAGAGCCCTGTTCTGGCTCATTCCCCTTTGCCACTTTACTGTTCTCAGAATTCAGGGCTGGAATCTGACTTTTTATTACCCATTAATTCCTTATTTTGAATTTTCGCTATATATACAAGTATAAAGAATGCTGAGGATAAAGCTAATCTTTTCGTCTTAGACTTTATTCAAGGTTGGAAAACACAAAAAAAGAGGGGCCAGCCCGGTGGCCAGCCCCTCATGATTTCATTTTTGAAAAAGCGTTCAGCGAGCTCAACTCTTTATCATCCAGCGTCTGTTTTTGACCTGCTTCTTGAGTTACATCACTTCCATCTTTCTGATCGTCAGCCTAAAACTTGCTGACCTCGCTTGTGGTCTTGCTTATTCCACCAGCTGACCGGTCAAAGGATCAAGCAATTTCACCCGGTGAATTTTGCCCAGTCTGTCGAGTGGACCAGGGAATTTTTCCGAGCCCTGATTGCAGGGTTCAAAATCACCGACAATCACTATGACCATTTTCTCTGGATTTATATATTTCTTGGCCACTTCCATGACTTTTTCTTTAGTTACCGCCTTAACTTTATCGCGATAGGTGGAATAGTAGTTCATCGGTTTGCCCTGCAGTTCGAGGGTGGCAAAATTAATCATAGTGCGAAGCGGGCTCTGGAAGAAATCAGCAAAGCTTTCCAGAAAATAATTAACAGCTGTTTCCATTTCGGCATCAGACACAGGTTCCTGCCGGATTCGTTCGAACTCTTTTAGAATCAGAGAGATAGCATAGCCGACAGTCGAAGATTTGGTTTGAACGTAGCCAGCGAAAGTTCCAGGAAAGCCCCAGCGATAGACGAAGCGGCTACCGCAATTGTAAGCCAGTCCTTCATCCGACCTGACCTTGGAGGTAATCCTGGAGGTAAAGCTTCCGCCGCCCAGAATAAAATTCATCACCTGCACAGCAAAGTAATCAGGATTGGTATCTTCAAGACCCAGATGTCCGATGCTGATATAACCCTGGTTGATCTTTTTTTGAATGAAATAAATTCCCGGCTCCGGCTCGGGAAACTTTTTGCTTATCTCCGGGAAAACCAGAGCTGCGTTGGCCCATTTGGAAGCATATTTGTCGATTTTGCTTTTTAACTGGTTGCGATTGAAATCGCCGGCACCAGCCAGGATGATATTTTTGGGAAAGAAATATTTTTTGTGAAAAGCTTTGAGATCAGCCTGAGTGATTGATTCAACTGTCGCCTTGGTCGCTTGATAAGTCAGCGGGCAATCGCCATAGAGGATCTTTTCGAATTCGCGGTTTAAGACCAGGCTGGGGTTATCATTGGCCCCACGCATCTGCTCAATGATCTTGCCTCTGGCCAGCTTCAGGCTGTCTTCTCGAAACTCTGGATTCATCAGTAAATCGAAGAAAATATCCAATCCCTCATCCAGGTCCTTACTCAGGATAGACAGGGACAGGGTCGAGGTCCTTTCTCCAACTGAAAAGTTAATCGTTCCCCCGAGAAAATCCAGGCGCTCTTCTATGGCTGATCCTGTTCTGGTCTTAGTTCCACCCTTAATCAGGCATTCGGAGAGCATCGAATCCAGACCAGCTTTATCCTTAGGGACATAGATGCTACCGGTATTGATAATCGCGGTCAAATTGACAATGGGGAGAGCTCTGTCTTCCTGGATATAGCCACGAAGACCATTACTCATAACGAGCCGGTACTGAGCAGGCTGAGGTGGCTCAAATTGAAGCGGAGGGAACTTCAAATCTTCAGGCCTGGTGACCTGAGCGAAAATCGCCCCGGCGGCCAGAACCAGAAAAAGCCCGAAAATTAATATATTTCTTTTCTTCATGACCATCCCTCCTTATCTCGCTTGACCCCGGGAATAAATGGCTACCAGGGAATTATCCTTAACGAAATATTTGGCAGCTACTCTTTTGATATCATCAGAAGTGACTTTCTTCATATCTTCGAGATCTGTCAACAGTGAGCGCCAGCCACGATTAAGTTCGGCTCGCCCCACCCGCATGGCCAGGAACATCGGTGACTCAAGACTGCGGATAAAGGTAGCTTCAGTTTTATTTTTAGCTTTCTGCAGTTCTTCTGGAGTTACGCCATCCTTTTTAATTTTGTCAATTTCTTCCCAGACTGCTTTTTCGACTTCTTCCGGCTTGGCAGCTGCCTGCAGTTTCGGAACAATGTTGAAAGTAAAAGCTCCTGCATACCACTGCGGGCGGCTCATAGCCATAGCTCTGATCGCCAGGTCTTTTTCTTTGACCAGTGATTTAGTCAGCCGGCCGGTTTCACCGGAAAGAATGCTGGCCAGGATATTTAACGCCGGCACATCCGGGTCGCCATCAGGTGGAATATGAAACCAGAGTTGAAAACTGGGCAGACCGGGTCCCTGTCCGTACATCCTTTTTTCTGAATACTGCGGAGGTTCGCCTGTTCTAATCGGCTCGATATCGGCTGCTTTCGGGATGACACCAAAATATTTCTCAGCCAGGGCTATAATCGCCTCTGGTTTTATATCGCCGACATAGATAGCTACAGCATTGTTAGGGACATAGTATTTGTTGTGAAATTCAATCAGGTCCTCTTTGGTGACTTTCTTTAAATCATCCATCCAGCCGATGACTTGCCAGTGATAGGGCGAGGCAGCATAGAAAGCAGCATTGACCTGTTCATTGAAGTAAAAGCCTGGCTGATTTTCACTCAGTCTTCTCTCTTCCATGATGACATCTTTTTCTGAATAAAATTCACGGAAATAGGCATTCATCATGCGGTCGGCTTCGAGCAGCATCTGCAGTTCAACTTTATTCGAGGGCAGGGTGACATAGTAACCGGTCACCTCACTTGAGGTCGAGGCATTGAGACCGGTACCGCCATTCTTCATATAAGTTTCCCACAGGTGATCTTTGATGATGTATTTTTTCTCGGTTTGTATCAGTTCATCCACCTGCTTCTGCCATTCAGCAATCTTGGCCTGATCCCCATCCTTTTTCCAGTACTTTTCACGATAAATCTTATGCATCAACTCATCGATCTGGCGATTAATGGCATCGTCAGCTTCAAAATCAGTTACACCCATTATTCTGGTGCCCTTAAACATCAGGTGTTCATGAATGTGAGCTGAACCCGTTGTTCCAGGACGCTCATTGATTGAGCCCACCTTGTAGTAGATGTGACAGACCACTCTGGGCACACCCGGCTTGGGAATCATTAAAATCTTCATCCCGTTGGACAGGACATGCTCTTTAACGTCAAGCTTAACCTGGGCCTGCGCCTGGCCGACCAGGGCCAAAAGGAAAAAGGCTGTTAAAAAGATACCAGACAATTTCTTAAAATTCATGCATCCACCTCCTCCTTTACTCAAAATAATTTTTTGACCCGTCAGGAAAAATTCCGACTATATAAACTTTTGACGCCATCAGGAATAATTTCCTTCCATTCTTTTATCATTTTTTATCAATTAAGTTTTTTCTTGTAAAATCCATTTCACCTAGGTATTATTTAAAACTATTCTGTTGTTTTTGCAAGGAGCAACAGCATGAATCTCTGGGCGAAAAAAAGACCTGAAGATTTGCAGGAAGCTTCCGAACATACCCAGCTCAAAAAGAGCCTAAAGGCCATTGATCTGGCTGCCCTGGGCATTGGCTCAGTGGTCGGCACTGGAATTTTTGTAGCCACGGGCCAGGGAGCGCATCTGGCCGGCCCCGGGGTCATCCTGTCTTTTCTTATCGCGGCGGTAACCGCTGGCCTGTGCGCCTTAACCTATTCCGAACTGGCCTGCATGTTTCCGGTCGCCGGCAGCACCTATTCTTATTCCTACGCAGCTTTCGGTGAAATTATTGCCTGGATCATTGGGTGGGACCTGATGCTAGAGTATTTAGTTTCGGCCAGTGCCGTCGCTTCCGGCTGGTCATCAACTTTCATCGGGCTCATCGAGAACCTGGGAGTCAAGCTGCCCAAGGCCTTGTGCCTTACACCTCTGGCCGGTGGTATCATCGATCTCCCGGCGGTCCTCATCACGATGCTCATCACCTGGATTTTGTTTATAGGAATCAAAGAGAGCTCGGTAACCAACAATATTATTGTTGTTATCAAAATATCAGTGATTGTCCTTTTTATTATCCTTGGCATTAAACATGTCAATCTAAGTAATTTTACGCCTTTCGCTCCGATGGGCTGGAAAGGGATCATGTCGGGAGCGGCTATTATTTTCTTCTCTTACATCGGTTTCGATGCCGTTTCTACTGCTGCCGAAGAAACCATTAACCCGAAAAGGGATGTGCCCATTGGTCTGATGCTTTGCCTGGGTGTGGTTATTGTCTTATATCTGGGGGTAGCCTTTGTTTTAATTGGCCTCGTTCCTTATAAACAGATAGACATTGGCAATGCTCTGCCGGCTGCTCTGGCCAGCATTGGCATTCGCTGGGGAGGAGCATTGGTTGCTACCGGCGCAATTATCGGCATGATTTCAACTTTGTTGATCACTGTCTATGGACAGGTTAGAATTTTCATGGTCATGGCCAGAGACGGTCTTCTGCCCGAGGCTTTCGCCCGTGTTCACCCCAAACATCGAACTCCGGCCCTATGCACCTGGATTACCGGCGGTCTGACTGCTCTTATTGCCGGTTTTTTCCCTCTCAACATAATCCTGGAGCTGTGCAACATAGGGACCCTTTTTGCTTTTGTTCTGGTCTCGATCGGAGTCATTGTTTTAAGGCACACCCAGCCTAACCTGGAAAGAAAATTCAAGACTCCTCTGGTTCCTTTTACTCCCCTCGTCACCATTTTTTTCTGTTTATATCTAATGCTGGGCCTGACCACAGTTACCTGGTTCAGATTCGTTATCTGGCTGGGGATGGGCCTGGCTGTTTATTTTGTTTATGGTGCTACCCACTCAAAATTGCAAAGAGGCTATAATTAAGCGCTTTGACGAGCTGCCCTCAGCGCGGAAAAAGGTAGAAGCAATTAAAGCTTAAACGTGCTCTGGTTGCTCTTTGCCGAGCTTTTCGACCAGCTCCTTGACCCGCTGATCAGCCTCCCGCCGACAGACAAGAAGAGCATCTTTGGAATTGACAATGATCAGGTCTTCAACGCCAATTAAAGCTGTTAGCTGACCTGGATTTAGAACCAGGCAGTTCTTCGAATCAAGAGAAACGATTGAGCCGTTGGCCACATTACAGTTTTCATCCTGTCTATGAAGCTCATAGAGGGAACTCCACGACCCGAGGTCAGACCAGCCAAAATCACCTCTGGCCATGAGCGAACCTCTGACTTTTTCAATCAGCGCATAGTCTATGGATTGGGCCGGGAGTTCACGAAAAATTCTGGCCAGTGTCTGACGCTTGCCTTTTTTTAAAGCCTCAAGAATTTTTATCCAGGCTGAAAAAAGCTCTGGTGTATATTTTCTCAGACTCTCCTCAAAGACATCTGCCCGCCAGAGAAAGATGCCGCTATTCCAGTAGTATTCTCCAGACTGAATAAAGTCGAGGGCAGTCGGCAGATCTGGTTTTTCTTTAAAGCCGCTCACCGTATAAAATTTTTCTCCACACAGGGTCTTAAAACTAACGTCCGGGCAATGAAGATAACCATAGCCGGTGGCCGGAGAAGTCGGCGGGATACCAAACATAATGATCTTTTTAAATTTATAAGCAGCAGCCGCAGCCGTCTGAAGTTTCTGCCGGAAGAGTTGAACTTCCTGGATGTAATGATCAGCTGGCAAAAAGGCGATCACCGCCTCGGGATTGTCGAGATAAATAGTGGCAGTAGCCAGAAGGACGGAAGGAGCGGTATTTTTAGCCTGAGGCTCAGTCAGTAAATTTTTTCGGGGCAAAGCTGGTAAGATTTTCTCCAGTTTCCGGCTTTGCCAGGAAACGGCCACGGTATAAAGGTTATCAACGGGCACCAGGCCTTTCACCCTGTCTACGGTCTGCTCAACGAGCTTTTTCCCCCCGACGATAGTCAGATATTGCTTGGGGTTTTTCCGACGACTTAAAGGCCAGAAACGAGTCCCGCTACCACCAGCCAGAATGACCACCCTCAGATCAGGCAGCTTGTCACCTTTCCTTTTACTCCTCTTTTCTTGTTTTCCCACAATTACCTCCCCCAAACCCTTTATTCTTATTTGCTGTTCAAACCGGCCAGAACCTCTTCCAGAGAGCTTTTGATTTTCTGTTCGATGCGGCTTAATTCCTCCTGGCTATCGGCTTCAAACCGCAGGACAATAACCGGCTGAGTATTCGAGGCCCTGACCAATCCCCAGCCGTGGTCGAAGACAGCCCTAACTCCATCAATATCAATAAGTTGCTTGATCTCAGGCAGCTGGCTGAGCTTCTCCTTGACGCCATCAACCACCTTGAATTTGACCTCATCCGAAGTATAAATCCTGATCTCAGGTGTGTTGTAAACAGGGGGCAGGTCGGCCAGATAAGTAGAGAGTTTTTTCATCTGGCGAGAAATTATCTCCACCAGTCTGGCTGAGGCGTAGATGGCATCGTCGAAACCAAACCAGCGATCAGCAAAGAAAATATGCCCGCTCATTTCTCCAGCCAGCAGGGCCTTCTCCTGCCTTATTTTTTCCTTGATTAAAGAATGGCCGGTTTTCCACATGATCGGCTGGCCACCAAGCCTTCGGATTTCATCATAAAGAAGGTGGGAAGCCTTGACTTCCGAAATGATGGCTGCCCCTGGATGAGAGGGAAGCAGGTCGCGGGCAAAAATGATCATCAACTGATCTCCCCAGATTATGTGGCCAGCTTCATCCACCGCTCCCAGCCGATCAGCATCGCCATCGTAGGCCAGTCCAACTTCCGCCCCGCTTTCTCTGACTGTCGCCATCAAATCTTTCAGCGCTTCGGGGAGCGTTGGGTCCGGATGGTGATGAGGAAAATGACCATCCATCTCAGTATAGAGTTCAATGACCTCTGCCCCCAGTTTTTTAAATAGCGGAACAGCCACCGGCCCGGCTGTGCCGTTACCGGCATCAATAACAATTTTAACCGGACGTTCTAAATGAATCTGGCTGGCCACATAATTGATATATTCAGGTACAGGGTCAAAAACAGTCAGCTGACCGCGTTGAGCTGGAGTGATAAATTCACCGCTCTCAATAATCTGGTAGATTTCCAGAATCTCCCGCCCATGAAGAGTTTCCTCTCCAATCATAATTTTAAATCCATTAAATTCCGGCGGGTTATGAGAGCCGGTGATAACGACAGCCGCTTCTTCGTGGAAATAATAACTGGTAAAGTAAACCAGAGGCGTCGGAACAACACCCAGATCGATGACGTTAAGACCGGAGGACAAAAGACCTTCTGTTAAAGCTGAAAACAATTCCGGCGAGCTCAGGCGGCAATCACGCCCGACAGCCACCCTTTTTCGGCCAGCTTTCTGAATTTTTGTACCGATGGCCTGTCCGATGACCTCAGCCACCTCCTGGTTAAGGTCTTCGCCGACGACACCTCTTATATCATATTCTCTAAAGATCTCTTTTTTGACCTTTATCTCCATTCTGAGCCTCCCTATGATTTCTTAGATTATAATTTATAATACCCTGAAGGCTTTTGGTAATATTTTTTTTATCTTTTTTTAAATCCTGGTTAGTCCGAGGCCGTTATCAATTTCTGGGCCAGACAGGCCACCTGAGTGATTTTACTTTTATTCATTAAAACAGGCGTTCCTGGCACCAGGCACTTTCCGACCCAACCTGCTGCTTCTTCTTTTATGACGATTACTACCTCCGGCTTATCTTATGCTTATAGGCAGCAGCAATAAATGATTTAAAAAGACAGTGTGGCTCGAGAGGCCTAGATTTAAACTCAGGATGAAACTGACAACCAAGGAACCAGGGATGATCTTTGAGTTCAATTATTTCCACCAGGCCATGTTCGGGGTTTTTCCCAGAAATGACCAGACCGGATGACTCCAGGACCTGTTCATAGTCTGGATTGAATTCATAGCGATGGCGGTGGCGCTCGCTGACCAGTGGATGCTGGTAGATGGAATAAGCCAGCGTACCTTTTTTAAGCTGACAATTAAATGCACCCAATCTCATTGTTCCACCCAGGTCAGAGTCTGGCCTTAGCTCCTGCCAGAGGCGAAAAATGGGATGAGGACTTTGCGGATCGAACTCCTGACTGTTTGCTTTTCTCAGGCGGGCAACATTTCGGGCAAATTCAATGGTTGCGCACTGCATGCCAAGACAGATGCCGAAGAACGGAACTTTCTTTTCCCGGGCGTATTTGACCGCCCTAATTTTGCCTTCGACCCCTCGCTGGCCAAAGCCTCCGGGAACAAGAATCCCATCCTGGTCTTTTAATCTCCTCAGATAAGATCCCTTTTCCAGATCTTCGGCTTCGATCCAGTTCAAGTTGACCCGCAATGAATTGCCCACTCCACCGTGATCAAGGGCTTGATACAGGCTGAGATAGGAGTCACGCAAGCCTGTATATTTGCCAACAATGGCTATCGTCACCTCATCCCGGGGATGATAGACTGTTTCTACCAGCTTTTGCCAGCGACTCAGATCAGGCCCGCAGGTGGCCAGCCCGAGCTTTCTTAAAATAATAGAGTCGAGTCTTTCACCAGCAAAATTGAGCGGTATCTCATAAATGGAGGAAGCATCCCGCGCAGTAATAACCGCTTCTATCGGAACATTAGTAAAAAGTGCAATTTTGGCTTTGAGATCCAGTGGCAAATCACGGCTTGTACGGCAGAGGAGAATGTCAGGCTGAATACCTATGGCTCTTAATTCCTTAACACTGTGCTGGGTTGGCTTGGTTTTAAGTTCGCCTGAAGTTTCCACATAGGGCACGAGGGTAAGGTGAATAAAAAGGGTATTTTCCTGACCGAGAGAAAGACGCATCTGCCTGATAGCTTCAAGAAAAGGCTGGCTCTCAATATCACCGACTGTTCCTCCAATTTCGACAATCACTATATCGTGGTGGTCCGCGACCGAATAAAAGGCGTTCTTGATCTGATCAGTCACATGAGGGATTACTTGAACGGTCTTGCCCAGATAATCTCCATGTCTTTCCTGCCGGATAATTTGCTCATAAATCCGGCCGGCGGTCCAGTTATGGTTTTTGGAAGTTCTGGTCAAAGTAAACCTTTCATAATGTCCCAGATCAAGATCGGTTTCGGCCCCATCGTCGGTAACAAAGACTTCACCATGCTGGTAGGGGCTCATAGTTCCCGGGTCAACATTAAGGTATGGATCTAATTTTTGAATGGTTATTTTATAACCGTGAGCTTCGAGGAGAAGCCCGATGGAAGCTGCAGCCAGCCCCTTACCAAGCCCTGAAATAACCCCTCCGGTTACAAAGATATACTTGCTCATGACTATTTCCGTTAAAATAAATAGTTTGAAATTCGAATGATTATATTCTTTTGGTGGGTCAATCTCAAGACAAATTTTTGCCCTGTTCTATACAGTTTAAAGGTAAACTCTTTATGTTTTTCAAATAGACTGATGGCTGGGCCATCCTATTTATGCATGAAAGGAATGCCAGTAGAAGACAAATGTCATTCTGGTTATGCCCAGGGTAGGGACTGCTGGCAGGTGATTCAACAATAAAACAGATTATAAATTAAAGTTATAAATTAAAGGCTGAGGAACCTGCCCATTATTTTCTCACCGGCTAAGCTTCAAAAGTTCACTTTTGAATCAAATAACATTTGACTTTAGAATTCTGGCTAACCAAGGACTTGCACCACTCGAAGGCCGGGGTCCGAAAAGATATTTCATCCTGATCAGATAGGTGGCAGATCGAAGACTTAAACAGTACTGCGACCAGCGTGGAATAAGGCCTATTATAATTATATATTTTAGGCTCATAGGATAATAAAAACCGCCAACAAAAAAAGAAGGCTAAATCTGATTAAAGTATTTACTCTGAGTTATTATCTAGGTCAATATAATAATTAATATAACTAACAGAAAGCATCTAACTCTTTTAAAAATAGTTCACTTAAAAATGGCATTCAAGCCGATTTCCCTTACTTTAAGTCTGACGAAGGCGGTCCTGGTTCTTCCGGAACACTGATGGTCTGGCAGGTGGCTTCCAGATAAGAGCCTTCCTCGATCAGGAGTTTGGGAGCCGTAAGCGTGCCAAAGACCCGGCCCTTGTTGTGAACCTCGATCCGTTCTCTGGCT
>Ga0208461_1002109_pt1 | contig 16802 bp, 17 predicted proteins | sample AD_JPNTR4_MetaG_FD_184448 | JGI IMG/M metagenome (GOLD analysis project Ga0208461, IMG submission 184448) | Active sludge microbial communities of municipal wastewater-treating anaerobic digesters from Japan - AD_JPNTR4_MetaG (SPAdes) (version 2) | ecosystem: Engineered > Bioreactor > Anaerobic... | reverse complement strand
AAAAAGAAAAACCAAAAAAATATTTTTTCTCCCAACAATCTCAATATTCTATTACTATTGGCATGCTTGCGATTCGTAAAAAAGATTATATAGATTTAGCTATTGATAGTATTAATTCCTTACATTATTATAATAGTAATAATAAAGTAATTTTATATATCGATAATACATTAAGTACTTATTTTAATAAAAAATCGCGATATTTAGATTATCCAGACCAGGTTAAAACCTCAATTGTACAGGATAATATAAGTGAACCCTGGCAATTTACAAAAATGAGAGTGGTTTTAGATTTATCTCATAATGGTATTCCATTTGTGGATGCCGATTCAATATGGCATTCAGATATTTCAGAATATTTTTCATCCGATAAAACAACATTTCTAGTTAAAATCAACATATTTTCTGACCATACAGATGAAAATAGATTAATTTCTGATATACTTCAGAAACCTATATGGGGTGATCTCTATCACTTTTATATAGGTTTTATATATATAAAGCCAACCATAATTACTGATGATTTTAAAAGTTTCTGCTCGAATCTTATGTATAGCTTATTAGAATTAAGGAATAACAATGTTATTCCTTATACCATATTTAGAACCTGCGAAGAAATGACCCTTAGTATAGCCGCTCAATTATTTGATAATGATATAATAACCTTAAAAGATACGGATGGTCCAGGAGACACCTTTTTAATAGAATCTATTTATTATGGTTGCCAAAAAGGGATATAGTCATATGATTGAAACTTATATTTTTATATTTTATATAAAATTAAAAGATATATTTAATTATTAGTTTACTTTATATCATTTTTTAATACTTATTCTTAAATCATTTATTATTATATATTTTTCTTTAGTGTATATATATTATTATAATATAAGGAGAAAGTAAATTGGAAAATATTGATGTTTTTATTCCCATTATAAAGAAAGATCTTTTTATTTTACCATCAGTTATATCTTCTTTAAAGAAAGTTGCTCATAATATTAATAATGTATATATTGTTTCTCCTGCTGAAAAAGAAATTATCAATTTTTGCAAAGAAAACCATGTTAAATTCATTTTCGAAGAAGAAATTCTTTCAATAAAAAAAGCTGATATTAATTATAGGCCAAACACCATTGATAGATCTGGATGGCTATATCAACAATTATTAAAACTTTCCGCTGATATAGTATGCAATTCCGATTATATACTTTTACTTGATTCCGATACAGTATTTTTAAAAAAACAAGTTTTTATAAATAATAATAAAATAAGGTTAAATTATTCTAAAAAAGAAAAACATAATCCATATATTGATTTTATTTACAAAATTTTCCCAGAATTTTCTATTTTCCCCTATTCTTTTGTAACTCATCATTTTTTTCTTGAAAAAAATGTTTTATCTGAAATAAAAAATAGTATTAAATATAGAACAAATTTAGACTGGCATTTAGCTATTATAGATAATATTGATTATGACGAATTATCCTCTTTCTCAGAATACGAATTACTTGGAAATTATTATTACAATAAATACAAAAACAAAGTATTTTTTTCAGATTTTAAGAATATTGCAGTTTCTGAGAAATGTTTCTTTAAAAAGAGGCTTAAAATGAATATTTTCTCATTATATTATAAATCATGTTCTATGCATCAGAGGTAATAATCTTATTATGGATAAAGTCTTTGTTCTTGTTCAAACAAGAAACTATCCAGAATATGTAATTGATTGTATAAAACAGATTCGTTTTTTTAATCAAAACTTAATATTCCTTTTATCTGATTCTTATTTCTATTATGATTATATTAAGGACATAAAAAATGTTGAAATAATAAATATAAATAAATTAGTAAAAGGGAAAAATCATATTTCTTTCATAAATAATCAACTTTTTGATGATAGCTTTAGAAATGGCTTTTGGGTCTGTGCAACAGAACGCTTTTTTATTATTGAAGATTTCATGAAACTATATAATATTAGAAACATTATACAAATAGAGACTGATAATCTAATATATAATAATTATGATAAAATATTTGATATCTTAGAAAAAACATCTGATTTCTCTATTATTTTAGATAATAAATATCGTTGCATCCCAAGTATTGTTTTTATAAAAGAGAGATCAACATTAGAGACTTTTAACAATTTTTACATCAATTATTGTTTAACAAAAAAGCTTAATGACATGGAATCATTGGCTTTATTTTATAACATTTATAATAAGAAATATCCAATAAGTAATTTACCTATTACTCTACCTAACCATAAATTTTATTTATTAAAACACATCCACGGTATAAATTATTATAATAATATTAATTTATTTAATGGAATATTTGATGCTGCTGCTTTTGGGCAATATTTAGGGGGAGTAGATCCAAGGAATATAAACGGTAATACTGTTGGTTTTATAAACGAAACGTCTGTTGTTAAGCCTAACAAATTTAATATAACATGGGAAGAGGACAATTTTAAAAGAAAAAGACCTTTTATCCAATATAGAAACAGAAATATTCCAATTTTTAACTTACACATACACTCAAAGAATCTTAAAATGTTTATGTCAATATAAATATTAAATGTTTTTCGACAAATCAAGTGGATAATTTTCCAAAAATACAATCAACTATATAAACCATGAGTTTAAAGTTTCTAATAGAGCGATACTTATTTGATAGTATTAATTATTTAAATAATAGTTATTTAATATATAACAGTAATGGTAGAAAATGGGCGTTAAAATATTATAGTCCAAAAGCAACAGCAGAGCGTTTTTTAGAATGGGTTTTTTAGTATATGAATATAAATCCTTTTAAAAAGAATGTAATGTATAAAATATTTGCATTTTTTATCAGAGTATATTCAAATATTATTAAATATTATTATAAAATTACCCACAAATACCCCTCTTCTTATCCTTATATCTCAGGCGATAGTTTTAGATCACTTTGTAATAAGATTTGGGATGCAGAAGAATCAGAATGTCCTTTTAAAATACAAGAAATTAAAAAGGGTGATCTTATTTATATTGGTGGAAATCATATAAGATCGTTTTTTTCATTTTTTAATAGTGCTATTTCTTCTGAGCCTTTTATCTTGATATCCGGAAATGATGATACAAATATTGATGAAAGTTTTATTAATATATTACCATCTTCATTATATCATTGGTTTGCCCAAAACTGTCTTGTTAGTCATGAACGGATAACACCAATTCCTATTGGTCTAGAAAACCGAAGGCTTCACTGGCATGGAAACATTGCTGATTTTAATAGACTAAGAAAAAAGCGAATATTTCAAGCAAATCCTTTTATTATATATGGATTTGCAGTAGGTAATAATAAAAAAGAAAGATCTAATGCTTTACGCGTACTTGAACAGTTAGATTGGGCATATAAAAGTGGTAATTTAAATAGTTTTTATTATAGGAGATTTTTAAGACAGTTTGGTCTTGTTGCAAGTCCACCTGGAAATGGAGAAGATTGTCATAGGACATGGGAAGCTCTCTATTTAGGTGTTGCCCCAGTCGTCAAACGGTCTTATTTAACTGAATATTTTTTTTCATTAGGATTACCATTAATCATTATAGATAATTGGGAAGAACTATGCCTCTGGGATAAATTAAAACGCCAGGAATTATCTCAAAAAGCGCGGCATAATATCAATCATACAGCTATATTTATGCCTTTTTGGGAAAAAAAGATAAACCTTAGATTAAATGAGATAAAACATGCGTATTCTTTATGATCATCAGGCATTTTTACAAAGATATGGTGGGGTTTCTCGTTATTTTACTTCTATAATTAAAAGGTTTGAAATTGATAATGAGATAGAACCAGTTTTACCATACTTCTATTCAGATAATGCCTATTATCCTTATAAAAGAAATATTATTAAATTTAATTTTAAAGGAAAATATAAAATATACAATTTACTAAATAGAAATATTTCTATAAAATATTTACGAAAAAATATTAGTTTGTTTCATCCCACATATTTTGATCCTTATTTTATAAATGATTATCATGGTCCTTTTGTTATTACTATTCATGATATGATTCATGATATATTTCCAACTTATTTATCTGATAAAAAAACAGCGAATAATATAAAATTTCTCGCACAAAAAGCCTCAAAAATAATTACAGTATCTGGAAACACCAAAAATGATATTCTTAAATATATTGATAATATATCTGAAAATAAAATTGATGTCATTTATCATTCAACAGATTTAAAATATACAGAGAATTCCCCCCCATTTTATTCTAATAAGCCATACTTATTATACGTTGGAGAAAGACATTCTTATAAAAATTTTATTTTTTTCCTTTTAGCAATAAAAGACTTACTAAAAAAGTACGATATTAATCTTTTATGCGCGGGAGGGCCTTGCCTTTCTAACAAAGAAAAGAAATTATTAAAAGATACTGAAATGAATTCAAAGGTTCTACATATTCCTATTAAATCTGATACACAATTAGCGAATCTCTATCACTATGCTATTGCTTTTTGCTATCCCTCTTTATATGAAGGTTTTGGAATACCTATTCTTGAAGCCTTTGCCTGTGGATGTCCAGCTATTATTAGTAATACATCATGTTTCCCAGAAATTGCAGGAAATAATGCTTTATATTTCAATCCAAAAGACAGCATCAATATATACGAAACAATAGAGTTTCTTATTAAAAATACATCTATTAGGACTGACCTTATTCAATGTGGTTATAATAGAGTACAACAGTTTTCATGGGAAATTTCATCTGAAAATACAAAAAGAACTTATATGAGCGTTATATGATAATAAGGATAATAATATGAATACTATTAATTATGATATTCCAATATTATTTATTGTTTTTAATAGATTAGAAACCACAAGAATAGTTTTTGATACAATTAAGAATATAAAACCAAATCGATTATATATTGCTTCCGATGGTCCTCGAAGAAATATCATAGATGATAATATAAAATGCAACTCAGTAATAGGATATATTGAAAATAATATTAATTGGCAATGTGATGTAAAATGGCTAAAAAGGAAAGAAAACCTTGGATGTGGTCTTGCAGTTTCTTCTGCAATAAATTGGTTTTTTGATCATGAAGAAATGGGAATAATTCTAGAGGACGATTGTGTACCTCATCCTTTCTTTTTTATTTTTTGTCAAGAATTACTTATAAAATATAAAAACAATTCACATATTAGTCATATCAATGGATTTAATTGTCAAAATAACATTAAACGTGGTAATTATTCATATTACTTTTCTAAATATTTTCATGTCTGGGGTTGGGCAACCTGGCGTAGAGCATGGAAAAATTATTCATATAATCTCAAAAATTATAATGATTTCGTTAAAGAAAGGGTTCTTTACACTATTTATGAAGATCCTTATATAGAAGAACATTGGTTATATAATTTTAATCAAATAGTTTTTAATACTATAAATACTTGGGATTATCAATGGGTATATTCAAATTTAATTTTGGATTCGTTAGCTATTACACCAAATTTTAATTTAGTTCAAAATATAGGAATGAACACAGATAGTACCCACAAATTTTCAAAAAAGGCAAAACCTATCTTGTTCTCTGAAAATATTCCAAATCATTTAGTACATCCTTATTTTATTGTATTTAATAAAACAGCCGATATATATACCTATAAACATCATGTTGGTATAAGATCTTTCTTTAAGATAAAATATTTCTTAAAGAGTATATTACGCAAGATTAATTTATGGAAAAAATATGATACCTAAAATTATCCATCAAACCTATAAAACGAAAGTTTTGCCAGAAAAATATCTCCAATATCAAAAATCTCTTTTATTTTACCATCCAGATTGGGAATATAGATTATGGACCGATGAAGAAAACGAATCTTTTTTAAAGGATTTGTATCCACAATATTATAATGTATATAAAACAATTCCTATAAAAATAATGCAATTTGATTTTATAAGATATGCTTATTTATATCATTTTGGAGGGTTATACCTAGATCTTGACTATGAAATGTTAAAATCTTTTGATCTTATTAATTATAATATAATATTACCAAGAGAAAGCGATGATCAAAAACCAATCTTTCTAGGTAATTCAATTTTAGCTTCTCAACCAAGACATCCTTTCTGGGAAATCTTATTAAACACAATATCAAAACAAATTTCAAATCTTCCTGAATACATCAGTGAAGATACAGTTTTAAACACAACAGGGCCAGGAATGATTACGAATGTTTATAATTCCCTTGCATCAAAAGAAAAAATAGATATATATATTCCTCCAAGACTTCTTTTTAATCCACCAATTCCAAATAGTAAAAAAGAATATGATACATTAAAACTAAATAATTTATCATATGGAATTCATTACTGTTATGGTTCCTGGAGAGCATTGTCATTAAGAAAAAGGTTATTAAACAAAATTAAAAAAATATTTTTTTCCTTAAAAAGTAAAAAGTAATACATTATGCGCCCCAATATTTCTGTTATAACAGTTACCTATAACCCTGGTATTTCTCGTATTAACAAGACCATCCAGTCAGTTTTGTCTCAAAGCATAAGAGAAAAGTTTGAATATGGTATTATTGATGGAAAATCAGATGATGGAACAGTAGAGTTTCTCAAAAATCAAAAAAATTATGTTGATTTTTTTTTAAGCGAAAGAGACAACGGTATCTATGATGCCATGAATAAGGGCGTACAAAATGCTCATGGAGAATGGATTTTATTTTTAAATGCAGGTGATGTACTTTATTCCGATGATACTTTAAACAACATTTTAAATCTTCTTATAAAAAACCCTACTGATTGTTTGTATGGTGATTGCATTCAGGAATACCCGGATTATGTTGTGTATGATAAAGCTGAATCGCTTGATCGCCTCCCCTATCAAATGATTGCATCCCATCAAAGTATGCTTTGCAAACGAAAACTTTTATTGGAATACCCCTTTAATATACAATATAAAGTTTGTGCAGATTTTGATTTTATTTGCCGAATGTATACTTTAAATTGTTCTTTCTTATATTACAATAAGCCAATAAGTATTGTTGAGCCTATCGGTTTTTCATCTCATAATATCAATAAAAACCTTTTAGAAAAAAGAGCCATCGTCACAAAGTATTTTCCTAAACAAAAAAAACGTCTTTATTTTTATTATACATTAAAAATTATTTTACTTCCCTTTGTTGCTCTATTAAAAAAAATAATACCAGCAAAATTATTATATATCATACGAAAAAGGAAATACTTTAATGCCAGCCCCAAAGATTCTCATACCTAAAATTACCATTCAACGTCTCTGGCCTAAAAACATCAATGAAAAAGACAGATACCTTTTTAAACATGAAATAAAAAAAGATATTCCACCAGTAAAGTTAGACATCATTTCACCTTGTATATATTCATCATCTGGTATTTTTAAAAAAAATAAATTTCTACTTATTCACCCTTTTTCATTTCAAGGTAAAACATCGATAACATCTTATGTTAAAAATGAAATTAAGTTTAACTTTTTTAATCATAGCGCTAAGTCTATTCCAGGTGTTTCATTGACTATTACAGATAATTTTTCTAATGGTTATTTTCATTGGTTTAGCGATGCGCTCCCTCGTCTCTTTGTAATTAAAGAAAAACAGATAAGCTTTAACAATCTTATTCTTCCAGCATTTGCCAAAAAGGAAGCATATATACCTGAGTCCCTTTTGCCATTTGATGTACCAAAAAGCATTCAAATTCATGAAGGAGAAATTGCAAAGCTGGATACACTTATAGCGACCACACCTATTGCACCTACTGGTAATTACAGACCCGAGATTATGAAGGGGCTTCAGAAGCTTTATCGTAATTTTTATAATTTACATAACATAAATGGATACAAAAAAATCTATATTAGCAGAGCTAAAGCAGCACGCCGAAGAGTTCTTAATGAGGATGAATTATTACCAATTTTACTTAAATATGGATATGAATCAGTAATCATGGAAGATCTTTCTTTTAGCGAACAGGTTCGTGTTATAGGTAATGCTAATATTTTGATTTCGCTTCATGGGGCAGGACTCACAAACATGTTGTTTATGCCCCAGCATTCTACTATAGTGGAATTCCGTTTTCCTGGTGATACAAATAATAATTGTTATTTTTCTTTAGCAAATGCACTGGAATATGATTACTATTACCTGTTAGGTATTACAAAAAATAATAATGCAGATGCACATTCAGATAATCTTATTATAGATCCTGAAAATCTTAAACAGCTTTTGGAACATATACAAAAATGAAATATGCAACCTATTTATTTAGACTCGATGATGCTTGTCCATATATGATAAGAGAAAAATGGGAACAATTAATTACTTTATTTTCTAATTATAAAGTATATCCTCTTGTAGCATTAATTCCAGATTGCCAGGATCCTGAATTAAAAAAATTGCCATACCAAAATGATTTTTGGTTTTTGATTGAAAAGTGGCAAAAACTTAATATCCCTATTGCATTACATGGATATCAACATGTATTTCATAAAACAAAAAACAATATCCTTTCAATAAATGATTATTCCGAATTTACTGGACTCTCTTTACAGGAACAAAAAGATAAGATAAAAAAAGCCTATAAAACCGTAACAATGCATGGTATTATCCCCCAGTTTTGGGTAGCCCCAGCCCATGGTTTTGATATATTGACACTTATAGCCTTAAAAGAAGAAACACCTATACGAATTATTTCAGATGGTTTTTCATTATACCCCTATCAGGATGGAGAATATATCTGGGTTCCTCAGCAACTCTGGAAACCACGAAATATGCCTTTTGGTGTATATACGGTTTGTTTACATCCAAATGAGATGTGTGATCAAGATTTTATTATTTTAGAAAACTTTTTACAGCATAACTACCTAAAATGCCAAAGATGGGACGAAGTTTCTAATCTTGCGTCGCATCCTAAATATTTTGGAATTATTGAAAATTGGATCTTTATAAAATTAAAAATTATTAAAAATACAATAAAAAATATTAGAAGGAATTCCTAATGCTTACAGTTATACGCAAATATGGTCCCTTAAAAGTATATCAGAAATGGTTTTTTTCTAAACCAGATAGGAGTGATATAGGTAGGATCACAGTATATAAACAATGTAGTTCATTAGAAGATATACCTGGTTTTTTACGAAAGGATTTTTTTACCCTGCATATAGATATTGGAACAAAAACATCTGATGAACTTTTTAACGATTTTTCTAAAACCAATCAGACTAAAATAAAAAAATCATTCAAAGATTCTGTAACAATATATAATAACATTGACTTTTTGGATTTTATGTCCTTCTTTAATACTTTTGCTCAATTTAAAAAATTAATGCCCCTCACAATTAAAGAGCTTACATCGTACAAGGAGCATATACGGTTTACTTGGATTGCCAATGAAGGTGAACCAATAGCGGCTCATGGATATTTGCTTGATGCAGACAATGGTATTGTTCGGCTCTTATATTCTGCTACCATGGTTCGTGACAATGAAAATTATGAATTCATTTCTCGTTCAAATCGTCGGCTTCATTGGTACGATTTTGAGCTCTTTAAAAACGAAGGCTATCGTACTTTAGATATGGGTGGCTTAGCCCTGAATCCGAAGGATAAAGAAACGGAGGGGATTGATTTCTTTAAAAAAAGTTTTGGCGGAACTATAGTAAAGCAATCACATTACGAATCATGGCCAGCCTACTTCATAAAAAAAATAGTACATAAGGATTAACCCATGAAAAAACTCGTATATATTACTACCAGTTTTGAACCAGGGGCCATCCCTAATATTTTTAGTGAAATCCTTCCTTTTATTATAAATCAATATACTGTTAACATAGTTGTTTTTGAAAAAAAACCTCATGAATATGCTGAATATACATTCATTAAAAAACTTGGAGTTTCTTTTTATTTTTTAAACAGAAAAAAATGGGATATTCTTGGTACGTATCTATCTTTAAAAAAATGCATTAATGAAATTGCTCCCAATATTATCCATTCTCATCTGGGAAGGGCTGATATAATCACCGCATTTGCTAATCGTAATAGGATTCCTCATGTAGCAACATTCCATAGTGTACGAACTAACTTTAGTACACTAACTCTTACCATGTTGAAGCTAAGTGATCGATACATTTCATTTAGAACCGGCGTATCACAGGTAGTAATACAGGATTTTTATCAAAACGCTTTTCTTAAAAGCCCCCATAGGGTCATTTATAATCCTATTTCTTTTACTCGCATTTCAATAAAGCAGGATCACTTAGTTTTAAAAAAACAGTACAATATTCCTGATAATGCTTACATAATCGGATGTATTGGCAGAATGGTACAGGCAAAGGGTCATCATTTTTTATTAGAAGCCTTTGCTAAAGTCTGCAGATCTTATACATCAATGTATCTTATTCTCGCTGGTGATGGCCCATTGTATGGGGAACTAAAAAACCAGGCAAAAGCACTGGCCATAGAGGATCGCATACGATGGTTAGGCTTTTATACACCAGCATCCGATATCATCAACCTATGTAACGTTGTAGTGTTTCCGTCTCTATGGGAAGGAATGGGATTAGTACCATTAGAATCGGTTTTACTCAGACGGCCAGTTATAGCCAGTGATTTACCGGTTCTCCATGAATGTATTCCCGAAGGCATAGGGGTCAAATTTGTTAAAGCCGGTAACGTGGAAGAACTTGCATGGGCAATAGAAAGTATGCTACAACATGATCAATCATCTTTTGATTCGTACTTTAACATGGCCATACCTATAATTACAAATCGATACAAACCTGAATCTATAGCCTTGGCATACATGGACATTTATACATTAATATGTTCTAAAAATGATAGGGGTAAATAGACATGAGAAACTTATCTATTGTATTACTTTTTGGATTTTTAACGAGTTGTATGATACTTTCGGCTCTTGATCTGGAGGTAAACAACAAAAGTGTGGTTTCCTCTCCTGTTATACCCCTGTGGCTAGAATCTAATACCTATGGGAGAGTTGTAAGCGATACTACTTTTCAGAATAATATACAAAGCCACCTACGTTGGGAGAAGGTATTTTTTAATGGGAATCTCACATGGATAAATGATGCACAGGGGTCTATTACTACCACTGCGTCGGGAAATTTTGAACCAAACCTAGATACTCTGTATACTTCAGTTCAATATGGTCTTTTAGAATTCCGTGGTGGCTGGTTTCAGGAAACTTTAGGAGAAGTCTTTGAACCTCTCAGTAGCGGTTCTATGGCACTTTCCTCGAATGCGCGACCGATGCCACGGATAGAATTACGTTTTGCGGACTGGTTCACCCTTCCCTGGAACTGGACCGAGGGACTCATAGCTATAAAAGGTGGTATACAACACGGTTGGTTTGAACCGAATAATTATGTAGATAATGTATGGCTTCATGCTAAGTGGGCATACCTCCGTCTGGGAACGGAACAGCAACACATCTTTGGGGGCCTGGTGCATCTGGCTCAATGGGGAGGTAAAGGATCCTGGAATGGTGAAAACTTCGATATTCCCTTTACTATTCAGAATTGGTGGCAAACCTTTGTTGCAGGAGGAGTTGCTTCTGGACAGGCGGAGATTGAAAAGTATAACGCTAGCGGGAACCACCTGGGAATCTGGGATCTGGGTACTCGGATTACCATTTCTCAGTTTGTAATAGATGGCTACTATCAACATTATTTCGAAGATAAGGCATCCTTAGACATCTGGTCTAATAAGCTTGATGGTCTTTTTGGTGTACATGTGAAAACTCCCGATTACCTACCTTTTATTCGTCATATCTTACTCGAAAAAGTCATAACCACCGATCAGAGTGGACCAATTGAAGAGATAACTTTGGATGGATCTAAAGTTAATATTTATGGCGGAGATTCTTATTACTACAATTATTTATATAAAACTGGCTGGTCTTACCTGGGGCGTATTCTTGGAACACCCCTTATTTCAGGCACCGGTACGGGTGAAAATTTCCGTGTAAACAACAACCGGATCGATGCTTTACATCTGGGGGGCCTTTTTGAAGCAGGTTCTTGTACGATACGAGCGCTGTACACCTACACAAAGCGCTTTCCTGCTTATTCAGAAATAAGCCTTGTACCTGCCTCAAATTGGGCGGAAACACTGGATTATCGGAACCATAAAGATCGCTGGGATGGCTATCTTGGGGTATCCTTTCCCCTCGGTCCCCTTACTATGCTCCTTGAAGCAGCGGGTGGCTACGATCAGCTTTTTGGATGGAACTGGGGAAGTGCCATAACCATTGGATACCGATACAGTTTTTAAGGTAACCATATATCAGCTTCAGGAAAGCGTATCCCAGTGGGGGAACGTTAAAGGAAGAGTGAGGGTTCTAGTATGAAAAGAGCACTAATTACCGGTATTACTGGCCAGGATGGCGCATATCTGGCAGATTTTTTGTTAAAAAAAGGTTATGAAGTACACGGTATCAAACGGCGGGCCAGCAGTTTTAATACCCACCGGATCGATCATCTCTATCAGGACCCCCATGAAAAGGATCAACGGTTTATCCTGCATTATGGAGATTTGGCCGATTCTTCTAATCTCATTCGTATTATTCAGCAGGTACAGCCCGATGAAATTTATAACCTAGGGGCCCAGAGCCATGTGCAGGTGTCTTTCGAAGTACCCGAATACACCGCTGATGTAGACGGTATCGGAACTCTTCGCATCCTGGAAGCAATCAGACTCTTAGGTCTTACCCATAAGACTCGTTTTTATCAGGCCTCCACCAGTGAGCTGTTCGGTAAGGTGCAGGAAATTCCCCAGAAAGAGACAACCCCCTTTTATCCCCGCAGCCCCTATGCCTGTGCGAAGCTCTACGCCTACTGGATTACGGTCAATTACCGGGAAAGTTATGGGATGTATGCCTGTAATGGTATTCTTTTTAATCATGAAAGCCCGATTCGGGGAGAGACCTTTGTAACCCGTAAGGTGACCCGGGCAGCCGCACGGATTAAACTGGGGCTGCAAGAAAAGCTCTATATGGGGAACCTGGATGCCAAACGGGACTGGGGCTATGCAGGGGACTATGTGGAACTCATGTGGCTGATGCTGCAGCAGGAAAAACCCGATGATTATGTGATGGCCACAGGGATAACCACCACGGTACGGGACTTTATTACCAAGGCATTCTATGAGGCAGGTATAGAACTCACCTGGGAGGGCTCAGGGGTTGATGAAAAGGGCCGAGATCGATCCACCGGTAAGGTTCTTGTAGAAGTAGATCCCCGGTATTTCAGGCCTGCGGAGGTAGAACTTCTTATTGGTGATCCCACTAAGGCGATTACTAAGCTGGGCTGGAAACCCCGGGTTAGCCTCGATGAATTGATTACCATGATGGTACAAGCTGATCTTAAAGAAGCAGAACGGGAACTGCATCTAAAGAACGGTGGCTTTACTATTAAGCGATATCATGAATAGAGGGCAGCATGGAAAAGCAGGCTAAAATCTATGTGGCAGGCCATCGGGGCTTGGTGGGTAGTGCAATTGTACGACGGCTGCAAGCAGCGGGCTACAGTAATCTGGTGGTCCGCACCCATGCGGAGTTGGATCTTACGAACCAGCAGGCAGTACAGGCCTTTTTCGCAGAAGAAAAGCCCGAATATGTATTTTTAGCAGCAGCAAAGGTTGGTGGCATTGGGGCAAACAGCACCTACCCTGCGGATTTTATTTATATCAACCTGGCTATTGCACTTAATGTCATTGACTCGGCCTATCGGCATGGGGTGAAAAAGCTGCTTAATCTTGGTTCGAGCTGTATTTATCCAAAACTGGCACCCCAACCGATGAAGGAAGAATATCTTCTTTCTGGACCCCTGGAGCCAACCAATGAACCCTATGCGATTGCAAAAATAGGGGCGATAAAGCTCTGTGCAAGCTATAACCGGCAATATGGCACCAATTTTATCTCCTTAATGCCTACTAATTTGTACGGACCACATGATAATTACCATCCCTTTAATAGCCATGTGCTTCCAGCCCTGATAAGGAGATTCCACGAGGCAAAAGAAAGTGGTACTGATAGGGTGGTATTGTGGGGCGATGGTTCACCTTACCGGGAGTTTTTATATAGTGATGATCTTGCGGATGCGGCGGTCTATCTTATGGAACGCTATAATGCTCAGGATATTGGTGAGTTTATTAATGTAGGCTCTTCCCAGGAAGTAACCATTAAAGAGCTTGCTGAACTCATACGGAACGTAGTCTATGAAGATGCCCCTGGACGTGAGTGCCACATACAGTGGGATACTTCTAAACCAAATGGAACACCACGAAAACTGTTAGACTGTACTCGTCTCACTGCCCTCGGCTGGAAACCTCGTTTCAGTCTTAAAGAGGGAATTAGGTTAGCATATAGAGATTTTATCCAGCAGATATAAAATGAAAAAAAAGACCATATTATTTATTATCACTCGGGGAGATCTGATTGGTGGAGCCCAAATACACGTAAAAGATCTCTGCAGGAGAGCTACAGAAGATGGTTATCATTGTTTTGTAGCCTGTGGACAAGAAGGTATTTTTACAAAAATGCTAAAGGAACTCTCAATCCCATATAGTACCGTTCCTGCATTAAAAAGGAATATCGATCCAATTCATGACTTACTGGCAATTTTACAGGTTCGCCAGCTCATAAAAAAAATAAATCCCAATATCATAAGTTGCCATACTGCAAAAGCTGGTATGGTTGGAAGAATTGCGGGGTTCTTTTGCAGGAAACCAACAATATTTACTGCCCATGGCTGGCAATTTGCAGAAGGGATTTCCGTCCTACAGAAATGGTTTGTATTGGCTATAGAATATATTTGTGCTCAGTTAAACAAAAAAATCATTGTTGTTTCTGAATATGATTATAATTTGGCTGAACATTATCACATTACATCTAAAGACAAATTAGTTCTCATTCATAATGGAATGCCTGATATAATTCAAAAGAAAAAGAAATCATCGGAAATTCCAGAACTACTTATGATCGCCCGATTTCAGGAACAGAAGGATCATCCCACCCTTTTTAAGGCGCTTTCGTCTATAAAAGATCACCCCTGGCATTGTACCCTGATTGGCGACGGGCCTCTCCTTAATGATTTTAAACAGGAAGCAGTTAAACAGGGACTTGATTTAAGAATTGATTTTACGGGTCAAATTACTGATGTACAAGATTATCTAGAAAAAAGCGATATATACCTTTTAATTTCAAATTGGGAAGGCTTTCCTCGTTCAATCTTAGAGGCCATGAGAACCGGTTTGCCTGTTATCGCATCGGATGTGGGTGGTTGTCGTGAAGCGGTGATCCATGGCGAAACAGGTTACATTGTTCCCCGTGGAGATGTAGAGGGATTAAAAGGCTTCCTCGTAGCACTGATCAATAATGCTGAACTTAGATATTCCATGGGTGCTGCGGGGCGTAAACGGTTTGAAACCTATTTTGAATTTGAAGTCATGTACAAAAAAACAAAAAATGTGTGGGAATCATTATGAATACCTATTGTGTTACTGGCGCTGCAGGTTTTATTGGATATCATGTATGTAAAAAGCTTTTAGATAGAGGAGAAGCAGTTTTAGCGATCGATAATTTAAACAATTATTATGATCCGGAATTAAAATTTGAACGGCTTGATCAACTCGGGATTAATAAAGAAGCAATACAATATAATAAAGTAATTTCTAGCAGTACACATCCTTATCTCCAATTTATCCGTGTGGATATTGAAGATTATGATAATATTTTTACAATATTTAAAGATCACGATTTCTCTTGTGTGATACATTTAGCGGCTCAAGCTGGGGTCCGCTATAGTATTGACCATCCCTTTAGCTATACCCAAAGTAATATTACCGGCTTTTTATCGATTCTAGAGGCATGCCGACATAACCATATCCCCCATTTGGTATATGCATCGAGTTCTTCTGTCTATGGACTTAATACACAACAGCCATTTAGTATTCACCATGGAGTGGATCATCCTATCAGTTTATATGCAGCAACAAAACGGGCCAATGAACTAATGGCTCACACCTATTCACATCTTTATGGACTGCCTACTACAGGGCTACGTTTCTTCACCGTCTATGGCCCCTGGGGTCGTCCTGATATGGCCTATTTTAAGTTTGCCACCGCTATTCTTGAGGGTAAACCGATAGATGTGTATAATTTTGGCAATATGTATCGTGATTTTACCTTCATTGATGATATCGTTGAGGGTATACTAAGGGTTACAGAAAAGCCTCCTCAATCTGTAAAGCAACATCAAATTGATATATCTGATCCAGCTCTTTCACCAGCCCCTTTTGCTTTATATAACCTTGGGAATAGCAAACCGGAGTCTCTGGCCGATTTTATTTCGATTCTAGAACAAAAACTCGGCAAAAGTGCACATAAACGTTTTTTGCCTATGCAAGCAGGAGATGTTTTTGCGACGGCTGCGGACATAAAAGAGCTAGAACAAAATTTTGGATGGCATCCTCACACAACCTTACAAGATGGTCTTGAACAATTCTGTAATTGGTTTGTAGAATACTATAATAGGTTACATCCATGACTAAACAAGATTTTGATATTTGGTACCAAAGCCGTTATAGACATACAACATCTGCCTATGCTGCCATAACATTTATGTTTTCGGACTTTATTGCCATCATGCTTTCTTTTGGGGCAGGTTTTTTTATTGTTAATGCCTATAATTTAAACATTATCAGCTTTAGGTCCTTTGTGACCTATTGGCCTTTTGTTCCCGC
>Ga0208461_1002099_pt1 | contig 16847 bp, 16 predicted proteins | sample AD_JPNTR4_MetaG_FD_184448 | JGI IMG/M metagenome (GOLD analysis project Ga0208461, IMG submission 184448) | Active sludge microbial communities of municipal wastewater-treating anaerobic digesters from Japan - AD_JPNTR4_MetaG (SPAdes) (version 2) | ecosystem: Engineered > Bioreactor > Anaerobic... | reverse complement strand
GGAAAATGTTTTATTTGTTCATGTAGCTCCGATTATTACAATCTCTACTTCATGAGAAATGAAAACTAAAGCTATTCAACATTCCATAGTCAAACTTAGAGAGCTTGGTATTCATGCTAATGTTTTAGTTTGTAGAAGTCCGATCCCGTTAGAAAATGGATTAAAAAAGAAATTATCTCTTTTTTGTGATTTAGATGAAAGCCGTATTGTAGAGGCAATTGATCAAAATATTTATCAGGTGCCATTAGCATTACAAAAACAATGATTGGATAAATATATTATCAATAGAATGTTTGGTGAAGATAGAAGTGCCGATATGTCATCTTGGGAGACTAGTGTCAATAAATTACTCAATCCTCAAAGGGAAATTACGGTAGCGATTGTTTGACAGTATACTCAATTAGATGATTCTTATATTAGTGTATTAGAATCTCTAAAACATGCTTGAGCTTTTTATGATACGAAAGTAAAAATAGAACGAGTAAATTCAGAAGACTATGAGTCAGATTCTCGAAGTGATCAGTTTAGAAATTTGGTAAATCAAAAAAACATTTCAGCTGTTGTAGTTCCAGGTTGATTTGGAGATGGAGGTATAGAGTGAATGATAAATATCGCTAATTTTTGTAGAGAAAAAAATATCCCATATTTGTGATTGTCTCTTGGACTTCAAATAGCCACAATAGCATTTGCAAGGAATATTTGCAATATTTCTGATGCAAATTCTACCGAATTTACACCAGATTGAAAAAATAATGTTATAGATATTATGTCTTCTCAAAAAGATATTGAAAATAGATGATGAACTATGCGCTTATGATCTTATGATGCAGTTTTAAAACCAGATACAAAGGTTCGAAATTTATACAAAGAATTTAATCAAATTGATTTATCAAAAAATTTAGTTGTCGAGAGACATAGACATAGATTTGAAGTAAATCCACAATATCATGATATATTACAACAAAAATGACTTGTCATATCTTGAACTTCTCCTGATTCTAAATTAGTAGAGTTTATTGAATTGCCGAATCATAAATATTATGTAGCCACACAAGCTCATCTAGAATTCAAATCTAGGATAAACAAACCACATCCATTATTTCTTTGACTTATAAAATCAGCTATTAGTTAATAAATTTTATTTCAACAATATCCCCCAAATGAGATTTCTTACCTGATTAAAGCCGACTTGATCACAATTACATCTTTGAAATTATTTTGGCTCTATCAAACAGATGATAGATTTAGCTAAGGCAAATCCAGATTCAGAATTTTTTTTATTTCTCGCAAATATGCATGGATTTACACAAATTCATAATCAAGAGGAAATGAAAAATAATTCAATGATGGCAATCAAGCTTTATTTAGCTTGTGGAGCCGATACAAAACAATTTGTGATTTACAATCCTGCAGATATCCCTGGTCATGCCCAACTAAACTGGATTTTGACTTGTATTACTCATATGTGATTTATGGAAAGAATGCATTCATACAAAGATGCTCTAAATAAATGAAAAGCAAAAGAAATTTGAGTTTGAGTTTTTTGTTATCCTATATTGATGGCAGCAGATATTTTATTATATGATGCAGATTTAGTTCCAGTATGAAAAGATCAAAAACAACATGTAGAATACGCTAGAGATATTGCTCAAAAATTTAATAATACATTTGGAGAAACTTTTGTTTTACCAGAGGCAAAAATTAATCCAGAATTGTGACTTATAATTTGAACAGATGGTCGCAATAAAATGTCAAAGTCTTACAACAACTATATCGGATTGCTAGATGATGAAGCTACTATTCTAAAAAAAATAAAACAGATTCCGACAGGCTCACAGACAGTAGAGGAGTCAAAAAATCCAGATGAATGTAATGTTTACAATCTTTGTAAACTATTTCTCACAGAAACAGAAGATAAAGAACTTAGGGCGAAATACCTAGCATGATGATTAAGCTATAAATATGCAAAAGAATATTTGTTCGAAAAAATGATGGACTTTTTGCGTCCAATACAAGAAAAATACAATAAAATTTCTGATCAAGAAGTAAAAGATTTGTTAGCAAAAAATGCTAAATATGTAAACGAAATTTCTGAGAAAAAAATCAAAGATATTTATGATAAAGTAGGTTTTAACTTATAAATTACATCCTACTAAATCAGCTAGGTCTTCTAAGCTATGTAGACCAGATTTTATACTTCCATCAACAAACTCCCAAGCAGGTACTCCGGAAATTCATTTTTCTACACACACATTAGGATCTTCAGAACAATTGATATAATTTATATATTGAAAATCATCTCCAAATAGTTCTATTTGAGCTTTACAATATGGACATCCTGCCATACCGTACAATTTTATTCATTTAGAAGTCAAACATTTAGCTAAATTATCTTTTTTTACTGTATTGGTTTTTGAAGCTTGAGTATTAGAAATTTTTACATCTTCCACCTGTTTTTTTACTTGTTCTTCTACTTGTTCTTCTACTACTTCCTCTACTTTCTCTTCAATAATTTCTGTACTATCGTTATTTTCTTCTATATTTTCATAATCTTCCAAAATTTCTAACTCATCTGATACTAATTCTTCCTCATTATTGTCGATTAAATTCCAATCTTCATTAACAATCCCTTGATTCTTACATCCAAGTAAAATAATACTAAATCCAATCAAAATAAATAAAGTAATTTTTTTCATTTTTTCTAAATTTTATAGTATAAAAGTTTTGATATAAACTATTCTTAATCCTTTAATAAATTGTAGTTATTTCTTTCTTTTTTTTATCCACAATTTCTTAAAATAGGGGAGTGATAGAGTAGATAATACAAACCCAACTGTTGGTACTATAGAATTTATAAAAGGTTTTGGTAACTTGGCGACCAAAAAGAACAAAACTATGGTAATGTAAGTCATTATTGCAATCAAAAATCTCCTAGTCCAGCTGGTTTCCCACGCTTTGTTAGTTCTACTTTTTGATTTCTTTGTTCTATTTTTAGTACTCTTTCCTCTAAGTTTTGTGACATTTTGATTTAATTATATTTTATGAAATTACAACTTCTGGAATACGAACAAATGTTCATACACAATTAAAGATCAAGATTAAATGTTATTTTTGAGATCCACTGTTTATAAAAGCTTATATCTTCACGAACCAATGAATTCTAAATATCATTTATCTCTTAAAAGTTGAAGTTGTTGCCTAATCTTATCTTTTATAAAATTGTTGTTTGGATATTTTTGTTTTAAAGTACTTTCAAAATCATATATTTCTTGCAATGTAAATTCATTTTTATGTAAACTTTCTATACATTTCATAATATCTAGAATCCGTCCTCTTCATTCAATTGTCTCTGTTTCTCTTAAAAACAAAGTTTTAGACCAATTGTTTAAAATTTTTTCTTTTTTTATTTTTTCTCAATTTTTTACATAAAAGATTTTTCAGCTTTCTGGGATTGGAGAAAGCAAAATATTACATCAAATCCAACCAGCTCTTCTAGCTGTATTTGGTAAAGGTTTTCTCTTTTCAATAATGCCTTCTGTAAAATAATGTTTTGGTATTACAATAAAGTTTTTTATTTTATAATCTAATGTATAGTTTAAAAAGAAAAAATTAGGATTATTGCTACTCTTTAATCTTGTTATCATTGTTAAATAAGCTCAATCTGTTATCTTATTTCATAAAGATTTTCATGATTTTAGTTCATAATCTTCTTTACATGTTTCACAATAAAAATCAGCAACAGGTTTATTATTATCATAACGAAAAAGTTTTTCTCCACAGTTTGGACAAAAGATATTTTCTCAAGTCCAAAATTCTGTCATAACTCTAGCTTTTTGGGAATTGCTTTTATATTGTAATCAAAGTTTAGTATCAAGAAATAACATTACCAATATTCAAAATAAATATATTCAACATAATAAGAAATATTAATGTATCTAACTATTATATAAGACAAGTATTATCAAAATAATTATTATTTTCCATAGTATTTTTCCAACTCCCTTATCCCTCAATCCATTCTACAAAAACATTGTAGTCATGTGCTAAATCTTTATCAAATTTGATCTTTTTTTCTATATTGTTTGTAGCATAAATCACGCTCGTATGGTTTTTCCCACCAAAATAATCACCTATTCTTTCTAGTGTCCATCCAAAATGTGTTTTAGCCAAATACATAAGCATTTGTCTTGCTACTGTGATTTCTTGTTTTCTACTGTCAGATTTTAGATCTGCTACTGAAACATTGTAGTATTGAGCCACCATTTCTACAATGTTGGAAAAATTCTTTTCACTTTTTTTATTTCATTCACTTATATTGCTCATATCTATAGTTTCTTGTTGTCCATATCATAAAGTTTCCAATGCAATTGTAACATCTTGTTCGCTCAAAGAGTTTCACATAAGTTTTTTTCTAGTAATCAAAATATTCAAAGCTCATTCTAATTCTCTCACATTTCAAACTACATATTTTGCTATCTTTTCCAAAAAATTATAATCTATTTCTTCTCATTTTTGTTCTAATTTTGATTGCAATATGGCAACTCTAGTTTCGTAGTCAGGAGCTTTTATATCTGCAACAAGTCCCAATCCAAATCTACTTTTTAGTCTTGGTTCAATATTTATTAGTTCTTTTGGGGGGCGATCTCCACTAATTATTACTTGTTTCTTGTTCATATGAAAATCATTGAATATATTGTGGAATATTTCTTGTGTTTTGTCTTTCCCAGATAAGAATTGAACATCGTCCAAAAGTAAAACATCTATACTATTGAATTTAGACAAAAGGGTATTTAATTTATTTTTTTTCAAAGACTCCACAATTTCATCAATCAACTTACTTGTTGGTAAATATATTACATTTTTTTCTGGATCGTCTTGCATAATTTTATTTCCAATTGCTTGCATTAAGTGAGTTTTTCCTAGTCCCACATTACCATATAAGAACAAAGGATTGTATGCTGTTCAAGGATTTTCAGAAACTGCTTTCGCAGCAGAAAAAGCAAAATTATTATTTGCTCACACTACAAAATTTTCAAAATTATAAATCGGATCAAATAATATCCCAAAAAATTCATACAATTTGTTTTTTATTTTTGGTTCTATAGTGTGTTCCTTCTTGTTTTCCTTTAATTGTAAAAGTTTTTTCAAGTCAGCAGTCAATTCATTATCGTTTGAAAACGGAGTATAAATTACGAATTCTGTGTCAAATTGAGAGTTGTAAATTTCCTTTATTGTCTCTTTTATTTGTTTCCCCAAAAACTTTTTCACCTGACTCATAGCAAATTCATTTGCTAGTCATACATATACTTTTTGCTCTTTCTCATCAATACTGATTATCCCCGCTTTTTGTAAAAATGTGAAAATCTTTTTTGGGTCTATTTGTTTTGCTAGATGTAATACTACATCCTCCCAAATTCCTAAAAGGAATTCCTTTTTTTCTTTATCATATGAATTTACAACGTCTATTAACACTTTGATCTCGGTTAAAAGTTAAAAATAGTGAGTTTATAAAGTTACAAGTTATAAAGTTATAAGTTATAAAGTTACAAGTTATAAAGTTACAAGTTATAAAGTTACAAGTTATAAAGTTACAAGTTACAAGTTATAAAGTTACAAGTTATAAAGTTATTAATACTTTACAAACTTTAAGAACCCGCCTACCCCGCAGTACTGCGGGGCAGGCTTTACAAATTTTACAAACTTTAAGAACTTTACAAACTCTCAACTCACAGTATAAAAATTTCATATCCAATAACAAACAATTTTATTACAATTCTTTGATAGCTTCTTTTAATATGTTTTTTGTATTTTCATGTGTCAAAACATTCAAGGAATTTTCAAAATTTGCCCATTTATATCAATTTAATTCAGATTTTTGTGTTTTTACTTCTTTCGTTTTTACAAAAGCTAACCAATATGTTACAGTTTTATATATTTTTTCTTTACCTTCTTGGAAAGTATAATTGGTGATAAAATTTTTATCCCCAATAATTTTCAGGTCATCTATTCCCACTTCTTCACTAAACTCTCTTTTTGCAGCGGTCAATCAATCCTCATTTTCTTCTGCATGTCACTTTGGGAATCACCAAAAACTACCTTTATTTGTGATTTGATTTATTAGTAGAAACTCAATATTCCCATCTAAATCCTTGTAAACAGGTATTATCCCATACGAAAAATCTTTTTTCATGTTTTTTTTAATCATTAAAAAATAGTAGTTTTAGTTAGAATTATTTCTAATATAATATCATATTTTGTAAAATTATAATTCATGAATAAGTTATATTTTTCATGTAACTAATCAATATCAAATTATTGTTTTAGAATAAGTATAAAAATTTTATCTTGAATAGATCCTTAAATTCAATATTGTATTTGCAAGCGTTACAAGTTAAGGAGTTCTCCTACCACCCGGGTGCTGTTCGCGGAGCTAGCCAATTGCACCCGGGTGGTAAGGAGAAACTTTACAAGCCTTACCACTTCCCAATGATACTTTGAATAGATCCCTGAATTAAAAAGCTTTGATATGCTCTTATCCAACCTGATTTGAAAATTATAGATGCAGGTATTTTGGAATTAGAGCAAAAAAAATTTGATAGAATTCAACAATATCAAAGAATTTTGGAAATAACTAATTTTTTTGAAGATTTATTCAAAAAACATAAAATTCAAAAAGTTGTAATGGAAAAATACTTTATTACTTCGTTCAACTTAAAAAATGCTGAATTTATTTATGGTATGAGATGATCAATTCTTAGTTTGGTCTTAAAAAATAATATCAAAATAGAGGAGTATACTCCAATTGAATTGAAAAAAAGAGTTACTGGAAATGCAAAAGCAGACAAACAGTTAGTACAAAAATTTATTACAAAATATTTCAAATTAAAGGATATCCCAGAATTTCATGATACAGCAGATGCATTGGGATTAGCTTTTATTGGTACAAAAACAAATTAAACTATTCCTGAAAGTATTTCATATCCATCTTCTGTAATTAAGACCATATATTCCCAATGAGATCCTATATCTCATTTTTTACAATACAAATTTCGATCGTTATTTCATTTCAAAACAACCTCATCACTTTCTATTGCGGTAATAGGTTCAAAACAAACTACCATTCATGGTTGAAATTTTATATTTTTACTTTCCGGATGCGGTCGATTGTAAATATTTGGTTTTTCATGTACCTTTACTCCTACTCCATGCCCAGTTAAAGATTTAATTATGTTAAATCATTTATTTTTTACGATATTATAAACTTCTCTTGAATAGTCATAAATAAATTTTCATGGTCAAACTTTTTCTAAAGCTAAATCTAAGGCATTTTTTGTTACCATAGTTAATTCATGGGCAAGAGGATTAGCCATTTCTCATCATATTACTACAGCAAAAGCACTATCAGATATTCATCATTTATATACTACTCCACAATCTACTTTCAAAAGATCTCAATTTTTTAAAACATAATCATCTGGTATCCCATGAACAACACAATCATTTACTGATAAACATAAATTTGCAGGGAAAGTGCCATATCACTTAAAAGCTCATCTCAAATTATTTTTATCCATAAAATCTTGAGCGATATCTTCTAATTCCAGTAGACTTATGCCAGCTTTACAGTTATCCTTGATTAAATACAAAAGCTCATTCAAATACTGTCCAGATTTACGAATTTTTTCGATTTGTTCTTTAGTTTTTATAATAATTTCTCCTTTTGCCATTTTTTATGAATTTAATTGATATAAATATTTATTCTAGTTTTTTATTTTCCACTTGAGCCAAATCCTCATTCATTTCTTTCCGTCTCATCTAAATTTTCCACTTCCGACCATTTTACATAATGACATTTTTCTATTATCAATTGAGCTATTTTATCTCATTTGCTTACAGCAAAATCATCTTCTCCAAAATTTATCAAAATCACTCAAACATCTCCTCTATATCCACTATCTATTACTCATGCCAAAACATCAATCCCATGTTTGTAAGCTAAACCGCTACGAGGAGCTATTCTAGCATAAAATCCTTCTGGAACAGCGCAAACAATATTTGTTTTAAATAATTTTCTTTCTCATTTTTTCAAAACATAATCTTCAGTAGAAAAAAGATCATATCCAGCATCAGTAGCAGTATTTTGAGTAGGAACTATTGCATCATCACTTATTCTTTTAAACTTTATTTCCATCTTTGAATATAATTTAGATAATAAATAGTTTATAAAGTTACAAGTTAAAAGTTACAAGTTACACCCCCTTAATTACGGAGTTCTCCGTAACGAGCAAGGGGGGAAGGGGGGATTTTGTGATAAATGAGAGTTTTTATTTAATCCCCCTTAATCCCCCTTGTCTACGGAGTTCTCCGTAACGAGTAAGGGGGACTTTGCTCCACCTACTACAAACTTTCAACTCACTATATCTCTATTTCAGACCAAGAATTTACTTTGATTATTCATTTATGTTTCATTTTGTCATAGGCTTGATTCCAAGGTTTATCTATTAAATAAACTTTGATTCATTCGTTAGCACATTCAATTGCATGTTCCAAATTGTCTTCAATAATTATATCGGCTCAAAGTTTTTTACAAATTTCAGATTTTTTTTTAGAAAATCTAGATTTGGTAAAAGAATTAGCGAACTTTATACCATCAAAAATGCTCTTATAATTTTTATAAATTCGTATCCAAGTAGAAAAAGTTAATGAAAAGTGTCTAGCTGTGACAATATATAATTTATATCATTTTTTTTTGAATTCTTTTAATTTTGTTTTTGCTCCCACAACAGGATCTATTTTATTCCAAATTCCAGCTCCAAGTAGTAACCAAAAGAGTATCCAAACTAATTTTCTTTTGCTTATTTTTATTTTTTGATTTTTTCATAAATCATGACTTGAAACCTCGTCCCAAGTTATTTTCTTTCAATTTATACGATTTCTTTTACTCTTTAAAAGAGCATGTGTTGTTTCAGTTAAGACTTCATCAAGATCTACGGCTATAATTTTCATTAAAAACAAAAAATATAAACAAATATATTCTAATACTTACTCTTTTCTCGATCTATTTCAAACATTTTTTTATATTTTTTTATCAATTCTTGATCTATTATCAAAATACCAAATTCTCTATTGTTATCCAGACTATTATCAGATAAATTCATACTTCCCAAAAGTAAAATTTTTTCATCGACCAAGATCATTTTTGTATGATTATAGTATTTATCAAACTTTCTTGATACAGCTGGTCAAAAATATTCCAACAATTTATCATTTGTCTCTGTATCAGAAACAATAAATCTAACATCCTTTGTTCAAATTTCTTTTTTAAGAATATTCAAAATCCTTTCATCTACAATGTATTGTGTTTGTATCAAAATAGATTTTTTTGCAGATTTTAATAGAGTTTCAATTACATTACGACAATTGATATTACAAACGACTAAATTTGGATGAATGTCTGATAGTGAAATTTTTTCTCAATTCCAATCTTTATCAAAAATATTATTTAAACTATGCCAAACAGCTTGATTCTCAGAATAAAAAAAATGTTCACGATTCTTCTTGAAACTAGAGTCAGTAAGATTCGCTGTTTGTATTCGAAATCAACTATCTACTAAATTAATTTTACTGTGAACATATTCTGTTTTCATCTGTTTGTCTGACTTTATTTCAAAATTTTCATATCAAGTAAAATAATTTTCAATATCTTTCCAAGTATTTTTGAACTGCTGATATTTGTAATTCTCCATAATGACTTTTATATCTACACCTTGTTCCAAAAGCTCTTTAAGTTTAGATTTAATGTTTTTTTCGGTAAATTCGTAAGTTTGTAATTTCAAAGAGTGTTTTATTTGGGATAAGCTACCATAAAAAGCAGACCAACTATTGTCTGGCGACATATATAATTCTCAAGTAATGTTTTCTAATTTTTCTAAATCTACCGTTTGATTTGATTTTGGGTTTATGTTTATTGCAACTTCAATCCTTATATCTTTCGTAAGAATTGCGATAAAAAAAACAATTACGATAAGAATTAAAATTATTGAATGTGGACTTAATTTTCTCATCAAAAATTTGACAAATAAAACATTTTCAACTATAATATACATAGTAAAATTTTTTATTTTTTCAATCAATAAAATGCAATTATGAAACAATCCAGAGAAAATAAACGATTTATACAAAGTAATTGAGAAAAAAACAATACTTGATTTAGAAAAATTGGCAAAAGAAATTTTGAAAAACAATAAATATAAACAAAACACAAAAGATCATAAAAATTAAAGGGATAAAAATATCTTTTGCTATTATTTAATAATGTTTTTAAAAACAATCTATTGACATTGCTTAGTAAATTAGTAAAATATTGCTACCGTCATCATAACTATCATATAAATAATCATTGTTTTATGCAATCAAATAAGTGATAGGGACGGTATTGTTTAAGAACAATTTACTTAATAAGAAAATTACAAATGAACAATTTAGAATCCAACAAGTTAACACCTAAAGAACAAGCTAAAAAATCATGAGAAGCTTTTAAAAAAGCTTGAAAAAGTGTACTTCAGACAACAAAATGAGCAGTAAAAACAGTTTGAAAAACAGCAGAATGATTATATCGTCTTATTGATGCATGAGATTTAGCTATCCATAATAAATGGTGAAAATCTACAAACAAGGTTTTAGATTTTACAAAGAAAAATATAATAAAAATATTTCTTGCTGCAAGTGTTCTGACCTATTCGTGAGTAAAAATTTATCAAAATACAAAAGATAAAGATTCAAACAAGATAGAATTATCTCAAGATTTAGAAAATATAGTTGATTTAAAAGATGTTGAATATAAAATAAAAACACCAGATTCCCTAAGATGAAAAAGTGTTTGAGATTTATATTCTCATTATCTATGATACGGTTGAAAATCTGTTGAAATATGAGATACCATAATATTTAAGCCAAATCAAATAATAGATGAATTATATCAAAGGAAATTTAGACGCAGAAATGATAGATGATTTACAGTAGCAAAAAGTTTTTATGATGAAGTAGTTAGTAAAATAGATTTTGATATAGTTGAAAAATCAAATCTAGAATTGATACAAGAAAATATAAAATCTGCTATAAACGAAGTAAATCAACATTTTGACCGAGAAAAATTTTGACAAGAAAAGTTGAAAAATAATACCAACAAAATTAAATTGTTCAAAAAACTTTGTAACAAAATTGATGAGAAATCTTTATTAGCATACGGTATGACTGAATTAATGGGAAGTATTAATTGAGAATTTAATAAAGATTTTTTAAACTTTTTATTAGAATGTGGGTGAGAAAAATTCGTGATGAATCTACCTGCTGTAGCTGATAACTATGCCTCACATTGACTTTATCAATTTACTTCATTTGCAGTGTATGATACATGAGATAAGCAAGAATGAGCCTCTATAATGAATTTGTATTTAAAGCAACATAAAATACCTTGAAGTGTGACTAAATTACAATGACAAGATCACCATAAAACAGCATATTTGTTTGCTATGTATAATTTATATACTTTGGTTTTTCAGGCAGATTCACAAATGATGGATGCTTTAGAATTGTTGATAAATCAACCAGACAACAACGACTTAACCCAGTTAATAGCTATAATGCATAATTTACCTACAAGTGGAAAAAAATTTCTTAATGAGTGGTATAAACTAAATACAGATGATACTTATCTTTATAAAAAAACACATAATAGTAAATGAAAACAAACATACAATTATGATTTAAATTGAAACAAAAAAATTGATTTATATGAATCATTTGTAAAACCAAAAACTTCCCACAATTATTGAAAAAAAACTTACTACAATAGAAATAGTTTGAGATAATTTAATACAGTCCTATAACAAACTCTCATTTAATTGGGAGTTTTTTGTTTTTTACAAGATCTATAATTTCATCTAAATTTCAATTAAAAATCTGCTCATACATTTTGCTAATTTCTCTAGCTACAAATATTTTCCCACTAAATCACAAATCCTTTAATTCAAATAAAAGTTTTTCAAATCTATGAACTGATTCATAAAAAAAACTTGGAACATCATTTTGAATAGCAGTTTTTAGTGCTGTTTGTCTTCCTTTTTTTTGTGCTAAGAATCCTAAAAAAATAAAATTACTAGTATCAAAAGAAGCAGAAACTACGCTTGGTACCAAAGCATTTGCTCAAGGTAATACAGTATAAATTATATCGTTTTCATTGCAAAGTTGTATCAAACTTTTTCCTGGATCAGATAATCAAGGTGTACCAGCCTCAGAGACCAATCAAACATCCTTGCTTTTCAATAAATTCAAATAAAAATTTAATTTTCCTTTATCTGTAAAACTAGTTAATGAATAGAATTCTTTATTTGAATATTCAATTTCATACATTGATAAAAGTTTTTTGAAAGTCCTAGTATCTTCGCATATAAAAATCTCTAATTCTTTGAATAATCTCAAAGCTCTCAAAGTAATATCTTCTCTATTTCATATCGGTGTTGGGATTATATACAGCATGAGGATCTATTAAATCGTAAAGTTTGTTATAGTATTGTAGAATTTATCAAATTTCATGTCGTCCTCGAGCTCTCCCGTAGTACTACGGGAGAGCGAAGGACATAGTTTACAGAAAAGGGAAGTTTAATTAGCTATATTATCATATAAATCCGATCGCTCTGGGTTAAAACCATTGATTAAACTATCTTTTTTTATTCTTAACCATCATTTTAATTCTTTTTCTCTTTTTATTGCAGAATTAATGTCTTTTGTTTCTTCATAATAAACTAGTTTATTTATATTATATTTTGCAGTAAATCATTCTACCACCTTATTTTTATGTTCATAAACTCTTCTTATTATATTATTTGTGACTCAAACATAAAGTAATTTATTATTTTTTGTAGTTAAAATATATACATAATAATTTTTCATAGTACTAATAGTATATAAAATTTTTATATTCTTCACTTCGTTCAAGAATGACAAAAAATTTTATAAATATCATTTAAGTAGTATATAAAACAATGAATAGGACTATCAACCAAATGAATACAATTCATCGAAACCAATATAAGAACTTAGACTTTATAGTCTTATGGCGAAACATTTGCATTCATAGAATTGAACCCACAAATCCTCCTAATCAAACCAAAATCAGTAATTGCTTTTCACTAAATCTCCATTTTCACTTTATAGCTTTTTTCTTATCAATTCATCGAATAACAAAAGTAATCAAATTTATTAAAACCAAATATCATCAAATAACATAGTACAACACCATATTCAAATAATAATTAAACAATAAATCTGAACTTTATAACTTGTAACTTTACAAACTTTTCAACTTATTTATTAGCTGTAGTGCTTGTAAAGGAGTTATATTGTTTATATCAAAGCTATTTAAGATGCTTTTAATTTTTTCATATTTTGGATTTTCTACTTGGGCAAATCTATTTATATTAAATAAATCTTGATTTAGATTTTTGATATTTTTTTTATCAGTAGAGGAGTGTAAATTATTCAAATTTTCCTCCGCTCTTTGTAGAATAATATTTGGTATCCCAGCCAATTTTGCCACATCCAAACCATAACTTTTATCAGCTCATCATTTTACAATTTTTTTCATAAATACCACATCTTTATCTGTTTCATAAACACTTACAGAATAGTTTTTTATTCATTCATAAACTTCTTCCAAAGCAATTAGTTCATGATAATGGGTAGCAATCAATGTTTTTGATTTTATTTCTGTTACAATATATTCTAAAATCGCTTTTGTAAGTGCTAATCAATCATAAGTAGAAGTTCACCTACCTAATTCATCAAAGATTACAAAGCTATTTTTAGTTGCATTATTCAAAATATTTGCTACTTCAATCATCTCTGTCATGAATGTTGATTGATTTTTTGCTAAATTATCTCAACTACCAATTCTCGCAAAAATTCAGTCTACCAACGAAATTTTAGCACTTTTTGCAGGTACAAAAAATCAACAATGAGCCATAAGTACTATTAAGGCATTTTGGCGTAAATAAGTAGATTTTCACCCCATATTTGGCCCTGTAATTATATGTACAAAACCAAATTCCTTTTGATCTTGATTTTCATTAGAAGCACTTCATCCATCCATAAACAGATCGTTTGGTATGAATTGAAAACCTTGATCTAGAAATTTTTCTACTACTAAATGTCTTCATTCAACAATTTCCAAATCTCATTTTTCTGAATAACTTGCTTTTACTAAATTATTTTCCTTTGAAAAAATAGCATGTGATGTGTATAAGTCTAGAAAAGCCACATGGTTTGCAAAAGTGTTCAAATCATTTGTTATAGTTCAAATAGATTCTTTCAGTTCTTGTAAAACCAAAAATTCTTGTTCTACTAAAGCACTTTTGGCATCGATTATTTTACTTTCAATTTTTTCCAAAAACTCAGAATTGTATCTTTGTGCTCATTTTAATGTATTTCTTCTAACAATGTTAAATTTTTCATCGTTTGTATCTACAATTGATGCTAAATTTGATTCAAATAGTTGAATATCTTTATTTGTTATTTCTATGAAATATCATTGATTTATGATGTATTTCAATTTTACATTTGATACTTTTGATACTGTAGCAAGCTCGTTTTGGTAATCCATCAACATCTCGTCGCTATGATAAGCTATTTTTCTTAGTCTATCAATTTCAGCATTATATCCATCAGCTATAAAATCCATATCATTTTTGATAAATTCATCATTTTTCAAAACTTTTTGCAAAGTTTTGTACAATTTTTCTATGCTTTCAATATTATAATCGCTCAATCATAATCTTTTTAGTTCTTCCATTAACTTATTATTTTCCAAAAAAATAGACAATACATATCTAAGTTTTACGAAATTTGCTGGAGATAATTTTTTACATAATATTGTACTAACTATTTTTTGAATATCCAAAACATTTCAGAAAATATTATGTATTTCTTTTGTTTTTTCTAAATTATCAAAATAATATTGAACATTTTTTATTCTTTTTTCTAAAACAGACAAATCGTTTGTTGGATTTAGCAGTAAATTACGTAGGAGTCTAGCACCAGAACTGGTTTTTGTATTATCCAAAACTCAAACTAAACTATATTTTTCAAGATTTTCATAATTATTGTAAAATATCTCTAAATTTTTGATAGTAATATCATCCATTAAAACACGATTTTGAGGACTATGAAAGGAAATACGAACAATATTATTTAAGTTATTTTTTTGTGTATATTTCAAATAATTTAACAATAATCAAAAAGCATCAATTCTCCCCAATTGTAAGGCTTGTCCATAACTGCTTAAACTTTGGAGTTTACATTGCTCCAAAACATAATTTTCCAAATCAAAAGGTACTTCATAAACAGAAATTAACGATTTTGTTTCTTTTTTGAGATAATCCCATAAAGTGGATTTTTCTGGTAAATCAACATCCAATATAACTTCTACAGGATTTATCGAAACCATAAAATTTTTTGCATCATCTATTTTTTTGAAACTTTTGGTATGATATTCTCATAAACTAAAATCTCACCGAGCAATATGATAGTTTTCTCAAGTTTTGAAAGTTTTATGACTAATGGCTAGAATATAGGAAAAGGTTTTTGATCCAGAATCTTGAATATAAGTGGCAGGAGTAATAATCTCCACCACTTCTCTTTCCACAATTTGTCACGGTTTTGGTTCAGTAATTTGTTCTGCAACAGCAACCTTGTATCATAAGGAAACTAGCTTTTGAATGTATTTGTCAGCACTATGATGAGGGATACCAGCCATAGGAACAGGATTTTTACTGTTTTTATTTTTGGAAGTTAAAATTAAATCCAATGTTTTACTAACTAACTTAGCATCATCAAAAAAAAGTTCATAAAAATCTCATAAACGAAAAAATAATAAACAATCAGGGTTTTGTTTTTTAATATCTATATATTGTTGTATAGCAGGAGTATATTTCATATAATAACTTATAAAGTTTAAGAAACAAATATCAATGAATAAAATGTAAAATAGTTGTTGTAGCAATTTAGTTTGCATATTAATAATACTTTGTTGGCTCTATGAAATGTTTACACAAAAAACCCTAATAAAAAATTAGGGTTTTTAGTTATCGACTTTTAATGTATACTGAGTAGTTTTCTAGTAGTTTGATACTAGACAAAACAATTCTTTCTCTTTCTTTTTCCCAAGATTCAATACTTTGTCCAGCTTCATATACCAACAAAGTTGATTCTTCTATAGATTTTTGGATTTTTTGGGTTTCATCAGGGAAATTTTTCCTGAAGATATAATCCTGTTTTATCAAACTATCTAAGTCTAATATCAAACCCACAATAAATTGTTGACTTTGATAAAAACTCAAAACTTCTTCGTATGGTGGTAATGAATCATCACTAGATTCATTTTGAGCATTTACTTGTGGTATTGCAAAACACAAAGCAATGCTCATAATAAATAACATAATTAATACTTTTTTCATATTTTTATTTTTTTTGTTTTTTCTGATATTTTAAATAGGTAAAATACCAAACATATTTTCCTTAATAGTCCTATTACTACAGTTTTTTACGAAGTATCTTTCTTCGGATGTTGAGTAACAAAGTCATCACACTTTGGACTGTGTTCTCTTATCAAGAGAATTTGTTGTCTTTTTTTTTCTTTAGTACATATGTACTTGTATGATAACAATTAACACACAAAAGTCAAGTGATTGTGCTGTAGATTGTAAATCAAAACGAAACGATGTAGAATAAAAATATTATGAAAAAACATCTAATGGGAGTATAATAGTATTCCTTTTACATTATAATTCCGA
>Ga0208461_1002094_pt1 | contig 16863 bp, 25 predicted proteins | sample AD_JPNTR4_MetaG_FD_184448 | JGI IMG/M metagenome (GOLD analysis project Ga0208461, IMG submission 184448) | Active sludge microbial communities of municipal wastewater-treating anaerobic digesters from Japan - AD_JPNTR4_MetaG (SPAdes) (version 2) | ecosystem: Engineered > Bioreactor > Anaerobic... | reverse complement strand
GTGGCGAGACCTCGGGGACTGCACCAACCCGTCACCGCTATCAGGCGGCCCAAAAGGTGACGACTTGGACCAAAATGCGGAAAGAAGCTTGAAATCCTCCTTACGTGAGGGACTTCGCGCATTTGAGAGCAACCCGTCACCAAATCAATCTACTGATAGCGGTGATGGGTTGTCTCAACCCGTCACCAAAGGCAAAACGGAGCCTTCTAAGAGGTCCGTCGCGGGAGGCCAAAAGGAGGGGGACGAAGGGGACTCTGTAAATATTTTAAAAGTAGGATTTAGAACCGACTACCGGACCGACTGGAACGGCAAGATGCACGACTTCAAAGAGGGCGAGGAGATCGAGGTTGCCCGGTGGAGGGCCGAAGCCTGGCAGAAGAGGGGCATTGTGGACATTGTGGAGGCCGGCGCGTGACCAACCTATCATAATTTTCGAGATGATTTTGATGAACAGACTGGAACAACTTCGAGCTAAGCGGCTCGAACTGATCAAATATATCGCAGCTGCGGCGGACCAAATAGCCGCGCTGGATTGCGAAATTGAGGCGATACAGATGAATCTATTGGAAGAGGATTTGAATCAGCAGCAGGAGGCGGTAGCGTGATGCTCATTAAAAAAAGATCGGACGGCAAATTCAAGTGCATTGAAGGCACCGATACCGGCGAGCCCTATGTGGTCTTGTGTGGCAAAACCGCATCCGGCGACATCGTGCCGATATTGGTTGACGACGATGGGAAGATCATTCTTTCGACTTGAGGCGAAGATGGGCAGGCAATGCACGGTATGTGCTCATGCAGACCTCGAAGAAATCAATAAGCTGCTCCTCTGTAGCGATTCATATCGCGCCATAGCGCGACAATTCGGACTTTCGAAAGACTCTCTTGCCAGGCACAAAGAAAGCCATATGCCGGAGTTATTATTAAAATCACAGGATGTAAAAGAGACCTTGCAGGCTGATAATCTGCTTGATCAGATCGTATATTATGAGTCTGAGGCCCGCCGCTTCAAGGGGCTGGCAGAGTCTCAGGGCGATCTAGAGCTTGCATTGAAGGCGGTGGACAGGGCGCTCAAATGCCTTGATCTCTTTGCTAAGGCTCGGGGAATCATCAATGACCAGCCACAGATCACCATCATAAATAATCCCGAGTGGGTGGAGCTGAGGACCCTGATCATAACGGCCCTGGACCCTTTCCCAGATGCAAAGGGGGCGGTGGTGGATGCTATCCGGCGGCGGGGATGACCTGGCATACTCCCTCGATCCCGTCCTATGGGCGAAAGAGGTCCTGGGCTATCATCCCGATCCCTGGCAAGCTGATCTTTTGCGGAGCCGATCAAGAAAGATCATCCTCAATTGTTCAAGGCAGTCCGGTAAGAGCACGACTTGCGCAGCTTTGGGCCTACATGAAAGCATCTATCGCCGTCCCTCCTTCGGCCTGGTCGTAGCACCAAGCCAAGACCAGAGCGCCGAACTGATGATAAAGTTCGATGAGTTCCGGGGAGCTGTAGAGCTGCCATCAGATTACCTGAGCACGGACACCAAGCTCGCGGTGAGGTTCGCTAACGGCAACCGCTTCATCGCCCGGCCGGGTAGCGAGAAATCGGCCCGAAGCTTCTCTGCCGTGACCCTCCTTCTTGAGGACGAGGCTAGCAGGGTATTAGACGATCTCTATAATTCCGTTCGCCCAATGCTGGCGGTCTCCAATGGGCGGCATATCTTGATGAGCACGCCTTTCGGCAAGCGAGGCCACTTCTTCAAGATATGGAGTGAGGAGCGGGATTTGTGGGAGTGGTATGAGATCCCAGCAGAGAAATGCCCGAGGATCAGCCCGGAGTTCCTGGCTGAGGAGCAGAGGACGAACCCCTGGTTTGAGCAGGAGTACCATTGCATCTTCATGGAGACCATTGATAGCGTTTTCACATTTGAGCAGGTGGCTGGGGCGATGTCGGACGAGGTAGAAGAACTAGATTTAGGGGTTCCCGAATGGTGAATAAAGAATTTTTCATAGGGCTGGATTTGGGGCAGGCTAGCGACTATACAGCTTTGATCATTATCCAGAGATTGATTGAGGCCGGTGAGAGCGTCTATCATGTGCGCCGTTTGGAGCGCATCAGAGGCGAGCCGTACCCAGATATCGCTAAAAAAGTACTGGCTGTCCAGAAGGCACCCGCCCTGGCAGGCAAAGCGGATTTGGTTGTCGATCAAACCGGTGTAGGCCGGCCTGTGGTGGATCTTCTGCGAGAGGCGGGCTTGAATCCCATACCCATCGCCATTCATGGCGGCGCAACCGTCGGCCGGGAAGGCCGGGATTGGAAGGTTCCGAAAAGGGATTTGGTGGGCGTCCTGCAGGTGCTCCTCCAATCGGGGAGGCTGAAGGTATCAAACAAGCTCAAGCTAGGGCCGGTTCTGCAGGCGGAGATGCTGAATTTCAAGGTCAAGATCGATCCTATAACGGCTCATGATAGCTACTCTGCCTGGCGGGATAATGAGCATGACGATCTGGTTCTGAGTGCTGCATTGGCCTGCTGGTGGGCCGAGAGGTCACCAAAGCCCACCGGCCCGCTCGTATTCACCGGAGGCAAACGAGTACCGCCCTGGAAGCAATCAGGCAGCGGCCCAGGTGGGCAGAACTGGCTCTCCGATGCGGCCAGGCATCACGGCGGCGGCGCCAATTTCGTAGGCGGCGTGAATCACAGATAATGATGATCAATTAGCTATATAAAAAGGTGTATATACATGAGCGAATTGAAGAAATGTTATGAAGCGTTGGACGCATTAGCAGCAAGCAGCACAATCAGGAAGGGAATCGACAGCAAGCTATCCATCAAGCAGCAGCGAGCCATAGCCATCGCCAAGGCGACAAAAACGCCAGCGGGCGTGGCATTGGCCCGCAGGATCATGCAGTTGGAGAAGGCCGAGGCTATCGGCTTAGGATATGGCCTCCCGCTTGCTCAGGCAATGGGCCTCCCGGTTTCGAAGGAGCACTTCACAGCCCAAAATGGCCCGGTGGAGATGAGGACGGACGATGAGCTTCTGGCCGCCTTAGAGGAGATTAGCAGGGAGCTTAAGCGCAGGGGCTACCGGGAAGAGTCCGAAGACGACGACTGGAGCAGCGCGTTTGAGGAGGCCTGAAGATGTCCGCCGTTCGCGATTTCTACCGGGATCATCGTTCCTGGAACGACGACCTCCACAAGCTTCTCGATCGAGAGCCAGGCCTGCTTGCTCAGCTTCCCGGCCTGAGAGCTCGAGCCCTGGCCTGTTGTGGAGCTGTCGCAGGCAAGGGAGGTGTTATAGAACTGGTGGTTGCTGATCCTATCGGCTGGGATGCCGTCGCCAGGGACCAGGTAGCTGTCCAGCAGAAGTTGGACGCAATCAATGGGATGGTCACCAAGCTGGACGGTATCTTTGCGGAGATGGAGCAGGCGGGGTTCGAGACACATGATAAGACCATCCGTGCGATCTGGGCGATTGAGCAAAGCAGGAGAACGCCAGTTATCGATCCCCACACCCTCACCAATGTCGATCACCTGGGGCACCGCGTCCCCCCGAAGCAAGATGCACAGCTTGTGGCCTGGGGTGAGAGAGCAGAGGCGGCCCTGCGGGAAGCTCAGGCCATTGTGGGATGATCTATCATTTACTGAATTGCTGGAGCCTGGCGCAGTCTCTTCCTTTCTGTGTCATGCTCCGTTGGGGAGATGGGGCAGGCTCATCACCTGTTCCTCTGCCCCTGAAAATATTTTTATAGGAGGAATTTTATGCACATTCGACCAATCCTTATCATTGACGGGCAAGACGAATCTCGCTATTTCATTAGCTGCCATGCCGAAATGACCGGCAACTCTACAAAAGATCCAGGAATCGATGAGAACAGCCGGTATGCTGGCGTGACCTTCGTATAGCTTTTACCAAACCGGGAGCGGGAGGTGTTTCTATACCTTTGGCCTCCTGCTCCCTCGATAAATATTTTTATTGAAATATCAAACTCTTCTCTTTGCTCCCTTTTAGTTCTATAACATCGTAGAAAGCCTTAAGTACAATGTGCTAGAACTATATTGCATGCACAAGACCACCACGAGCGAGAGGATGAAGGCCATGAAGGCCGAGGCCCGAGACGAAATGCAGGATGCAAGCATCGCACTGAAGGCGGCTGAGATCCTGCCAGATGCCAGACCGAGGGCCCGAGAGCTGACCAGCCATGCCGATATGCTGAAGGCTGAGGCTGTGGCTCTGAAGGGAGCTGCCAGGCTGGAAGACCTGCACCTCTGGCAGATGGAGAAGAGCAAGACCACCAAGAAAGGGACTCAGACCTATCTCTATTGGATGGCCTCATGGAGAGAAGCCGGAAAGGTGCGGCATGTCCACCTTGGGAGCTGCAGGAAGGTGGATCGCGAGATCGCCCTGCAGAAGGCCCGGAAGATGAAGGCTGGGGCCCTGGGGCTCTGAGAATTAATTCTCATATTTTAATAATTCCTGTGCACCTCTAGAATCGCTTTTCTCCTCCCTTGATGACCGAAGCCTTGCCGCAGGCGGGCAGGGTGGCCCTATAGCGGAATCCCACTGGCATCGACCGTGGGTGTAGTTGACTATACCTCTACCACCTCGCCCACATGGATTGTATTCAATAAGTCCCCAGTCCCTTTATCCATTGGCATCCTGCTTCGTATCTCGATGATGGTATTCGCATCTAGCCGGTACTCAGCCAGACTATAAGGCCCCCCGGTGGGTAATGTGGCGGTGGTTAAGGTACCGTCCCTGTTGCCGTCGATGGTTCTGGTATAAGTCTGTACCTCCGTAAATCCCCGATCTACCAAGCCAGATTCCAAGAACTCTGGGTCATATAACAATCCATTGTGTTGGGTGCTGTGCATTATCTTGATGCTCGCCCATACGTTAGACGTGTTGCTTTTCGGCACGATATAGACCATGCCGAACGACATTGATGAGTCATTCTCGTCCCAATAACTCTCGACAGAGTCTAATTGTGCTGAGGAATTAGTCAAATCAAACGACACAATAAATGGCCCGATTTTCTGTTCCACAATCTCGGCGGATCCTGCCACAGACAGACAGAAAAGCAGACATATTACCGAAAGTAAAAAGAAAGGGGCAAAGAGTCTCATACCCACGCCCCAATATCCATTGATGCATCCTCATATGTCTTGGATTGAAGTTCCTCCGCATTATCGAATGTCACGGGCGGCTTCATGTTGAATATTAGCTCAGATGGACGCGAGAATGCCCCAACGTCCTTAACTACGACATCGAACCTTAACGCCTCTCCGGGTAGAAGCTTGTCTCTTGGGCTAGATCCCTTATAGATCCAACCGGAATCGTCTAGCATGCTGAAGCCAGGAGCAGTGACAGTCCCGTTTCCCAAATTCGTGACTTTCACATCAAACACCCACGAATATTTACCGTCCGAAGCATACTCTGGCTGGCCACTGTAGAGCTGTAGCTTGATACCTTGAGCAGACACTTCCGGCACACCATCCCAATCAATTGTGAATGGTTCGGTGATTATGCTTTTTGGCACTGCTTCATCCGGTGTAATTTTGAGGCGCTTGATGATGGTTCCTTCGGGGACCGCGATCTTCACTGTGTCTCTGAATTTATAACCGTTTGAGGCAAGATCTGATAAACGAGCGTTGCCGCCGTTGAAATTGGCCATCGCACCCGACGAAGGACTGGGACCATATGCCCTATCTTCGGAGTCGATCAGCACCACAAAATAACAATATCCAGAATCTTTGCTTCCTGCATCTGCACTCATGTCTATGCAGTAGATTGTTCCATCTCCGTTAACGGTTTCTCTTTCGGTCACTCCATATACCGTAGCATTTACGATCCCATTTCCACCAGAGAGGGGGAATGCGTCCACACAGGCAATGCTGGAAATTAATAATATCACGCATAGTAAGAGAGCTCTCTGCAGCATAATGAATACTGTTGACCGTTCTTAGCTTAAACCTTTTCCAGGAGTTGATTCTCATACCTGACAGATGGAGAAGTCTAAGACCACCAAGAAAGGCACTCAGAGCTATTTTTATTGGATAGCCTCATGGAGAGAAGGCGGGAAGGTCCGAAATGTGCATCTTGGTAGCTGCAAGAAAGTAGACCATGAGGCCGCCCTGCAGAAGGCCAGGAAGGCGAAGGCTGGGGCACTGGGGCTATCCAAGAATTAATCCTCCTATTTTAATAATTTCTGAGAGCCGCTTAGAGCGACTTTCTCCCTCCTCAACGGGTTGCTGGACCTAGTGGAGAGAGATCCGTCCAGGGACGTTATGTAGCTAAGGCGCTGTGGGCTGGAAGGCAAGAAGTCGAAGGCGGCGACGCTGGAGATCGATAGAGGAGAGCAGGAGAGCCCCATCTCCAAGAACATGCTCTTTGACCGGGATTTTGGTACTGCACATTTTGTTCAGTACCACTGTCAGAGAGCCCCATCTCCAAGAACATGCTCTTTGACAAAAGTGGTGCGGGTGAAGATCTACCGAACCAAACGAAGGTCAGAGAGCCCCATCTCCAAGAACATGCTCTTTGACAAAAGTGGTGCGGGTGAAGATCTACCGAACCAAACGAAGGTCAGAGAGCCACATCTCAAGGAACACGCTCTTAGAGACCAGGCCTCTAGAAATACACGAAATTCGTATTCGTATATCTGGTCAAACCAAGACCAAGATGCTTCTTTTCTATTCATTTATATACATCTCTTATTATCTCTTCTCTTCTCAAAAGTAATCAATATCAATCAATCTGAGGAAATCACCTCAGATTTTACGCTTTTTCTGTCAGTTATCTAGCCGATACGGATTATAGTATTATACGAAATTCGTCTATCTCGGAAGCATGACCAAAGTTCGCTTTCGCTTATCTCCTGGAGTCTTGATGATAGCATACTTTCCAGATGGCAGAAGGGATTTTATGGCAATCCCGAGCAGATCATTATCTATTCCCAAATGACCCTTCAGGGTCTCAAAAGTGGCTTTGTGGTCCGGCCTGGCTGCCAGATACCTCTCGATCTTCTCGGCTCTGGATAGCTCCGTCTTGCCAGGGCTCTTTTTCGCCTTCTCCTTCAGCTCATGGATGAGCCGGAGCTGGATGAGCTGGTTGTCAATGAGATGGGCTTGTGTGGCGGCCATAGCAGCGTTTTCTTCCTTCAGTTGGACTATTATGCTCTCCAGATAAGAAATGCGATCCTGGAGGCTCTGAGGGGCTGCCTCGATCGGCTCCGCTAAGAGCTGCATGGGAGAGCCTCAAAAAGAGAGAGAGACCCATAACCGGGCGCTCATTGCTCTTCCTCGGCTTGGAGCAGATCAATGAGTTTGTCCACAATACGGGCGACTTCATCCTCCGCGGCAGAGGCCACTCAGATCGCCTCCACCGGCCCATTGGCCCTCTGTCCATCCGGCCCTCTCCACCCTGGCAGGCTTGCCCTGATATCCTCTGGCGGCCTTGCTAACCTCTTCGCGGTATTGTGGTGGGCCTCAAGGATCGCTTCTCCTTCGGCCTCAAGCTCCACCCTGCTCTTCTGGGGCTGAGGGAAGTACTTCCGGGAGTGTTTGCACGGCTGACCGGGATGGTATGTGGCCGCCGGGCAGGAGCACCCCGTGGGGGTCACCACATAATACGCATCCTTCTTGTTGCTGAGGACCAACACCAAGCGCCCATCATCGAGGCTGACCTCTTGGGGCAATGGGTTGCACGCGACTTTCTTGAATGCCAGAAGCGCCTTTACGGCATCGATGCTTTGCGTTTTGGGGCTTTCGCATACCAGTTTCCCGGTCTGAGTGGCCGGGCTTTTGATCTGCACGATTGTTTTCATTTGTACACACATCCTTTGTTATAATCAGATATAGCACGCTATAGCTATTTATACTTTACTATGAAAGATATAAATAGAAGGACATGCCTATAATATTCACATGGCAAAAAAAGAACCTGGGATGACCACCATCCGAATAGGAGAGGACACAGTTCAATTTCTGAGATCTGAAGGGAAATATGAGGAGACCCTGGCAGATATCGCCGAGAGATTGTTAACTGAATTGAGGATGCTTAGAGAAGAAAAAGCCGCTAAAATAGGTGATCAGAGCCCTCTTATCGAAGCCAAAGCCCTGATCGCCTAAATTAGGATGTGTTGTACATATGATAGAAGCCTTGCATAGCATAAATGCTTTTCCTGTATCGCCCTCGGAGCAGACCATTTCTATTTCTCTGGCAGACCTCTGGCAGATCATCAACGAGGCCATTCAGCCCCTTCAGGCACGTATCGAGAGCCTTGAGGGAGCACTGGATAGCCAGCGGGCAGAGAGTGCCGCCTTGCGTGCTGCAGTGAGTTCTCAGGAGAGGGAGCATGATAAGCTCATAGAGAATCAGCTTATTCAGCTCCGGCTTATTCACGAGCTGAGAGGGAATGCTGATAAGCCTACCGATATCGAAAAAGAGAGAGTGGAGAAGATAGAGAAGCTGTGTACCGAAGCCCCGAAGCACGAGATCAGCTTATCAGAGCTCCGCGGTAGAATGGGGATAGATAAAGCAGTGCTCTCCAGATTACTCAAGCGGGTTGATCGAGATAAGTTCTATCTGCGGAAGAGCACGCTTGATAAGAGAATAAGATATCTCTGCCTCCGGCCCGAGGGGAGATAGTTGACAGTCAACTATTACTATTATCGGTATGCTCTAATGGGCCAGTAGATCAAACATTTCAGAACCTGGCTGTAATCTCATCAACAGGATAGAAAGTTGATGAGAAATGAGTAAAGGTAGTTATGAGAAGAGAAGAGAAATGTAAGATTTTTAATTATATTATTCACTCTATGATACTCTTTAGAGAGTGTAAGATTTCGGCTTGAATAGTAATAGTTGATGGTCAACTATCTTTGATAAATTTGCTCATATTCTCCTTCATGTCCAGTGTGAAGTATCGGCCCGGCACTCCCTTTCTTTTGGTCTCCCTGGCCCTGATCCCGAGCGGTGATAGAGCTTTGGCAAGTGCCTGGGTGGACATGCCGAATCTTCCCGCTACATCGGGTAATAAGGGCTCTCTTCCCTCTTCCAGCTCCGACAGGATGTAAGCCAGGGCGGGCTTGATATCCGTGCTCACGACGTGCTCATTATGTGCTACAACGTGCTTAGTACCCGTGCTCATAGTGTGCTCATTCTCTGTGCTCACTCCATGCGCGATATGTGCGCTATGGTATAGCCTGACGTGCTCATCTATGAGCTTCCTGGCCGGATCTGTGGCCTCGTCTGGCAGGTTGAAATATGCGTCTAGGGCTTTCTTGATAATGATTGTGGGGCTTTGGCCGGTTGCCTCTATCCTCTCCATGTGGGCATCAGAGAGTCTTATACTGGTGTGCTTCATATGTGCTCATAGTGTGCGCGAGGAGATATAGCTTTTGTGTGCAGATTGTGCTCAAAACGTGCTTAGAATGCGGCACCACCCGGGGACAGGACGGAAGCGCTCCGGTCCTTCCTCTGCTTAGTTCTATTACATTTCTCCTAATTCCTCTAATAATGTTCTAGAACTAACTTCGGCTTGTACTTGATCGAGTGCGATCCATTCATCCATAATTATAATAGCTTTAATTCACCTATCCGAATTTTAATCTTTTCACAACTCAATCATTCCATATACCATAAGAATAAGGCAACCATCCCGCGCACACCTATGATTATTGAGCCGGAAAGTATCCTCAAAAGAGCTTAGGCTTTCACCGATTGCGGTTTAGCTGCTCACGGTAATTGGCCAGAAAGGGGAAGAAAAAAGAGGTATAGCTTCTGATGGATATTGATTAAGTGGCGCTATTTAGACGGGCGCTTCTCAAGCGATGCGCGCATTTCGTTGAACGTCAGTCCGGTTGATGCTCGATAGGGATCGCTGACCAGCTCTTCTAGGCGCTTGATTTGGGCTTTGATGCTATTCAATCGCTTAATCTCTTCTGGCGTGGCTAATCGATTTACTTTGTATACGCCCCAGAAATCATCATTTTCCCGGTGCTCGAACTCTGCCATCGCATATAGAGTCCCGTTGGGCGAAGGCGCAATCGGCATTATCCCAACCCCGATGATAGCTTTTTCCAGCAGATCGAAGAGGGCGTAAATGTGCTCGTCCCGGAAAGCTTTCTCTCGGGATTTGTGGGGTAGCTTCTCTAGCACCTGGTTTGCCTCCACAGCGTCATCCAAAAGCGTCCTAATCTTCTCTAGAATCCGAAAAGTGAATGTGGACTTCTCACGGGGCGGTAGATTCGCATAGTCATCGAATCTAGTTTTTTGCTTCTCTACAAGGAACATAGTTAATTGCAATGCCATGCTATCTATATAAACCTTTCTTCATGTTCCATCTGGGATGTAACCATAAAGTATTTATGCCATGCCTCGCGTAGTAACTATTATGAGGCAATACAATAAGGATCTGGCTCTCAGGATCTCCGAAGAGCAGCGCAGTTTTTTGGAAAAGATGGCAGCCGAGGAAGGCTGCGGCATATGTGAAGCTGCAAGGATCTGTATCTCAGAAAAGAGCAGAGGCTACACAGAATGAAATGTGAAAAAGGCAGGATGCGCCAACATCCCGCAGCACCGACCAAACGACGCTCACCACGAACGAGCAATTATGATCTACGATACTATTCTATTTAAGCCTTTCCTTTGCCCAAAGGAGCGCTGCTACTGCTCCGATTGTGGAAAGCCCACACGGACGCGAGACGATGACCTATCAGAGATCTATTCTAAGTCCGATTACTGCCAGTGCCGTTTTAAGGGGTGCGATCGCAGTGCCTAAAGCGGTAAGCGCTTCTAGCGGTCAGAGCGCCGCACATGCCGGCGAGAGCTATCTACAAAATGTGGCTTTCCCAGCGTGGATTTCGCTTTTCGTTCCGAGACCGAGCTTTATTCTCAGCCTTAACAGACAAGAGAAAAAATGGCTGGAGTGGACTGATGAGGGACGGCATCACGGTCTCGCAGCCTTCCAGGTGGATGCTGAGGGCCTGGTGAGCAAGGAGCCCACAAAGACCATCCCGAGAAGAAAGCCCTGGGTGAGCTCAAGGCAGTGGGGAGGGCGATAGGATGGCCTCTTCAGCAACAGAATTGACCATTGAGCACTACCTGAGGCCCGAGGTCAAAGAGGGTATCCTGCGATATTGCCAGGGAGAACACGGGGCCCGAGCCCTCAATGCAGACGAACACTGGTATCGAGGGACCGATGATATCAACAACACGATTGCCCTCAGAGGACCGGCGGATTATGAGGACACAATCAAGCGCGGGAGGACTCTTTATGCTACGCTGGACATTCTGGAGCAGGCGATCTTTGAGCAAGATTCGAAATGGGACAAGAAGGCAGGCAGGCCCGAGACGCCTTTGGGGACTCTGGCGGAATGCATTGCGTTTACCCTAAGCACTGATATTGACGGCATTGGAGATATCCGGAGCCTGGCAGTCAAAGAGGCAGTTGAGGCAGCAGCTCAATTTCACGTAGACTATTTAAAAGCAAGGGGGATAGAAAAGAGCGTCTATTGCCTTTATTCGGGCGGCGGTATATATGTCCACCTGCACCATGGCCTCTTCGCTGTGGACGTAGGTAACACCGAACTCACGCCGGAGGCCCGGAAGGAGCAGTATCAAATATTGTGCAAAGCGTATAATCGGATCATCGGTGAGATATCACAAGCATTCTTCAGGAAATATCCGCAATATATTGGGCTGGTTAAATTCGATCAGCTAAATAACCAGAAACGGACGTTTAAAACCATCTTCTCCATTCATAAGAGGCTCCCTTATGCTGTCATTCCCCTAGATCCGAAGGCCATTGAAATCGACTTTGGGAAGGCATCTCTGCCGCTCTCCTCCGAGGTCTTGCAGGAAGGAGCACAATGGTACCAAAGCTTTGACCCCTCCGAGAAAGAGGCCGTAATGGGGCTCCTGAAGGACAAAATCGAAGCAGTCCGAGCAGTGACAAGGGACCGGCCCTCAGGGAGTACGGACGGTGAGATATCGAGGCCGGAGGAGCCCCTAGACCTGGCGAACTTCGCTCCTTGCATGAAGAATATCATAGAGAAGGCAGAGGACCGGGAAGGCAGGCATCGAGCCCTGGCAGTCTTGGCGACTTACCTGTACCAAATGGGATGGCGTGAGGATGCGGCCTTTGATCTCTGGCTGGAAGTGGCCGATAGGTGTGGGGTAGAATCCCGGATATTCGAAACCACGTTCGGCCTGGTGTCTTGCCCTCTCTGCTCCACCATGCTGCAGGATACGGGCGGCTATCCCCATCTTAACTTGCACGGGATGGGATTTTGCGTGCCTGATGAGCACTGCAAAGGCTGCCAATGGCCCGGAGACCACCACCTGCAGGTGATTCTGAATGAGAACTTCATCAAACCGAAGGGAGCAGACCAGCCAAAAGGACCAATGATCTTAGAGGAGCAGAGCAGTCTTGAGCACCTGACAGAAGGCGGCAACGCCCACCGATTAGAACGCATTCACGGCGATGATATGCGATTCAATCACACTCATAAAAAGTGGCTTGTGTGGGACGGGGGACGATGGAAGGTAGACGGCGACGGCAACGCTTCGCGGCTTGCTGAAGATGTGGTTGGGATGCTATACAATGCCGCCGCTAAAGCAAAAGACTCTAAAATGCGTGATAAGATCGCGGTCTTCGCAAAGAGCACCGACAGCAGAAAGGGGATCAACAATATGCTTGCCCTGGCTGCTAACCGGCGAAAGTTTGCCCTCACAGCAGACGACTTTGATAAAGATCCCTGGCTGCTCGGGGCTGGAGAGGTCACAATAGATCTCAAGGCCTGCCAAGCCATAGAACCACGGCGAAGCGATCTTATAACCATGCAGGCCGGAGCGGTCTATAACAGTTTTGCCGATTGCCCGTTATGGGAAAAATTTCTGAAGGACATATTCGATGGGAATGAAGATATCATCAAATATATAAAAAGGGCGGTTGGTTATTGTCTGACAGGCAGTACCTCTGAGCAGATATTCTTCTTCTGCTATGGTACCGGGGCGAACGGTAAGAGCGTATTTCTGGCAGTGCTCCGGGCATTGATGGGCGAATATGCGAAGCAAGCAGATTTCTCCTCATTCCTGATTCAACGAAATGAAAAGGTAAGAAATGATCTGGCAGGCCTGGCAGGTGCTAGGGTAATCACGGCGGTGGAAGCCGAAGAGGGCGGACGGCTATCCATGCAAGTACTCAAATCATGGACTGGCGGCGATCCCATAACGGCAAGGTTCCTGTTTGGGGAGAATTTCACGTTTAAGCCCCAGGGCAAGATATGGCTGGCTGCGAATACCAAGCCTGCCATAACTGAAAGGAATTATGCGGCCTGGAGAAGAGTGCATCTCATCCCCTTCAACGTCACCATCCCGCCAGAGAAGAGGGACCAGAACCTTGAAAATAAGCTAATTGCTGAATTGCCGGGCATTCTTAATTGGGCTCTAGAAGGTCTGAAGGATTACCTCAAAGTCGGGCTGAAGACCCCGGAGGCAGTCGCAAAAGCGACGGCTGAGTACAGAAAAGAGAATGATTCTCTGGAATCCTTCATTGCGGAATGCTGCGAGACAGGCAAGCTTAAGGTCTGCAAGAACTCCGAATTGTATCCAAACTATGTAAACTTTTGTAATATGTCTGGGCTCACCCCACTGTCTCAGACCAAATTTTCACCTGAAATGAATAGCAAGCCCGGCATTTCTTCCAAAAAAAGCAAGTTTGGAGTAGAATGGAAGGGCATAGATCTTAGGCCGGAGTGGCGAGACCTCGGGGACTGCACCAACCCGTCACCGCTATCAGGCGGCCCAAAAGGTGACGACTTGGACCAAAATGCGGAAAGAAGCTTGAAATCCTCCTTACGTGAGGGACTTTGCGCATTTGAGAGCAACCCGTCACCAAATCAATCTACTGATAGCGGTGATGGGTTGTCTCAACCCGTCACCCAAGACAAAACGGAGCCTTCTAGAGGGTCCGTTGTGGGAGGCCAAAAAGAGGGAGACGAAGGAGACTCTGTAAATATTTTAAAAGTAGGATTTAGAACCGACTACCGGACCGACTGGAACGGCAAGATGCACGACTTCCAAGAGGGTGATGAGATCGAGGTTGCCCGGTGGAGGGCCGAAGCCTGGCAGAAGAGGGGCATTGTGGACATCGTGGAGGCCTCGGGATGACCGACTTATCATAATTTTTCGAGATGATTTAGATGAACGAACTAGAATTACTTCGAGCCAAGAGGCTCGAACTGATCAAATATATCGCAGCTGCGGCTGACCAAATAGCCGCGCTGGACTGCGAAATTGAGGCGATACAGATGAATCTATTGGAAGAAGATTTGAATCGACAGCAGGAGGCGGTAGCATGATGTGTGTCAGAAAGCGTTCAGACGGCCATATCAAGGTCGTGGAAGGCACCGACAGCGGCGAGGTGTATGTGGTCATATGTGGCAAAACCGCATCCGGTGACATAGTGCCGGTGCTGGTCGATGATGACGGCAAGATCATCCTTTCGACATGAGGCGGCGATGAGCAAAGGCAAATCCCACAGCAGGGGGGCCAGAGTCGATATCATAAAATCAAACGAGCGCAGAGAGCGGCGGAAGGCCCGACAGTATGACCGGCGATCATACGACGGATGCAAGGAGCAGGCGACACAATGACGGATGATGCGTTAACAAGCGTTAGGACTAACGGATACGATCCCAGGTGCAAATCCTGCAATGATCCGAACCACGAAGAATATGATAAAGATTATTTTAGTGGAAAGATAAATAAATCGGAATATGCACGGCTTGTGGGCTGCAGCATCCCAAGTGTAACACGGCACATAGAGAACCATGTACCCAAAGACCTCGTGGTTGCCACAGAAGCACGAGCAGTGACCAAAGCCGATGATTTGCTCTCTCAGATCAGCTATTATGAGACAGAAGCGAGACGATACAAAGAGATGGCTGAGGCTGATGGGAACGTAGATTTGGCTCTGAAGGCGGTGGACCGTGCTCTCAAGTGCGTCGAAATATACGCCAAAGTCCGGGGCATCATTAACGATCAGCCACAGGTAAACATCCTGGTGAATCCTCAGTGGATCGAGCTCAAAGCGGTGATTGTGGCAGCCTTGCGACCCTATCCCGACGCACTGGAGGCGGTGCGGGATGCTCTCAGATGACTTAAAAGCTTCTCTGGATTGGGAAGTCCATAAGGCTGATCCTGTCCGATGGGTGCACGACCACGGCCTCCTCCGGGATAAGCGGGGAGATGCCGTTAAGCTTGATCCTGAGCAGGCGAACATCCTCGATCCTGCAAGCAGGCGCGTGATACTCCTATGCCATAGGCAATACGGCAAATCCTCGATAGCCTCTCTAATCTGCTTTCACCAGGCCTTATTCTATCCCAAATCCCTCTGCCTGCTCGTCTCTCCCTCTCTCCGGCAGAGTTCGGAGAACTTCAGGAAGGTAGGGGATGCACTGGACTCTATCACGCCAAAGCCCGAACTAGAGGAGGACAATAAGCTAACCCTCCAATTCAGCAACGGCAGCAGGATAATCAGCCTGCCAGGGACACAAAAGACGGTCCGGGGCTTCACTGCACCGGATCTGATCCTTGTGGATGAAGCGAGCGAGGCGGCTGATGAGCTTTTCACCGCACTGTTTCCGATGTTCACCAGCAACCCCAAAGGCCGGCTGATCCTGGCCTCCACCCCTAAAGGGCAGCGGGGATTCTTCTATCGCATTTGGACAGAAGGCGGCCCGGAGTGGCTGAAGATCATGAAAAGGGCATCGGAGAACCCGAGGCTCGATCCTGAGATCCTGGCAGAGGCGAGGCGAGCTCTTCCCGAGTGGGAATACATGCAAGAATATGAGTGTGAATTTGTGTCTGATGAGTTCAGCCTGTTTGATGATGAGCGCATTAAAAAAGCATTGAGCTATGAATTTGAAGAGATAGACGCGGAGGTATATTAATGAACAGATTTTGGGTAATCAGCCTTGACCCTGCCCAACTGTACGATTATTCTGCTTTGTCCATCCTGGAATGCGTGCAGGAGAAGGAAGGCAACATCTACCATCTGAGAAGCGTAAAACGCAAGCAGAAGCTTCCTTATCCCGAGATAGTCCAATGGGCAGAGCACGTATTCAAGAATCCCAAATTTCAGCAATCGGAAGGAGTCGCACCGCCCAAACTCGTGATAGATGTGGGCGGAGTGGGCCGGGCGCTGTATGATATGATCCGTGCGGATGGCTTGGAATGCATAGCTGTTCAGTATACAGGCGGCGGGGAGGTCGTGAGCTTCGCAAATGGGGCCTATCATGTCGGCAAGTCTTTCCTGGTGGGCAAGTTCCTTGCTGCCTGGGACGATGGCCGGGTACAGGTGCCCGCTAACGCCTCTTTCCGTGATCTACTGGTAAATGAGCTGAAGGCATTTCGGGGCTATATGAGCTCTCAGGGGCGGGCCCGCTTCGAGTCGGAGCAGGGAGAGCACGATGATGTGATTATGAGCGTTGCTCAGGCTGTCTGGTGGTGCGAGACGCACAGGCCGCAAGAGATACCTAAGCTCTCCTTCGGTGGTGCTACCAAAAAGCCCACATGGGCAGGCACCGGCAGCAGAGGCGGCAACTGGTTTGCAGAAGCGGCAGCCCACCACGGAAGCGGCGGTGGGGAATTTATCGGCGGAATCAACCACAGATAACGATGATCAATTAAATATCAAAAAAGGTGTATATACATGAGTGAATTAAAGAAATGTTATGAAGCGTTGGACGCATTAGCAGCAAGCAGCACAATCAGGAAGGGAATCGACAGCAAGCTATCTATCAAGCAGCAGCGAGCTATAGCCATCGCCAAGGCCACAAAAACGCCAGCAGGCGCGGCTCTT
>Ga0208461_1002091_pt1 | contig 16869 bp, 12 predicted proteins | sample AD_JPNTR4_MetaG_FD_184448 | JGI IMG/M metagenome (GOLD analysis project Ga0208461, IMG submission 184448) | Active sludge microbial communities of municipal wastewater-treating anaerobic digesters from Japan - AD_JPNTR4_MetaG (SPAdes) (version 2) | ecosystem: Engineered > Bioreactor > Anaerobic... | reverse complement strand
TCTATCAGTTTCTTCTCTATCTCATCAAAGGGAATATTTTGTTTCATCTTTGCTAAAAATGCATCCGTCTTCTTCCCACCTTTGCTTTGCATGGCATAATCAAAAAAACTTTGTTGCATTGGTCTCCCCCTCCCGTATAAGATTACCTGTTCGTATTATGTCTCTTATTTTTCTATTGCAAGCATTTTTTTAAAGATTTGTTCAGAGGTCTCAATTATTATACAAACAACTGGATATCAGGTTTTTTATTTTTAACAATACAAATAAACATTTTTCCAATGCTTGTGCCCGCATTGTAATCTTAAACAATTTAATTATTGGAGGTTCCTTTATGTACCATTATAAAAATGATGGTTGTACCATCATTATACTATTGTTATTATTTTACCTAAAATTCTTGACGAACATTTGTACCATTTTACGGATGATAATAATGATTTTTAAAAATGGAGGCGATAGTATATGAAGATCAATTTTGATTTAGATGGCAAAATAGCTATTGTTACCGGAGCAAGCCGTGGTATTGGACAGTCAATAGCAAAAGGTTTAGCAGCGCATGGTGCAACAGTTTTTTGTACCAGCAGAAAAATAGAAGATTTAAATAAGGTAAAAGATGAAATTGAATTAGAAGGCGGTAAGGCACATGCCATAGCCTGTCACATCGGGAAGCTTGATGATATACAGAATCTTTTTAAAGCTGTTGAAGAACGCTATGGTAGATTGGATATACTGGTTAACAATGCAGCAACCAATCCATATTTTGGCGATGTATTACATGCAACGGCTGATGCATGGGATAAGACCATTGATGTTAACTTTAAAGGGTACTTTTTCATGAGCCAGTATGCTGCAAATCTGATGATAAAAAATAAGGGGGGCTCCATTGTCAATGTTGCTTCAATCAATGGTATTCGTCCTGCACCATTTCAGGGGATTTATTCTATGACAAAGGCAGGTGTTATTGCCATGACAAAATCGTTTGCTAAAGAACTGGCACCTTTTAATGTGCGCGTCAATGCAATCTTACCGGGTTTAACCGATACAAAATTTTCTTCAGTTATGACACAAAATGAAGAAATTTTAAAACTCATTCTGCCGACAATACCAATGAAGCGAGTAGCTAACCCTGATGAGATGGTGGGAGCGGTAGTATATCTTGTATCCGACGCAGCAAGTTATACAACAGGGGCTACTATTGTTATAGATGGGGGAGCGCTTGCATAATTTTTGAAGTTTTATTTACTGGTATATATGGCAACCATAACCATGAACAATGAAACAGATACCATCCCATTTGACCAGATGCAGATGCAGATAAACAAAGCCACTGAGGATGTGTCGGTTAAATGCAACACTGCAATTGAGCCATATATTGGTTTTGAAAAAGGATGTACGCGCATCAGTATACCTGTTCCGGAGCTATCGCCTGCACTCATAATACAAAGCCTGGGTGTTATCAAAGATCATATTGAACATATACGCATCCACTCTTTTTCTGAAGGGTACTATGCTGTGCAGGCATTAAATAAGAATATATTTAAAACCGAAAACATCTTTGACAACTGTAAGATTGAATTCTCAGGGCTTATGACAAATTTTAAGATAGAATGTACAAAAAAAGGCAATCTATCGCAGGAAGAGATTAACTGCATCATTGCACTTATGCAAAAAGCATATTCGTCAATGAAAGAAAATCCGGTAACACGGCTCATACGACGGGGTGCATCCGTATATACCGGTACAGAAGGTATTGACTGGAATTACATTGCAGGATATGAAGAGGTAAAACGTATCATACGTGAATCAATAATACTCCCTTTAAAAAATCCTTCAGTATACGACAACATTGCCCGGTTGACACGCAAAACATTTGAATACAATAAACCAAAAGCAATACTTTTTGAAGGGCCTCCCGGTGTTGGCAAAACCACCATAGCACGTATCATTGCCAGAGAAGTACAGGTGCCTCTCATCTATGTTCCAGTTGAATCAATAATGTCAAAATGGTACGGACAGTCATCGCAAAATTTAGCCGAGATATTTGATGCAAGCGAAGATATGGGAGGATCAATCCTTTTCATTGACGAGATTGATTCACTGGCAGGCTCTCGTGACCAGAACATGTATGAAGCAACCCGTCGCATTTTATCGGTGCTTTTACGGCGTCTTGATGGTATAGGAGCTATCGCCAATACTATGGTTATTGGTGCAACAAATCGAAAACAGGATTTAGATCATGCGCTTATAAACCGATTTGATCAGAGCATTCACTTTCCCCTTCCCGGCGAAAATGAGCGCGCAAGCATTTTTGGAAACTATGCACAGCATCTTAACCCTGAAGAGCTTATGAAGTTAGCGCATATAAGCAATACACTTTCCGGAAGAACCATCAAAGATCTATGCGAGCAGACCGAGCGCAGATGGGCACGAAAGCTCATTATAAAAAATTTACCCCCCTCACAGCCGCCATTTGAATATTACTATCACACCGTTAAAAATTTTTTCACAACTCAATCCGGGTAAGTACTCTGTCAATAGAGGGGAATATTGGATACTTTTTATACCGTTCATGAATCAATGTTTCATTACTTTCATGATTTTTTAGCATCGTAAGCAGTGTTCGCGCAGCATCGCTATGTTCAGAAAATCGCCTGCCAGCATAATCAGTGTAGCTGCCTGTTGATATCATAAACAACCAGTCAGATGACATAGCCAGTAAAATCTCACGGGCACATTGATACAGCATCTCATTTTTCACGTTCACATATTGTAAAAATTCATAGATCATCTCATCAAGCATGGCAGCATTCCTGCGCACCAGCGGATTGTACCATGTTGAAAAGTCTGCCTGTTTCCCCCACGATGACTCAACTAAATCAACTGTCGCACATTCACTGCCCAACAAATCAGAAGGCATAATCAGCTCTACACCATGTAATTGTGTAATCTTCTCTATGAGCAATTCCAGAAAAAGTGGCCCTTCAAACCACCAGTGTCCAAAAAGCTCGGCATCAAATGGAAGAATAAAAACAGGGGATTTGTGGGTAATGTTTGCAACCTGCTCTGACCGCTTATAGATTGCATCAATAAAATCATCTACCTGTTTACTTACTATCTCAGGAATACAGTCTGGATTATAATATTCCTTATCATCACTTCCGCTAACTGCATAAATCTTAAGCCCTAAAAGGGTATTATCAGGTGTGGGCGATAGCTCTTGTAATTCATAGAGTGCATCCCTATGAAATTCCCGGTAGTATGGATTGCCAGGGTATCCCTGCCCTGACCATATCTTCATTGAAAGAACAGAATCACGTGGCAGTACCATCAATCCGCTTTTTGTCATTGATGGGGAAAAATTCCCACACGCTGGAACAGCATTGCTCAGCAAAATGCTTTTATCATTAACAATGGTATAAGCAATGTTTTCATCCTTCAAATAGCTATCCATGCCGTAACAATAGCCCAGCTCGGGCAACCAGAAGCCATCTGGTTTATAACCAAATCTGCTATAAAAGGTATCAATTCCCAGTTTTATCTGCAAACGCATCATATACGGAACATGTCGCACCAGTGGCATAAAGGGGTGAGTAGCCGCAGTTGTTAATAGTTCAACAGCATTGGTATCGGCAAGATAGTGTAAATCATCCAGCACATCAGTGTTTTCAATATAATGCAATCTATCAGTTATAAAGGCATCATAAAAATGTAATGCCTTTACTGCTTTACGATTGTGCTTTTTTAATATATCCGAAAACTCACAAAGCTGTAAACACCATTGTTTAAACCGGTATTTATAATAGTCCTGCTGCAACATCGTTATCAGTGTGGGACTGAGCGACAGTGCAATCGATGGTTGTATATTTTTTTTTAGAAGAGAATTACACATCATAACAAGTGGTATATAACACTCAGCTATATTCTGATACAACCAGATCTCTTCAAGCGGAAGGTCGCGAGAGCTATCGCACACAAAAGGAAGGTGGGCATGTAATATAATACAGATTTTTATTTTATCAGGATGTTCCAAACTCATGACGATATGCGTTTATCGTCACATAAATCATGAATATTATTTATATCCCGTATATCTTTTGTATAGGACGGAATAGTTTCCTGTAACTGCTCAGGTGAAGCTGGTAATGCTATAGGATCAGATTCAAAAATAATCATTTCCTGGCCTTCTTCAATTATTGTAGCAAGCAATACTTTTATTGTATTGCCATGTAAATGAGTACCTAAGGATATAACCCAGTGATTATTCTTCCCAAAGACATCAACCTGCTGGTCCTGTATCCACTCATTTCCATGTAATTTCATAACCTTGATAAATAGAACCGGGTCACCATAAATATCTGTCACTGCCCCTGATACAATTTTCTCCCAATTAGGGCTATCTATTGACCAATGAACATGCATTAATGAAAATGAAGGTAAATGACAAGTAAAATATCCTGACATGGCTATACTCCCTTACCAGCGTGCATGATGCTCTTCAGCCCAGCCAATGCAATGTGCAATATTAATTTTTTTTCCATTATCACCGATAACAAACCCATGATAATGCCCAAAGAGCTGGTGCACCTCACTGGTAATTACCAGAAGATTTGATCTTGCTACCCTTTCAAAAAACGGCGTAAAAGTAAGCCCTAACCTTCCATCATTAGACCCAAAATACCATGGTTTCATAAAATTGGTATTATCGTAGTTGAAGGTAACCTTATCAAGCTTATGTATCTTCCCATCAATAAAAAAACAATTTTCTGTAGCATAGGAAAGATCACCAAAACCAAGCCCTAAATTAAGCCCAAACCGTGTTCCATCTGGTAAGAACCATGAACTGCTTGCCCAATTCCAGTAGCTTTTATATTCCCATACTCCTCTCCCCCAATCCAGTGTTGCCAGTGCTTTATTAAATGTAAAACCATATTCTTTACCATTCAGGATAAATGCTCCCTCTGCAGGCATGCAGTTTATCTTTTGATTATAATAGAATCGGTTATTACCAATTGGTGTCATCATGACAATAGAATCACCCGGTGGTTGTTGCAAAATCAAGTGCGCTTTAAAACCCTTCCCCTTCCCAAAACCCGGCCAATTTATAAAAATCTCTCTTTCTTTATTTTTTTTACTACATTTAAAAACAATATCCCCCTTTTTAAACATGCTATCATCATCACTGGTTTTACCTAATGTAAAACCTTTGCCAAACGGGGTGATAAGCGTATCTTCTATGTAATCCTTTGTTTTAAAGTCAATATAATAAATAAACAGCAATCCTGCATATCCAATATTTGAAATTGTAGCAGATACAAAATAATCTTGTGTGGTTATACCATAATAGTCCCATTCTTTAATTCGCATTTTGTTGAGAAAAGGTAATGGATATAGCGAAATAGCTTCCGGATTATATCGCCGTATCAGCGATGTTGCATATCCTTTTTCAATGAGCTTTCCTTCTTTATCAAGCAAATCACCCTTTTGTAGTACCCTATGCTGCATAGAATAAACTCCGTTTGTCATTATTGTTCATAACAGAATGAAATAGCACTAAAACTATAAAGTCAAGCAATTTTTTTTACTATGTATTCACTATTTCATTTTCATCTTTCTGCAATTAATATCACTATAGTGAAATTTTTAGTCCAATTGTACGGTTTAAGCAACATATGTCCTATTTTGAGGACACTTTCTATACCGATGAACCACTCTTTTCACCGAATAAACTCCATCGATGATGATTTTGCCAAAAATATCGATAGGCACTCTTCAGAAATGTACCTATTATACTTACATTTTTTATGAAAATGACAATAATTTTGGATAAATTAATTTTTTTCATTCTTTTTTATAAAAAAATCCGTTTTTTACTTGACGCTGGCATATGGTTTGCTTATATATAAGAGTGAGCTGGGAAAATCCTGGTACACAACAATTTCCTTCCAAAGTATTCCGCTATGCTTTTGTAGAGCTAGAGGTAATCGCCCGATTACCTCTTTTTTTTATTTTTTGAATCACGTAATAAAACCAACTCGCATAAACTGTTTATTACGTTGAACTTCCTATATAAATATAAATGTTTTTATTTTCCAGTGTCTTTAGTTTCAATAGAGATGCCAATGACAGGCTTTCAGTCAGTAGCTGGGAATAAAAATACAGCATCATGATGCTATTGTTTATGAAAAGGCTGCAAAGCATTGTTAAGCATATCTATAGTATAATTTATCTAATAATTATGGTATCAGGAATTTTATACAACGAAATGTTATCAATACACCATGCTTTGATCTCATCAACCGAAAGTTTTTTTACACCTTTACACACTATCTCTGCAACAAGCATTTCGATGGTGCTGTCACCGGTAAACGTAACATGTCCTGTCACTCGGACACTTTCTATACACGGATGATACTGCAATATACGTTCAACCTCTTTTGGATATACATTATAACCATTTTTCAGTATCATATCCTTTTTTCTGCCCGTTATAAATAAATAACCATCATTATCATAATACCCTACATCTCCGGTATGGAGCCACCCATTTTTGATATATTTTTGTGTCATCTGGTTGTTGTTATAATAATGGTTGATAACATTAATCCCCTTAACAATGATTTCGCCATTATTACGTGGTGGTTGCATAACTCCTTCTTCATTGACTATCCTGACTTCATTATAGGGCATGGGTTTCCCAATTGAGCATATTTTATTTTCAATATGAGGCATATTCCAGCTAACAATTGGTGAGGCTTCAGTCAATCCATAGCCCTGCCGTATAACAAAGCCTTTTTCAGCATACCACTCCTGAAGCTCTCGTGAAAGATAATCTCCACCACTTACCCATAAGCTGATATTTGAAAAGTCTACATCACGTTCAAAAAGCGCTTTCATAATACTATACATAGCAGGCACACCTACAAAATAACGCACTTTCCTGTTCAACAATAATTTAAATAATTTTTTAGGTGAAAACCTGTCAACAAGACATATTTCAGTCTTTGATATCAGCGGTATTATGAGTGAGGTAGTAAGTCCAAAAGCATGAAACAATGGTAGCGCTGCTATCATCATTGAGGCATAGTGAGGAAGCATCCACGCAACACTTTCTGCACTGTGATATATCCCGGTATGAGTTAACACAGCCCCTAATGCTTTCCCATCCATGGCAGCAGTAAAAATTATTGCAGCACCATTTTTTTCTTCTGGAACATAATCCATGTTATAATCATCAGCATCAAGTATTGCTTTTATTGAAGTAAAGCTACTACTATCGTCAATGACGATCATTTCACATCCCCTGGATACAAGACCTTGCTGTGTTAACCTATCCGCAATGAAACTCCGGGTAATGATACATGCAGGCGTAGTGATGTCATGGTAATACTTAAGCTCATATTGGCGCGCCATTGGATTTACTAAAACAGGCATCGCATTACATTGCAAAATTGCGAAAAAACAATAGATAAAATATGGTGTATTTCCTATCTGCATGATAACATTTGAGCTATTGGCAACTCCTGCCTTGCGGAGGGCATAGGCAATCTTGCTAACGTTCAAAAAAGCATCACTGTATTTGATCATTTCATCATTATACACAATAAAAATGTCATCAGGATATTGTGAACTTTTGTTTAAAAAAATCTCATAAAGGTTATAAGTATGCTGCTGGTTCATACAAGTAATTTCCATTATATTTTTGGCGATAGTTATTGTACATGATTCTTTGAAAAAATACAAGTAAATCTATCAGTTATAATAATGATTTTCTTGACTTATACAGTAAATATATTATAATACAAAAATATCACAGAAGAGCCGCTAATTTATGATTGTTTTAACGTTTGTCATCATCCTTCAAATATCATTTGTAATTCATGTATATTATATCATAAGTTATATTACAAAGAAGCAGGATAAGGATTTCAAGGGCTTTCTTTTTACGTCCATAACAAATATATTTTTAGCACTGTTCCTGTCTGTTTTTATCTTAATTTTTCCACAGGAACTTAAAGAAATTAACCTGGAACGTATTCTTTTTATCGAATCAGGTGTTGTTTTTTTAATAATGCTTTCCGTTAAAGCAAAAATTGCTTCAAATATTTATAAACGTGCTCAGGATCCCCAGCATTTCCATTATTCATATTTTGGAAAAAAAGTTTTACATCCATCGGTAGTTAAGATGTCAGAACTTTTTACATACTTTTTAACACTCCCTCTAACGGTGATATGTGGTGCTTATTTTATTGTAAAATTAGGCTGTGGCAAATAGATCATCATTTTTTAGCAGCCTGAATTATAGACAGTACCAATGAAGGAACATCAAACAAATCCTGCATGGCGATATATTCTTTTGTAGTATGCACCTGCCGCATGCCAGAAGAAAGGTTTACTGCTTTTATGCCACGTGCATTTAATATATTGGTATCACTACCTCCCCCTGAAACAGCTAAAAGTGGCTTTTTCCCGATGCTTTGTAATGCCTTCATAGCTATGGAAACAATACTGTCATTTTCGTTTATACTATATCCCTCATAATCCATATTACTTGTGACCGTAATCTTTGCTTTATATCGTAGTGCAATTGTTTTAGCAATAGAAGTAATTTCTTTTTTTATGGTCAATACCTTATTTTTTTTACGTGAACGAGTCTCAAGAGTACATTCAGCTTCTTCTGCAACAATGTTGGTTGCTCGCCCACCTTTTATAGTTCCAACATTGACGGTAGTTTCATCATCAATTCTTCCATGGGGGATGTTAGTGATTATTTCTGATATTACCCGTATTGCGCTGATACCCTTTTCCGGTTCCATCCCTGCATGAGCAGCTTTCCCTTTAACATGTATCTTCATACTGATGTGAAATGGTGCTGCAATAACCACCCCCCCTACCGGTCCATCACTGTCAAAAACAAATGCATATTTTGCCTGCACCTGTTTTAGATCAAAACCTTTTATTCCATATAATCCGGTTTCTTCAGCACATGAGAATAAAAATTCAATATTCCCATGGGGTAGTGTATTTTCTTTAATACATAGTATTGCTTCCAAAAATCCTGCAACAGCCGATTTATCATCGGCACCTAAAATTGTATTCCCATCTGAAGTAATTTTATTTTGTTTTATTAAAGGTTGTATATTTTCACAGGGGGTAACGGTATCCATATGGCATGAAAAAAGGATGGGAACATAACTATTGTCACCCGGAATCTTTATCCACACATTATACGAATTATTACAGGGATAGGTTATGCATTCAACACCAGCTGATTTACTGAAATTAACAATATAATCAATAACACCTTTTTCCTCCCATGACGGAGAAGAAATTTTGACAAGGTCAATAAAAGTTTTAATCAGTCTTTCTTCATTAACATGTGGTGTCTTTTTCATATTCATATGCCTCACGTATATTTTGCGGTTAACTTTTTTATTTTAACACTGTATTCTTCAACTATTTTATCCCGCGCCTCATCTGTCAACGCCTCACAGTATATATGTACAGCAGGCTGGATTGGATCGGGTAAGATTAAAATCCATCCTTCATCATACACTATCCTTATACCGTCTACCAGTTCAATATGACCATTAGAAGTTGCTGTAATCTCACGCATAATTATTGCTTTAGCATCAACCGGGCATGGTAACACAGTATGGTACATATTAGTACAGGGCAATCCTTTCCTTATCTCAGATAATTTTTTACCTTCTAATGCTGCCAGTTCTAAAATTAATAAAAATGTTATCATAGGATCATATTCATATATCATGTACGGGTAAACCGTATCTGCATCTCGTGAAAAAATATTAATAAATTCATCATTGGATAGTGTCTTAGCTATTCGTTCTATTTGTACACCTCTATCTTTTGCAATGTGCTCCAGACGTGACGATGATATAACCGGCATGAATAGTTTTTGAATGTGTCTGTGTTTAATAAATAATAGTCCCAATAATGTATAAATATCATCCCACTGCAAGATTGTTCCCTCTTCATCAATAATTGTTACCTGTTCGCCATGAGGGCCTACAATAACTCCTATCTCGCTATTCAATTTTGCCATATTTTTTATGCTATTTATTGCATCTCTACTTTCAATTCGTATGTCTTCGGAACTATTGAACTCTCGTATCTGGCCCCGCAATACTGTTGCCTTGCATGAAAATGCTGCTAAAAGAGATGGAAATATATGTGTTGTAGTTCCATAAAAACAATCAACGATTACATTATACTGTCGTTGTGCTATACTATCTTTGTTTACAAATTGTGTAGCAAACATTATATATGATTCAACATTATGAGTGGGATAATATAACCTGCCTACTTCAAAAGCACTCTGGCGTGGATAATCACCACGGAAAAATATATTTTCTATTTTTCGTCGTTCAACATTGCTTAACTCAAACCCCTTTCTATTAAATATTTTTATAAGGTTAAATTGCAAATCGGTATGGGGTGATATTTGAACGTATATACCAAGATCAGCATTTTCATAAACCACCGAATATTTATTTATTGGTAAACTTGCTATCTCAAGGTCATATACTTCTACTCCCATGGATAGTAATCCTGCAGTTAACGCTCTTTTTATTAATCGTGATGCTCTTGTTGTATCCCTGCTGACAATTACCTTCTTGTTTTTCCCCAAAAAAGCTCCAATGGCGGACCCTAATTTTGCAGCAAATTCAGGAGTAATTTTAACATTGAATGAGCCATAAATCCCTTCCTTGGTGAATAAAATCTTTTTTTCAGTTTTCCCCCAGATAAGGTCATAACTCAATTGGGTACCCTCACCAATAACCTTTTCAGGCCATATCCTGATACCGGTAGCTATTTTAGCACTGCTTTCTATTTGACAATCATCACTTATAACAGCCCCTTCATAAATTGATACATTATCTTCAATAACATTGCGTTTGCCGATCACAGCTCCACGTATCTCAGTTTTGGTACCAACTATGGTATTATGTAATACCACACTCCTTCGTACGGAAGCGTTTTCATGAATGACAGTATTGTCGCCAATAACACTGTACTCTGATACCTCGGCACCTTTTTTAATGTTAACAAAATTTCCTATCAAAATAGGTCCCTTTAGTATTGCGTCTGCATGAATTTCAACATCATCGCCCGCCCAGATGTTTTCACCTATTTTTTTACCTGGAAAATTAATCTTTACAATTCCATTGAGTATATCCTGATGTACCTTGCGATACGCGTCCAGATTACCTATATCACACCAATACCCATCAGTTACATAGCCATAAAGAGGAATTCCCTTCTTTTGTAGTAGAGGAAATAAATCATACGAAAAATCAAATTTACCATTATCTGGTACAAATTTATCAATAATCTCTGGTTCAATAATATATAATCCTGTGTTCACTGTGTCGCTGAATACCTCGCCCCACGATGGTTTTTCTAAAAACCTGTCAATAGTGCCATCTTCATGGGTAACAACAATGCCATATTCAACAGGGTCAGGCACATGTGCCAGAGCTATCGTAAACAATGATCTTTTTTCCTTATGGAATTGTATGATATCATGTACATTAAAATCATAAAGTCCATCACCACTCAATACAATAAATGTATCATCATAATCCTTCAATGCTAATTTTACCCCTCCTGCTGTTCCCAATGGTATTTCTTCAATAGAATAATCTATTGCCACATCCCAGAAGGTGCCATCACCAAAATAGTTAACAACATTCTCAGGAAGGTAAAAAAGACTCATGGTAATATCTGAAATACCATGTTGCTGCAATAAATATACTGCATACTCAATAACCGGGCGGTTCATAACAGGTATCATTGGTTTCGGTCTGTTACAGGTTAGTGGCCTCAGTCGTGTGCCCTCGCCTCCTGCCATGATGATTGCTTTCATGCTATACCGTTCCTTCAAAATCTCTATTTTCATATAACCATATATTTGAGCATCAGGTCAAGTTAAATATACAACAGGTGTTTTATTTACAAAATAATTTTTAGTCACCTATATATAAAAATTGTATATTATGCAAAGTAAAATAATTGAAAAATAAATATGCTGTTAGATAGTTGGATTAATTTTGTCATCATCATTTATTTTACTATAGCAATTATAGGAGTTAATTATGAGCAATCCAATCAAAGAATCAACGTTAGAACGCTGGATTCAGAATCAAATGAAGGTCTGGGAATCTGAAAAAAAAATAATTGAAAAAGAGGAAAAACCACGTCCTTTTATTACTATCTCTCGTCAGTATGGATGTTTTGCTAATGATATTGCCGAAGAAATAGCAAAAGCTCTGAATACCACAACTACTAATAACAAATGGTCAGTTTATGATAAAAATCTCATTAATAAAATTGAACAACAGTATAATATATCTGAAAAAATAGTTGAAACTATTGATACCCGAAGACGTGAAGAGATGTCCGAATTATGGCGTACCATGCTTGCAGACTTGCCACCACAGGCAGCAGTATTTCAGAAATTAGCCAACACAATACGTACCATAGCAATACACGGAAATGCTATTTTAATAGGGCGTGGTTCTGTAATAATTACAAAAGGTCTACGATATGGCTTGCATCTACGCTTTGTTGCTCCCTTACAATACCGCATACAAAAGGTTATGGAATACCAAAAAATAAAAGATAGGCTTGCTGCTGAAAAACTAATAGAAGAAAAAGATAGACAGCGACATGAGTTTATGACACAATACATAAAATTTAATGCCTATGACCCGGCATCGTATGATATTACCATCAATGTTGCTCAGTTTACAAAAGAGCAGGTAGCCCAGATTGGTATAGCAGGATTAAAAGTGCGAAAGCTTATATAACAAAAGGAGTTGCCCTGTGGGCAACTCCTTTTTATTGGTATTTTTAACAACTGTTATTGTATCTGAATTGGCAAACTACTTTCTTTTCCCTTTCAATTCAAATACTTCACGTAAGATGGGAGTACCATTGTTATCAAAAACAAGGATAGTAACATAATTAAAAAATAGAAAATCTTTCCTGTATGGTGCCAGATTGGTAGATCTAACAAGTACTATATCATTTACCGGTAGATGATATAGTTTCCCTGTTAATGGATCAATGCCAGATTTTGTATTCTTTGGATATGCTTTAAGCTTATTGCCTCCTTTCCCGTCAGGATACTGGTAATTTGCAATATCATCTGGAAAAGGAACAAAGTTTCTAACTCTTTCTTTTTCAGGTATTGGCATCTCAAAACTTGATTTTGTTTTTTCCTCTTTTTCATAGGTAGCAATAATATTGACATACACATCAATAGGATCATCGGTGAGATTTTCCAGTATTGCTTCAACCTCCAGCACCTCCCCCTTACCGGTGAGATCAACCTTTTTATTAAAATAAACATCTTTTATCCGCACCTTATTGCTATATAAGGATTGTACTGGAATATCAACACTCTGCGTGTTCTGAGCAAGCAATGTGGAAGCCACCAGTACAAAGCATAGACACATAATTTTTTTTGTCATATAAGCCACCTGCAATCATAATTGTTAACCATCACAACCCATAGTGGGTAGACAGTTTTACTATAATTATCCTTACCCATTTATCGGGCATTTTTTTAATAAAATTGAGCAGAATACCGTACCCTATTTATTGATGAGCTCCAGCAACTGTTGATGAATCAGTCCATTGGTAGCGCAGATTTCAGGAAATTCCGGATCAAATGTGTTGCCGTTATATTGTGTCACCATGCCGCCAGCTTCCTCAACCAGTAAAGCGCCAGCAGTCATATCCCATGGGTATAACAGTGGTTCCCAGTAGCCGTCAAATCTTCCACATGCAACATATGACAAATCAATCGCAGCAGACCCCATACGACGCATGCCCTGAACATACGGCAATACATTATTAAATTGCTTTGCATTATTGCATGAAGGATCGTCCTTTTTATACGGAAAGCCAGTAGCAATGATCGATATTCCTATATCGTTTATTTGCGATACATAGATACGTTTTTCATTTAAATACGCTCCACCGCCTTTCCATGCATAAAAACATTCATCCCTGAGCGGCTCATACACAACGCCGGCAACCGCCGCTTCCAGCGCTTTTGAATACAGTGCAATGGTAACACAAAACCATGGGATTTTATGAGCAAAATTATTTGTTGCATCCAGAGGGTCAACATACCATATATACTCACCATCAGCACATTCCAGACCCCCTTCTTCCGCAACTATATCAAAGTCCGGGAATTGTTCTTTAAGCTTACTTACAATATATTTTTCTGACTCGTAGTCAATATCCGTAACCAGATTTGTTCTGCTTTTATAATCTATAGTTATATCATCGCGATAATACCCTTCAACAATAATTGCACCTGCCTGTTTGCATAGAGCAATGGCATATTGTGTAATGGTGTGATAGTCCATGGTATATGCTACCTCCTGCATGATATAATCAACTGTCCATGAAAATCGTATGCCAGCTATCGTACCTTTAAGTGGCGTTGTTTGTTGATAGCCTGTTTTACTATTCACTGTCAAATAATTTTTACCTGCTACAACATATACAGTAACTATCGCCATAATCATTGTTTACTTTACAGCCGGCAATATTAAAGTATTGGCAACAACCCTCACAATGCAACCAAAAATTACCTTCAAGTTTTTGCTAAAAAAAGCCAATAATAACTCTGTAGAGGCAACTCAGCAGGTTGTGACTTTACTATTGTCCAGGGGGAAATCCATGAAAAAAACGATTATGGTGATTGGTGGCGGTTTATTACAGGTGCCCATTATACAGACGGCTCAAAAAATGGGATTGCGGGTGATAGTTACTGATTATAATCCCAATGCCCTGGGTATGAAATATGCCGATATTCCTATTGTTATGAGCACCCGTGATATTGAAGGTTCTGTACGTGTTGCAAAAAAGCAAAACGAGATAACCCCCATATCAGGTGTCCTTACCGCTGGCACCGATGCTTCCGTTACCGTTGCAGCAGTAGCAAACGCCCTTAACCTTCCCGGCATAAAATTTGAAGATGCCATAGCAGCTACCAATAAGATAAAGATGCGTACCCGCTTCTTTGAGCATGGCGTTCCATCACCTCACTTTTTCCCGGTATGGTCGCTTTCTGATGCAAAAAAAGCAAGCAAGGTATTGGGTTTCCCTGTTGTTATAAAGCCATCGGATAATATGGGCGCACGCGGCGTTGTGCGCATTGACAACAAAAATCAGGTTGCTGATGCCTTTGCTTTTGCAAAAAGCGCTTCGCCAAGCGGTGAACTTATCATTGAGGAATTTATGAACGGGCATGAGCTTTCCATAGATGCTGTTGTGTATAATGGCGAGATTACCATTACCGGCATTGCTGACCGCATCATAGAATATCCGCCACACTTTGTTGAAACAGGACATACCATGCCTTCACAGCTACCAAAAGAGCAACAGGACAGCGCCTGTGAAATAATGAAAGCTGGTATAAAAGCGCTGGGTATTACAATGGGCTGTGCAAAAGGCGATATAAAGTTAACCGATGAAGGACCAAAGATTGGCGAACTGGCCGCCCGCCTTTCAGGTGGATTTATGTCAGCATACACCTATCCCTTATCTACCGGTGTTAATCTGATGCGTGCTGCCATAGAGGTTGCATTGGGCCAGGAGCCCGGAAACCTTGAACCGCTGTATAACCGGGTGGCAATTGAGCGGGCAATTATAACAAAACCAGGGATTGTAAAAAAAATCTGCGGATTGGAAGAAGCCCTAAAGATTACAGGTATTGCTGAGATTATTATCAATGTGAAGCCCGGCGATAAAGTACGGAAGCCAACATCCAATGTTGAAAAAGCAGGTCACATCATAGCCGTAGCCGATTCGCTGCAAGAAGCAGAGGAGGCTGTGCGCAGGTGCAAAGAATGTATCAATATTGAAATATGTGATGAATCCGAACTTTCAATGGATACCATCAACATGTCTGCACGGGAGCGCCTTAGAAAGGTATGCTATGTATGCAAACAGTGCAACGGGAAGGATTGTGCCAGTGGCGTACCCGGTATGGGCGGTATTGGTAACGGCTCATCGTTTAAACGCAACAGCGAAGCATTGCTCAATTACAAGATAAATACTCGTGTTATCCATGATGTCACCAATCCTGATACCTCAACATCGCTCTTTGGAGTACATCTGTCATTCCCTGTAATGGCAGCCCCTATTACTGGAGCGGTTACAAACCTTGGTGGTGCTATCGACGAACTTGATTATAACCTTGCCGTTATAAAAGGGTGTATGGATGCTGGCAGTATTGCCTTTTTAGGGGATGGCGCAGATCCCGAAAAGTATAAAATTATTATTGAAGCGCTTGCCCACCATAACGGTATGGGTATCCCAATCTTTAAACCGCGCGCCAACAATGAGGATATAGTAAAGCGCATAAAGGCAGCCGAAGAGGTAGGTGCCGTTGCTGTTGGGATGGATATTGATGCCATTGTCTTTAAAACCATGGAATTAAAGCATCAGGCGGTTAAACCAAAGAGTTTAAAAGAGCTTACCCAAATTATATCATCAACACATCTTCCCTTTATACTGAAGGGTATTATGAATGTCAGGGATGCTGCACTTGCTGTTGAATCAGGTGCTCATGCCATCGTTGTTTCCAATCATGGCGGCAGGGTACTGGATGAAATGGTAGGCACCATGGATGTTCTGGAGGATATTGTCCGTGAAGTTAAGGGATACATCCATATTGTTATTGACGGTGGTTTTAGAACAGGTGCTGATATTGTAAAAGCGCTGGCACTGGGTGCTGAATACGTGCTTATAGGGCGTCCTGTTGCTATAGCAGCGGTAGGCATGGGCTCTGAAGCAGTATCTTATTATCTCAAAACCTTGCAG
>Ga0208461_1002089_pt1 | contig 16887 bp, 15 predicted proteins | sample AD_JPNTR4_MetaG_FD_184448 | JGI IMG/M metagenome (GOLD analysis project Ga0208461, IMG submission 184448) | Active sludge microbial communities of municipal wastewater-treating anaerobic digesters from Japan - AD_JPNTR4_MetaG (SPAdes) (version 2) | ecosystem: Engineered > Bioreactor > Anaerobic... | reverse complement strand
CACCGACAAGATCGACATCCAGGGCAGCAAAATGACCAAGGCTGGTCTGGGCATCAGCGCCCTGTCGATCACCACGGCCGCCAGCGCCCGGGCGGCGATCACCGCGTTGGATAGCGCCATCGTCGCCAAGGATACGGCCCGCGCGAAATTCGGATATTACATCAACCGTCTGGAAAGCACGGGACAGGTGCTCGGCATTCAGGCGGAGAATCTCAGCCAGGCGGAATCCCGTATTTCGGACGTCGACGTGGCGACCGAAATGGCGACCCTCACTCGCAACCAGGTGTTGGCGCAGGCGGGCACCGCGATGCTGGCTCAGGCCAACTCGATCCCGCAGATGGCTCTCTCGCTGCTGCGATAGTCGATTCGGCCGATCCGAGGACGACAATCGCGGGAGATGACTGACGCTTGATGCGTCAGTCATCTCCCTGTTGATATCGGGGACTGTTCCTTCATCGGCAAGGACAGAGCCTCGAGTCGTTTTTCACCACGGATGGCGGGGCCCGGGCGACAAACAACGCCTGTGAGGCCCCGGTATGGGTGCGCAGGCTACAGGAGGTCTACAATGAAGGCACTGGAGGCATATCAGCAGGCCACTATCACGACACAGAGCAGGGGCCGGCTGGTCGTGATGTTGTACGACGGCGCCATCAAGTTTCTCAAACTGGCCATCAAGGAACTGGAGGCCAAAAACTATGCGGCCAAAGGGCATTACATCAACCGCGCCCAAGACATTATCAGCGAGTTGAACGCCGTGCTGGACATGGAGGCCGGCGGCGAACTCACCCGCAACCTGCGTAGTCTCTACCTGTTTATGAATCGTCACTTGGGGCGTGCCAACGCCAAACGCGATCCCAACATGATTCAGGACGTCATCCGCCTGCTGGAAGAATTGAACCAAGGATGGAAGACCATCGCAGGTTGATAGGCGATTATCGACGATCCCCCATCGAAAAGCCGCTAGAACCTCCTCGTCAATCCTATCTCGACGATATGGTTGTCGTTCTTGCCCCTCTGATCGGGGTCTTCGTACCGATAGGCGGTCTCGATTCGCCAATTTTCCGAGGCGAAGAAGGCCAAGCCGGCCTCGTAGATGTTCCTAGACGCCTCCGCATTCGTTTTCAGGCTTGATTTCTGGTGATCAAAGGACAGGTCAAGGAGCAGATTCTCCCAGACATAGTGGGAGAGTCTAACGAATAGATCCGAGGAATTGGTGCCCATGTGGTGGCCGATGATCCTGCCCTCATACGTGTAGCCTGATGTGTAGAGGCTGTGCGTGTAGAACAGGTCATCGAAACCCGACACGTGGTTGTTGGCATACTCGACGCAAAGGTCGGTCCGGCCTGTCTTGAGAAGGTCGTTGAACTGTGCGCCGAACACCTCTCCCCACTTGCTCGGCATCCAGCCCGCTTCATCCTCGCCGGCGAGGTCCGCGTAAAAACGAACTGACCGCAGGGGAGCATCCTGCCACAGGGGGACCAACACGGAGACGTCGAAACCCGCCAACTGGTTGTTCTCATCCTGCTCCGTGAGGGACAAAAACATTTTGCCATAGTCGAAGAGGTCCACTCGCGGTACTCCCCGGCCTGCGAACATCACGACCCTCGATGCCCCCAAGTCGACCGCCGGATGGGGCTTGACGCTGACACGAAAACCCGAGAGTTTGGCTTGCGGGAAGTCCCGGTCGTCCTCCAACTGTGCGAGGAACCACTGGCTTTTGACCGGCCCGAGAGACTTGAAGATCCAGGGGAGTTGGATAGGCTGGGGATTGGACAGCTTGAGCATTGTGAAGGGCTGGGCGTTGTTGCTCATGAGCATGGAGCCGTGGCGGCCCGGCCCCCACCAGAGAGAATCCTTGCCCGCTTCGATTTCCAGGTCGCCGATCATGACTTTACCGTAGCCTTCGATCAGTTCGACATCGCTGTCGGTTTTCGAGGAATCGACGTACTCGGGGTGCAGGTAGAAGGCGACCCGGTTCATCATCGCGCCTCGCGTCGCGAATCCGGCGCGGGAGTTCGACCCTCGCTGGAATTCGTCGCCCCGGATGTTTTCGATGTCCGGCGCGCGGCGCGCATGCAGATAGGCGACGTACGGGTCCTCCAGCGGTTTGACGAAGGATTCCCCATGCCAGCCTTCGATCAGTCCGATGAGGATCAACTCGCCCTGGTACTCGTGCTTGAGCCGATTCACGAGGGACTGGAGCAAGGGGGGCACATCGTTCCTTCGTTCAAGAGTCAGCATCGCCTGGCCGATGTGGCGCGCCATTTCGACCCGCGACAGCGGTTTGATCGTCAGCATGGCGCTGTCGATCAGGCCGTAATTGGCCAGCTTGTCCACCGCGTCATAGCTCCAATGGTTCAAGGGAACGTTCGTGGAAACCAGAGCCGACGACGGCAGGGCCGAGAATCCGATGAGAACGATGAGAGCCGATGCAATCCGTTGCATAACACATTCTGAGATTAGACTCGTGGCAGTCCAAACCGTGGGTTGCAAGACTAAACCATTTGTTCCTCAGGGTCAAGAGGTCGTCCTCACTGCTGCCAGGCCGATTTTTATGAGGCTTCCAAATGCTCTTGACATCGAGCCCCGAAGCCCTAAGATAGTCGCGGTTGAATCGGGTGAACGAAGACGACAGCGATGGTCCGAACGGAGATCGCCGCAAGGGGTTTTTGTCTCGATAGGTCATTGGAGGTTTGGAAGCGGGTTGGGCTTCCTGCCCCGTTCTGGAAGGCACAAAGGAGTGTGGAATGAGAGCCTGTCTGCCGTCGCTGAGGCCGGGTTTTCAGTGGGTCGTTGTGTTGCTGGCGTTCCTCTCCGCAGGACCGGGGTCCCCGTTTGCTGCGGCGCAGTCTCTTTTCGGTATTCCGGAATTGGGCGGGCCGTCGCAACGAGGCTCGAATGCCTTGTCGACCGAACGACAGACAGGAGCGGTCCGCGAGTGGCTGTCACGTCGGGGGGGGGCTGAAGATCCGTGTGTGCCGAGCATGTTCTCGCCGCCGGATGTCCGTGAGCGGCCGGCGCCGCCCTCAATGCCGTCGCGGATCGAGCGGTTGTTGTCGAGGGATGCTTCTTTGGATGTCAACGACGCGTCGCTCAGGCTCAAACAGTTCGGCTATGACATGTTCAGCGCCCCGGTGTCGACTTTTGCTCCGGTGACGAACGTGCCCGTAGGACCGGACTATGTGATCGGTCCCGGCGACAGTTTCACTCTGACCTTGTGGGGGCGTGTGGATGCGCAATACACGCTGCAGGTCGATCGGGGCGGCCAAATCGTGCTGCCGGAGGTGGGGGCTCTGCGGGTCTGGGGCATGAAGTTCGGCGAGTTGGAGAGCTATCTTCGTCACGAACTGTCCCGGAAATTCACGGATTTCAAGATGTCGATTGCGATGGACCGACTGCGGACGATCCAGGTATTTGTCGTCGGCGAGGCGACCTCGCCGGGGACGTACACCGTCAGTTCGCTTTCGACCGCGATCAATGCGCTCTTTGCTGCGGGCGGGCCGTCGCGAAACGGAACGCTCCGCAAGATCCATCTGTCGCGAAGCGGCCAGGAACCGATCTCGCTGGATTTGTACAATCTGTTGATGGGGGGCGACAAGAGCCAGGATGTTCGTCTTCAGGACGGAGATACGATCTTCATACCGTTAATCGGACCGGTGGTCGGAGTCGCGGGTAATGTCAAAAGACCGGCGATCTACGAGATGGTGGGCCCTATGACTTTGCATCAGGTGCTGGATCTGGCCGGCGGCGTTGCGTTCTCCGGCTGGCTTCAGCGGGTACAGGTGGAGCGAGTGCACAACCATGAGCGACAGATCGTCGTGGATTTCGACCTCTCACAGGAGGAGGTGATAGGGCAGCCGTCCGATCCCGGCGCGATGGTGCTGCAGGACGGGGACATCGTGAAGGTCTTTGCGGTTCCGGCCCGCCAAGAAAGGATAATCCGGCTGGAAGGCCACGTCGTCCGCGCGGGCAAACGTGAATGGAAACCCGCCATGCGGCTCAGCGATGTTCTAACCTCGTACGACGTGCTGATGCCCCAGCCGAACACGGAGTGCGCCCAGATCGAGCGATTGGTCCCGCCGGATCTGCATCCGGCTGTAATCCCCTTTAACTTGGGCAAGCTGCTGGCTGGTGACAAATCTCAGGATCTGGAACTTCTTCAATACGACACGATTCGCGTGTTCCGTTGGGACGAACGGATCTCGCGGAGAGTGACGATCTCAGGCATGGTTTTCGATCCAAATACCTATCGACTGGTTCCCAACATGAGAGTGAGCGATCTGGTCGATACGGCCGGCGGGTTGCATAAGAACGCATACGTCCGCACCGCCGAAATCACCCGCCGGCATATCAGCCAGGAGGGAATGGCCACCGAAAAGATCGACATCGACCTGGAGAAGGCGCTGGCCGGCGACCCCGAACACAACGTCCTGCTCCGCGATTACGACTACGTCGTGGTGCGGCCGATCCCCGACCTCGTGTTCGACGCCAACGCCGTGATCGAAGGCGAGGTGCGATTCCCCGGCAGGTACCCGATTCGAAAAGGCGAGACCCTCAGTTCGCTGATCGAACGGGCGGGGGGGTATACCGATCAGGCCTATCTCAAAGGTGCGGTTTTCACCCGCCAGAGTGCCAGGACGATTCAGCGGCGACGCTTGGACGATTTGATTCGTCAGATCGAGGAGTCCATGCTGTCGAGTTCTCAGGAGCAGATGAGCGCGTCCCTGGACGCCGACAGCGCAAAAATCGAACAGGCGGCTTTGGAGACGAAAAAGGCCCTTCTGGCCAGGCTTCGTGCCGCCGAGATCACCGGACGCGTCGTTGTGCGATTGAGTGCTCTGGAGGAGTTCAAAGGGTCCTCATACGACATGGAGCTGGAGGATGGCGACAAGCTGACGGTTCCCCAGGTTTCCGGCGTGGTTCACATCGTGGGCGAAGTCTTTAATCCCACGTCACTGCTCTACGAGGAGAACGGCACGGTCAGCTACTACCTCGGACGCGTCGGCGGTATGACCAAAGAGGCCGACAAGAAGCAGGTCAGCGTGATCAAGGCCGACGGCACGGTCGTCAGCATGGAGCAGGGGAATCGCGGCAAGCTCCTGTTCTGGGATTCGCAGAGCAACTCTTGGTTCTTCGGCGGTTTCCTGAGTCATCGGATGGAGCCGGGAGACACGATCGTGGTGCCCCGCAAGGTCGACAAGTATCTCAATCTCCGGTTGACCAAGGATATCACCCAGATTATCTTCCAAATCGCCGTCGCCGCCGGCGTGGTGTTCGCGATATAGAGACAGGAAGAGGTCGTCCGCAGATTGCATAGATCTGACAGATTGTGTAAAGGCTATCAGGATGAGTGTATTGTGACGGATTCTCAGGCAAAATCACAGTTGCCGCGTCCGGCTGCAGGTCCGGAAGATTTGGAGATTGATCTGTTCGATTATCTGCTCGTGATCTGGCGGGCTCGCTGGTCGATCGGCCTCCTGTGCATCCTGGCAATGGCGGTGACCGTCGTGATCGTATTGACAAGACCCCGTTATTATGAATCCTCGGTCACGATCGTGCCTCCTCTGGAGATGCTACAGAAGGAACTGGGGGCGGGAAGCATGGGATCGCTGAGTAACCCTTTGTTGCGGAATGCCCTGAGCGGTCTGACCGGCAGTGTCGCCGGAATCTACATGGAAATTCTCTCCAGTCGCGAGGTCGCCGACAGCATCATCGACGAGTGTCGCCTGATGGAAGCTTATGAAGATGTGGACTATCGGGCGGATGCAAGGAAAATTTTGAAGAAACGCACGAGACTCGAAAGCACCAAAGATGGTGTGGTCAAAATTACCGTTCGGGACCGCGATCCGAACCGTGCCGCGGCTGTTACGTCAGCGTATGTGGCACAACTTGATCGCCAGAACAAACGGCTTTCGGGAGGGCAGGCCACCAGCAAGAGGGTCTTTCTCGAAGGACGGCTCAGGGAGGTGGAGCAGAAGCTCAGTCGAATCGAAAGTATCCCCAGCCGGGAGGCCAGAATACAAGAGACCTTGTACGAACTGCTAATCCAGCAGTATGAAGTCGCCAAGATCGAGGAAGCCAGGAGCATGCCCACGATCCAGGTCCTCGATCCGGCGGTCGTCCCGGAACTGCCTGTGCCCCGCGGTACAGTTACGAAGGGGGTGTTGGCAGGTGTTATGGCGTTTCTGCTTGGCACTTTTGGGGCGTTCACGCGAGAATACGTTGTGCAGGCGCGCAGTCGCCAGGAGGGCCCCCTCGATGCGAGGAAGCACGGATCGCCGAGCGTGGCGACGGTGACCGAAGACAGGAGTGCATAAGCCGATCTGCTGGGGACGGCACAGGCAATCGCTGGTGGATTGCACTCTCGCACAGGATGTGCGGATCTGTGAAAGGACGCGACCCGAAGGGGTAGGTTGGTTGTGTCGAGGCTGAGCAACCGACGAAGACGGAGTCTGCCCTCGTGTTGATAAAGGGCGATCTGGATCACAACGTTGAAGACGGCTACGAGATAAACCCGATACGAATGGAAGCGGTCGCCAACTGGGTCATTCTGAACTGGCGGAGGGTCCTGTCCTGGTTTCGGGACGATGTCTTTCGCCGCCTGTTTGTCAACGCCGGCAAGCTGCTGTCGGCAAACGTGGTCGCGGCTCTGTTGGGGGTGGTTACGACCGTGCTGACTGCCCGCGCTCTTGGCCCGCAGGACTATGGCGTTCTTGCCTTGGTCCTCGTCTATGAGTTGACGATCGGCAAGCTGGTTACCTTCAATGCCTGGCAGGCCGTCATCAAGTTCGGCAGCGATGCCTTGGCAAGGAAAGACCTGCACGGTCTGCGGCAGTTGATCAAGTTCGGATTCTGTCTGGACTTTGGCAGCGCGATTATCGGCACCCTCTTGGCGATGGTGCTTGCCGGTCCTGTCATCAACCTACTGGGCTGGAGCCAGTCCCTTCGCCCGTTGCTGGTGCTCTACAGTGTATTGATTCTCTTCAGTCTTGGCGGGACTCCCGTGGGTATCCTGCGTCTTTTCGACAGGTTCGATCTGCTCAGCAATACGGCGATTCTCAGTGCCGTCATCCGACTGGTCGGCGTTCTCTGGTGTCTGATGACCAGACAGAGTCTCTTGGGTTTTGTCTTCGTCTATCTGGTTACGGGGATCGTGGGGCAGTTGTACCAAGTGTTGGCTTCGCTCTACATGCTCCGAAGACAAGGGGAGATCCTTTGTTTCATAGGTCAATCGTTGGTGGGTTTAAGGGGCAGGTTCCCAAGTATCCTGAGCTTTGTGGTTGTTACGAACATTAATACAACGCTCAAGACGATCTTTCAGGAAGGGAGTGCTTTGATCATTGCCGGCCTCACGAATCCTGCGGCCTTGGGGTACTACAAGATCTCTCAGCAATTCACGAAGCCGCTGATGTTTGTGTCCGATTCAGTAAACCAGTCTGTTTACCCTGAGTTAACGCGGTTGTGGGCCGCAGGTGCAATCGCAGAGTTCTTCTCACTGCTAAAACGTACGGTGCTCATTCTAAGCGGTGTGGCGTTGTGCGGATGGATATTGTTCCTCATTCTGGGGACTACTTTGATTTCTCTTTTTTTGGGCACGAGGTATAGCGGGATCTTTCCTTTGATGTTAATGTTCTTATTAGTTGGCGTGGTCTCGATGATCGGTACACCGCTTCCGGCCGCCATGTATGCTGTCGGGTTTCATCGCAAAGTTACCTTCATCTATTGTTCTGGTATGTTATTGTACTTCATTTTGTTGTTTCCTTTGACGAAATCAATGAGTATCGAGGGGGCGGTCACTGCGTATTTTATTTACACTACATGGTGGCTTCTGATGATGGTGTTGTTTCTGCGAAGTCGTACACCGCAGAAAGCTGGTTGGGGTGGGGAGGACAAGTCGGTATGATGGCCTTTGCTCTTAGACTGCTGCTCACTTTGTATGGGTACAAAGTATTCCACAAGAAAGTCAGAGTACATGGCTTCTTCAAGGTTATGAATCCGAGGAATGTGCAGATTGGAGACAATCTCTCCATCAATCACGGAGTATTCATTCAGGCGAGAAACAAGATCTGTCTTGGTAATAACGTAACACTCTCGCCCTATTGCATGTTGCTTGACTCCGGACTCAATGTCGATGACATCTGGAAAAGCCGGGATTATGCGCGACATATCGATGGCACGATCATTATCGGCGATGGGGTTTGGATCGGGGGGGGGGCGATTGTCTTGTCAGGTGTATCCATAGGTCCTCATTCCGTCGTGGGGGCTGGCAGCGTTGTAACTAAGTCCTTTCCTGAAGGAGTTGTCATCGCTGGAAACCCGGCCCGTGTGATTCGTGAGGTGCCGAGGTTATGACTGAACGGAAATTTCGTTTGCCTCGTTTGTGGTCGAATTCCCAACTTCGGCGCATTGCCCCGTGTTTCCGGGGCGATGTTGTAAATGTGTCTGCTTGGGACGATCGTGATAAGGAAGGGCGGTACTACAAAGACTACTTTTTCAACGCGAGCAGTTATTCCTATACCAACTACGCAGGCTATCGGGGATTTCAGGGAAAGGCCAACGAATACCCGCTGGACTTGACAGACCGGGTACCAGACGAACTGAAGCGGCGTTTTGATGTTGTTTTTAATCACACAACACTTGAGCATATCTTTGATGTGCGAAAGGCTTTTGCCAATCTCTGTGAGTTGTCGAGGGATGTTGTGATCGTGGTTGTGCCGTTTGCTCAGGTCCAGCATGAATCGGACGACTGGAAGGACTATTGGAGATTCACCCCAACGTGCCTGCGAGCACTGTATCAGGAGAACCGCCTCTCCGTTATTTACGAGGCGGAAAGTCTGCACCGAGACGCGGGCGTGTATCTGTTGTCTGTTGCTTCCCGGCATCCGCAACGATGGCATGGCGTGCTTCCCGCGTGGTCTCCGGTTCAGATTGCCGGTGGTTGGATCGGTCGCACCTGGCTTGCGGAGATCCGGGGTCGACTGGCTGCGTTCTTGTGGCCGATGAGGCGATCTGCGAGGCAGTCCGGTTCACCCGAATGAAGATCCTGATTCATCCGACGAGAAATGAAAAGGGTGTGAAGGCGCGACTGCGGTGAGAATCGTATATCTCTCGGCTTCCAATATTCCATCTCGTCGGGCGAACAGCATCCAGGTTATGCGGATGTGTGAGGCGTTCGCACAGATCGGCTATAAGACAACGCTGATCGGGAAGCAGTTTGGCTCAGGTGCACGCGTTGATCCTTATGAATACTATGGGGTGACGAAGAACTTTGAATTAGAGTTGATACCTTGCAGGAAGATTAAAGGCGCAAACATATTCCTTTTGCCGAGTCTTTATGCCCGGCTTCGCCGGTACGATCCCCGAGAGGTTCTGATATATGCGAGGGACATCTACGGGGTTTCGCTGGCCGCCAGAATGGGATTTCGAGTCGTGTACGAAGCTCATGCAGCACCGTACAATCGCGTGATCCGCCTTCTGGAAGCGTGTCTCTTGCAGAGTCCCAGGCTTGTCAGGCTTGTGGTGATCTCCGAGGCGCTCAAGACGTTTTACACGTCCCGCTCTAACATCTCAGAGAAGGTGGTGGTATGCCCCGATGCGGCTGCCGTTCCTAGTATGTCATTGAATGAAGAGCTTTCATGGCCGCCATGCAGGGACACGCTCCAGATCGGTTATACGGGGCATCTGTACCCGGGACGAGGTGTTGAGATCATCATCGAGTGTGCCAGGCGACTTCCTGCATATGATTTCCATATTGTCGGCGGCACCGAACACGCCATTCCTCTTTGGAAGGAGCAGGCCACTGCGAATGTCTATTTCCATGGGTTTCTGAAGCCCTCGATTGTGCATGCCGCTCGCGCCAGATGTGATGTGTTGCTGATGCCGTACCAGAAAGAAATCATCAATCCCCACAGCAATCTGAATACAGTTCCCTGGATGTCCCCGATGAAGTTGTTCGAATACATGGCATCCCGCAGGGCAATCATTGCTTCGGACTTGCCTGTATTGCGAGAAGTGCTGGACGAACAGATGGCTGTCTTCGTTGAACCCGATAATCCGGATCAATGGGTCGAGGCGATCCTGTGTTGCGAGGATCGGTCGTTTCGGCAGTCTCTGGCGGACAGCGCCTATAGGGCATTTCTCGATCAGTATACTTGGAAGAAGAGAGCCCAGAAAGTCCTCGCTGGAATTGGCGCGTGATCCCACTACTACTTCTCATCGTTCTGCTCATTTCGCTGGCGCTGTGTTTCGCATGTAATCACGATGTATTCTCGCCTTCGAAATTCTATCACGCGTCGCTTACAGTGTATTTCTTCGACATATTTCTGTCTGTACACAGCGGATACGTGTATGCTATATACGGCGCGTTCATCGGAGCTGGGTTGTTCATATCCATTCTGGAAGCATACATATTATCCCGAAAACCTTTTCTTCTGCCTCGGCCGAGGCCATCTCTTTTGCTTCCTCTTCGGTTTGTCGTAGTATTGTGGACTCTCTCTGCTATCCCAATTCTGTCCCAGTGCTATCTAATCTATGTTACAGGAGGCTTAGCATCCCTGGCTTTGACGATCTCGCACCGGGTGGTTGAGTGGCGGGGAATGGGTTTCTTACTCATGCTGATTCGATTCATGTCGCCGATCAATTTGGTCTATTTTGCAGTGGGCCTGGTCTACGTGAAACGGCATGCGCACTTCTGGTGGTTGCTGTATAGCCTGCATCTATTCCTGTTCTTGCTTATGGCGGTTCTGCTGGGAGGGCGAGGCTTCGTCTTGATGCAGGCTGTCTTGATGATGGTGCTGTACAACTATCTCCGAAAACCTGTGAAACTGCGCTATACTCTTGTGGCAGGGGGGATTCTACTGACCACAGCGAGTGTTCTGGGTTCCGTACGCAATAATGTCACTAGATTGGAAGGTTTCAATAGTCTTGCGGATATGAGGGGTGGTGCGTTCAACCTTGATATGTTCTCCTATGGGACGAATCCTTTGGAGGTCATCTTCACAAAGGAGTTTTCTGATTTTCAGTATGGCAAGACCTTTCTGACACCTGTGACGAATCTCATACCTCGGCGAATTTGGCCCGGAAAATTTGATTCTGGCGGAGTTGTTCTGACCAAGTTCTGGTTGGGCCATGGGTATAATGGGCTGTCCAACATGAGCACGGGCATTGTGGCTGAAGGGATTCTGAACTTCGGCTATTCACTCGGGATTCTGTGTGCGTTCATACTGCTCCTTGGTACCATCTTGTTAAGCGTGCGCTTCTACGGTTACGTCCTTCGTCATATCGGTGCTTCGAGGGAGATGCATCAGATATACTTGGTCATCCTATACATCAATTTTGCGGAGGTTCCAGGTGGCTTGTTGCGAGGAGAATTTCAGAATAACATTTGTGGACTTCTCATCAGGCTTGCGCTCATTCTCATAGTCCTTTTTGCCCTTCGTATACGGCTATTTACCCATTACGGCATAACACAGGTGGAACGAAGAATGTCAAGTTCCAGGGTAAGATCGTGCGAATTTGCATGTTGAATATTACGGCGGGTGGGATGAGCGGGGGGTATAGGAATTACCTGTCGAATCTTGTTCCTCGTCTGGCGGTTCATCCTGAGGTCGAGACGTTGCTTGTCGGCGTCCCGCAGTCAGTAGGTTTTCCTCAAATCACGACCGCCAGCGGTTCGGTGCAGTGGTTGCCGCTTCGGCGATCTGCGTCGCTTGTACGCGGTGGGTTGACTGGCTCTGAGCGGGAAGCGATCGCGGCTTCTAAGCCCGATGTTCTTTTCATCCCGACATCGCGATTCTCTTCGTCCGGCAGCATTCCTGTCGTGAATATGGTTCGCAACATGATGCCCATGACGCCGCACAATTCCCGGTATTGTCTTGAGCAGTTGCGCAACTGGGCGAGATTCCTACAGATGAAGCACGCTGTCTCTCAGGCGGACAGGGTCATTGCGATCTCCCAATTCGTCAAGGACTACCTGACGCACAATCTGGGTCTGGCAGAGGACCGAGTGGGCGTGGTCTATCACGGTACAACTCTCGATTCCGACTTGCCCATGCACAAACCAGCGGTCGCGGGCGAGGACTGGATCGACCGCTTCTTCTTCACGGCGGGCCTCATATACCCCTACCGGGGTATAGAAGATCTGATCGAGGCATGGCAACGCCTTCGTGGTTTGCCTGACCTGCCTCCTTTGGTCATTGCTGGAAAGGTGGGTCAGGGGATGTCCGGATACTACGCCAAGCTGCTGCGATTGGTACAAGAGAAAGGTTTGCGTGCCCATGTTCACTTTGCCGGTCTGCTGAGCCGTTCCGAGATGGCGTGGTGCTACAATCATTGCTCGGCGTTCATAATGACCAGTCGTGTCGAAGCGTGTCCCAACATCGCTTTGGAGGCAATGGCAAGCGGGTCTTTGTGCATTTCCACGATGAATCCACCCCTGCCCGAGATTTTTGCGGAAGCAGCCTGGTACTATCCCGCCGGTCAGTCTGGCGTTCTCGCCGAGCGGATTCGTGAGGCTATGCAGTTGTCAGATGGTTGTCGGATGGCTGTACGAACATGTGCGATTGCCAGAGCGGCCCGGTTCACCTGGGACGTCTGCTGTCGCCGAACGGTTGAGGAATTGCAGAAAGCAATTCAGTAATCAAGTGGTGATTCAAGGGGAACGAAGTGGCTACTGACGCCACCGACAATCGGCCAATCATCGTCACTGCAGGGACGTGGTCCACGAACATCGGGAACGCGTTCTTCCAACTGGGCGCCCAGTACATCATGGCGCAGACGGGTACCCATCGTGCGATCCATCTCTTCACGGATCAGGCGGGGTACTGGCAATATGGAAGCAAGGTCGAGCCGGGCAACAGTGCGAGGTTGCTGGATCATGTCGATGCGGGGTACGTGGTGCTCAGCGGTAGTCTTCTGACGTACAGCTTCCCTTCGCTCTGGGCCGAATCGCTCAAGATTCTCAAGCGAAGGGGCACTCGTCTGGTGTTGCTGGGCGTGGGGCAGTTCGACTACAGCGAACGGGAGACGCAGCTCTGCAGAGAGGTGCTTCGGGAATATTCGCCCTATGTGTTTGTCTCTCGTGACTCCGTCACATACGAGAACTTCAAGGACCTCGCACTGCATTCCCATAACGGGATCGACAACGCGTATTTCCTGCCTTGGGCTTGTCCCGTCGTGAAGTTGGATTATCCGCCGTATATTGCTTTGAATTTCGACAAAGGACCTGAGCCGATATGTGGGTTGCTTCCATCCCGTGAGAGCCCGGTCTGGGGGCGGCCGGGCTACAATTCCTGTCGGGTTCCTTTCGAGGGGGAGGTTCTTGACATCCATTTTCCCTCCCATAAACGTATTGTGAGCGATTGCTTCGGCAAGTATTATGGGTATCTGGCCGGGATGCTCGGCATCAAGAAAGCCAAGCAGGACCGAGTCGGCAAGTACCAATTGTTGCGAACCGATCATCAGACCAATCCTCTCTGCCATAGGAAGCTCTATTACGGCCCCGGCGCATTTGCCATGGATGTGCCGTATGGGTATCTAGCGATCTACGCCAACTCCGTTCTGACGCTGGCCGACCGTATCCATGCGTGCGTAGTGACTATGGCCTATGGTGGGACCGCCATGCTTTTCTCCAAGAGCCCGCGAGCTCAGATCATCGAGCGGGTCGGCGCAACCACCATTTTTCAGCGGCCAACGCGGCTTGATCTGCCGAGGTTGGACAATCTGAGGATGGCCGAGATTGAGTTTGTCAAGTCGGCCATGGATGGATAATAGTTTTTTTGGATGGATCTCGATCTCAGATGAAAGTCTCCGTCGTTACCGTCTGTTTCAACAGTGCCTCGACGATCGAGGAGACGATTCGCAGCGTTCGCGAACAGACGTACGAGTCGGTCGAGCATGTCATTGTCGACGGCGGTTCGACGGACGGGACGCAGGAGATCGTGGGCCGGTACAACGGGCGGATCAAGAAGTTTATCTCCGAGCCGGACCGGGGCATTTACGACGCCATGAACAAAGGGCTCGTTCTGGCCGGCGGCGATGTCGTGGCCTTCCTGAATGCCGACGACGTCTACGCTTCGCCCGGCGTCATCCGCGACGTCGTGTCGGCGATGCGCGCGGGCGACACCGACGGCGTGTACGGCGACCTCGTCTATGTGGGCCGCCGCGACGCCGATCGGATCGTCCGCTATTGGCGGGCGGGGGCCTATCGGCCTCATGCGTTCCGGCGAGGGTGGTCACCGCCGCATCCGACGTTCTTTTGCAGGACGTCGGTGTACCGGACGCTGGGAGGCTTCGACCCCGCCTATCGGATCGCTGGCGACTTCGAGCTAATGCTCCGCTTCGTCGAGAAGAACGGGATCCGCGTGCGGTACGTTCCCAGGCCCCTCGTTCGCATGCGGGCGGGCGGCCGAGCCAACACGATCCGTGGGATCGTACAGGGTAATCGCGAGATCGCAAGATTTCGCAGTCTGTCGTTACAGCGTGTTTGTTTCCTAAACGCTTTTGATGAAGCGTCTGTCGTATGTTGATCTCAACGTGCGACCCGGACATAAACAAAGTACAGGCGTGCATTTTGAGATTGCGTTGGGGTTTTATGGTCTATCATTCCGTGAACTTTCGCACTTTTTGATCGGGTAATGTGGATGTGGTATCAAGAGAAACATACCAACCGTCCGATGGGTGTTGTGAGAGACATCCGACAAGGAGGTTGGTATGGTTACGACATCTACTGTATCGACATGGACGGCTCTGATCCAACAGTTTTTCCCTGTCTTCACGGCACCCGGCGCCCAGATCTTTCTGGCTCTGGTGACGGGGTGGGTCCTGTGCACCGGCCGACACACCATCACCAGCATTCTGCCTTTCGCCGATCCGGCGGGGCAGCATGCCCACGACGCCTTCCACCGCTTTTTGCCCGATGCCCGCTGGGACATGGACGCCTTGTGGAAGCTCTTGACGGTTCTGCTGGTCCAGACCTTCGCCGCCTCGGGCGTCGTCGAACTGGACTTGGACGATACACTCTTTCATCGCTGCGGGCGAAAGGTCTGTGGCGCCGGTTGGTGGCGCGATGCGGTGCGGTCCACGCGGACTCGCACCGTCTCGGCCTGGGGCTTGAACCTGGTGGTTCTGACGTTGCGGGTGTATCCCCCCTGGGGCGGCGAACCGCTGGGGCTGCCGATCCGGATGCGGCTGCATCGCAAAGGGGGTGCTTCGCTGATCGACCTGGCTCAGGAGATGCTCCAGCAGGTCGCGGCCTGGCTGCCCGAAAGGGCCTTTCGGCTGCACGCCGATGGGTTTTACGCCACCTTGGCGGGCCGAAGTCTCGTCCGGATCCACCTGATCAGTCGGATGCGACGGGATGCGGACCTCTACGAGCCGTTGCGGGCGACCGGCGGCAAAAGGAAATCGGGTCGCCCACGCAAGAAGGGGCGTGCCCTGTCTCCCCCCCAGCAGATGGCTCGCCGCGTCCACTCCTGGCGATCCGTCACCACGGTCGAACGGGGCCAGGTCCGGAAGCGTTGGGTCCATGCCCGGCGAGTCCTTTGGTATCACGTCTGCAAGACCCCGGTGCTGCTGGTCATCAGCCGGGACCCCGAAGGCAAGGAACACGACGATTTCTTCTTCACGACCGACCTGTCGCTGACCCCCGCCCAGGTCATCGGGGGATTCGCCGGTCGCTGGAGTATCGAGGACACGTTCAAGAACACCAAACAGTTCGTCGGAGGCCAGGAGCCTCAGACGTGGAAGAGGCAAGGCCCGGAGCGGGCGGCGATGCTCAGCTTGTGGTTGAGCTCGGTGGTGTGGCTGTGGTATCTGCGCGAGGACGGCCGGTCGGGCAAGGTGAGAATTCTGCCCTGGTATCCCCAGAAGGCTCATCCCAGTTTCCAGGATGCGTGGGCGAGTCTTCGGCGTCACCTGTGGAGCCAACGAATAATATCGATGTTCGGCAAACGATTCGGACATGACAAAAAGACCGACGTCCTTCTGGAAGCCCTCTCAAGGGCCGCATGATGCCTCAAGAAAAGTGCGAAAGTTCACTATGACTGAAAAGTGGATATTAAGGATATGAAGGATGGATTGGAAGGTGGTCATGGAGGGGGTTGGGCGCTTGTTCATGGAATGTCTCCTTCAGTACTTTGCGTGTTGGTGCAAATGGGGTCACCGTTCGTGCCTGTCTGGGCATAGTCGTTTCCCAAGGGCCGGCGGATCGATGGATGTCCTTCTTCGCGTACATTGGATCCAGCGGCCTCCCTGTCGGGAGCTATTATACCACAACCAACCGTGCGAACCGGAAGGAAATCTCCTTTAACACCAAATGGCAAAACCGAGCGGGTCTGGGACGTGCCGAAACCACAGAAGTCTGCGAAAGACTTCCGGGGTCGGACCTGCGATACGGTCTTGATCTTCGCGTGGGGGTTGAGAACCCCCTACACGCTGCCTCCGGTGACCGGCGGTCCCGCTCGACTGCCATTGTGGCAATCCCGTGGGGACGTCGCGAAGGGCCTTCCGCCCGCTCCAGACGCGCCAGACGCTGGGCCAGGCTCTCGGATTCACCGGTCCCGACGCGGGCCATCTCCAGCTCCAGGCGGTCGAAGTGCTTCCGCAACGCGGCGGGACTGAGGATGTTCACCGACCAGAACGGGTCCCGCTGCGACCACTGGATCACCGCCTCGACCCGCTCGGCACTGCGCCCGTCGAGCTCCAGCATCGCGGCCATCGGCTCGAGCCACTGCTCCCTCGGAGGCTCGCAGAAATCGCTCTTCCTCCGTCGGATCTCTTGCGAAAGCAACTCACAGAGGAGCTCTGCTTTCTCCTTCTTTTCATTCTTTTCATTCTTATCATTCTTGTTAGTTGTTGGCTGTTTGTTACCTGTTTGTTGGTCGTTTGTTG
>Ga0208461_1002083_pt1 | contig 16920 bp, 16 predicted proteins | sample AD_JPNTR4_MetaG_FD_184448 | JGI IMG/M metagenome (GOLD analysis project Ga0208461, IMG submission 184448) | Active sludge microbial communities of municipal wastewater-treating anaerobic digesters from Japan - AD_JPNTR4_MetaG (SPAdes) (version 2) | ecosystem: Engineered > Bioreactor > Anaerobic... | reverse complement strand
TCATAGGCTTCTTTGCCAATGGCTCTTTTCTCTTCTTTACTGTACATGTTTTCCTCCTGAATGTATTTTAGCAAAATCATGTGGCCACATGATTTTATTGTGTGTCTACATTTAGGGTATCAGTACATTTTATGATGAAGAAGTTAATAACTTTATAATGAATAATGATATTTCTTTAAATGTAAGTAAGGAGCGTTATACGCTACCAAAAGACTTACGTTCACTATTACCATTTGTGTTAAAACAAACTTTAAAAGGTAAGAAAGTGTTTACTGATGATAAAAAGGTGTGTTTGCAAACTGATATTGAAGTTGGTGTTAAATTTGTTAGTGTGAGACAAGCAACGTATTATGACGGTCAGGTCACTAGTGAACAGTCTTCAAAGCGGATTCGTTCGAGAAGAGATTTACGGTTTAAATTTAATGGTATCGATTTAATATATGACTTTGATATTAATAAGGTTAAGTCATTATCAAATAATAGTCTCGCTAATCGGATTGGGGGTTCAACACTAGCGATTACAAGTGATAATTACGCTGTTATATCAATTCAAGGCAATATCAATTTATTAAATGCGGGTAAATATGTAGTGACTGGTTCTGGGTCAATGGACTATAAAGATCTCAAAGGTTGTAAAACATTACAGCAATTTTTAATTAAGGGAATTGAAAGAGAATTGCATGAAGAAAGCTCAGCGGGATTTGCCATTAAAGAAACTAAGCTTATTGGATACGGCAGAATTATTGAAAGAGGCACTAAACCTGAATTTTTTGGAATAACTTATTTAACTTGCTCAAAAGATGAACTTAGACAACAATTTGATAATAAGAATAAAGAAAGAAAAATAGGGCTTGTTGATGATATTATCTTTGTACCTATTAATAGTTTGAAAGAGTTTATAGAGAAGAACAAAACTTTTATTTCTCTGCAATTATTAATTTATAAAGAACTTTTATAGTTATGGATATTTTTTCTTATCGCTAGCGACTTTATTATTTCGATATTCAATAAGCAATTTCACTAAGCTATCAAGGCGTGTTAAACTATCTATAGATAAGATAAATTTAATGTATTCTTTCTTATAAATATTATCAGTTTTCCTAGTGGAAAAAAGAATATATGTTTTTTCTTTTTTAAACACATTACCATGTGCAAGTGCATCCCTTAAACCACTGAAAAAACTGTCAATCAATGATGAACTATTATAATAAAATAAATAATGACGTTGATTACTATGGTCAAATGCGTTTTTCTTGGTTGCAGTTCCTTTTTCTTTATGTTCAAAAGAAGAAAACGGATAATAATTACCTTCAATATTGAGTACTTTTATAACTTCTTTTAAGAATATGTTTATTTTCTTGCTGCTATCAATTCCGTAATATTCCCTATCCTTTATATAATGGTCGTTATTTTTATTTTTAGGAGAATATAAAATAAGATACATAAAGGTTTTTGCGCTTATGTCCAAAAATTCATCCACGCTTTCAGGGGAAATGTTTGAAATTGAAAAATCTTCGAGTGAAGCACCCATATAGAGCGTTTTTGCATTTTTTGTAAAAGATTTAGTCATATTTTTGCTAGATAAAAAGAGATAGAAATTTTAAGATATCATTTATGCCAAACGTTAGCGTTAACATAATCAACATAGCCAACAATAATACTTAATACTTTTTCTGATACATTATCAGCTTGATAATCAAGTGGTGTTTTTATTACATTTGGATCTCTTGATTCTAATATCTTTAACCCTTGTAATATTCTTTCTTTATTAACACCAACCATCATAACTGCACTTTCTTCATAAGCTTCAGGCCTTTCATGAGCTTCTCTAAGATTTAACGCATTGAATTTAAGAATTGAAGATTCTTCACTTATTGTTCCTGAATCACTCAATACTGCTTTTGAATCTATTTGTAATTTATTGTAATCAATAAAACCCAAGGGTTTTAACGTTTGAACTAATGGATTAAATACAATACCTTTTTCATTTAATTTCTTTCTAGTGCGAGGATGAGTAGAAATAATGATGGGTAATTTATAAGTTTCCGCTATGGTGTTAAGTGTATCCACTAGTTTTAAGAGATTATCTGAATCAACATTTTCTTCTCTATGGGCAGAAACTAAGAAGTATTCACCTTTTTTAAGTCCTAATCTCTTAAGCACATCTGATTCATTAATTTCTTTAATTCGCGACTCTAGAACTTCGTTCATTGGACTTCCTGTTTTAATAATTCTGTCAGCAGGTATTCCTTCTCTAAGTAAATATTCACGAGCAATACTGCTATAAGGCATATTAATATCTGCGATATGATCAACAATCTTACGATTTGTTTCTTCTGGAACTCTTTGATCAAAACATCTGTTACCGGCTTCCATATGGAAAATAGGAATCTTTTTGCGTTTTGCTGCAATAGCGGCTAAACAACTATTAGTGTCACCAAGCACTAAGAAAGCATCAGGTTTTTCTTTATTAAGAACAGCATCCATTTTAATTAATATATTTCCAATTGTTTCAATAGCGGTACCCACCGCAGAATCTAAAAAGTAATCTGGTTTTCTTAAGTTAAAGTCTTTAAAGAAAACTTCGTTTAGTTCATAATCATAATTTTGACCAGTGTGCACTAAAACATGATTAATAGCTTCTGAAGATTCAAGTTTATTAATAACAGCGGATAATCTAATAATTTCAGGTCTAGTACCCACTACTGTCATTACTTTTAACTTTTTCATGCTTATACCTCCTCGTAAATAGTATCGGGGTTGTTTTTATCAAATGGTTCATTAGCCCACATAACTGTAACTAAATCAGTGTCACCAATATTTTCAATATTATGTGTATATCCAGGCGCGATATCTAATACTTGAAGTTTATCTCCACTTACATGATATTCAATTATTTCATCAGTGTTAACTTTTCTAAATCTAATGATAGCTTTACCACTTACTACTAAGAATTTTTCATTTTTAGTGTGATGCCAGTGATTACCTTTAGTAATACCTGGTTTAGCAACATTAACAGAGAATTGGCCTCTATCAATTGTTCTAATAAATTCAGTAAAGGAGCCTCTATTATCTACATTCATTTTTAAGTCATAAATGAATTTATCTTTTGGTAAGTAACTTAAATAATTTGAATATAATTTCTTCTCAAAGCCATCATCTAATTTAGGCACTGTTAAGTTTTGTCTACTTTCTTTAAATAAATAGAGCAGTTCTGCGATATATCCTAGTTTAACTTTATATACTGGTGTAACTTGTAAATATGTCGGCAAATTTGGGTTATTTTTATCAAGTAATGATAATAATGCATTAACAACATCATCAATATAAATGAGTTGCATATCAACATTAGGATCATTAACTGTAATTGGTAAATCGTTAGCGATATTATATGAAAAAGTAGCAACTGCACTATTATAGTTTGGTCTAGCCCATTTGCCAAAAACATTTTCAAATCTAAAAATATATACTTTAGCACCTGTTTCTTTTTCATACTCCAGCATTAAATCTTCACCTGCTTTTTTGCTAATCCCGTAAGGGTTATCACGAACAGCTTGAATAGAAGAAGAAATCATAACTGGTGATTTATTTTTATGTTTCTTTAAATGATTAAGAAGAACTGAAGTAAAACCAAAATTACCCTCTAAAAATTCTTTTTCGTCTTTTGGTCTATTAACTCCAGCGAGATGATAAACAAAATCACATTCTTTTGTATATTTGTCTAATTCTTCGGGAGAGGAATCAATATCATAAGGAAATATTGTTAATTCTTTATTTTCTTTTAATCGTTCAATTAAGTTTTGACCGATAAACCCTTTAGCGCCAGTTACTAATATTTTCATTATTTGAATAAATCCAACTTTAATAATAATTTTTTCATACCTTCAACATCGAGTCTTTTCGTGTTGTGAGAATGATAGGCTTCTTTTTGCGAGAATTCTTTTAATCCTTTTTCAATAAACTTGTCATAGTTTAAATTGCGATTATCTGCAGGAATTCTAAAAAAGTTTGGTAAATCAATGGCTTTTACCATCTCTTCTTGAGTTACTAATACTTCGTAGAGTTTTTCACCATGACGAGTGCCAATCGATACTGGGTCTTGTTCAACCCCTTTAAGTTCAAGAATTGCTTGTGCTAATGTGCCGATTGTAGCCGCTGGTGCTTTTTGCACAAATAAATCACCTTGTTCTCCATGCTCAAATGCATATAGCACTAAATCAACTGCGTCATCAAGCGTCATCATAAATCGAGTCATATCCGGATTAGTGATTGTTACTGGTTTGCCCGCTGCAATTTGATCTAAGAATAACGGGATTACTGAACCGCGTGATGCCATAACATTACCATAACGCGTTAAGCAAAGTACTGTATCTGTTGGTTTTAGTTGACGGGAACGGGCTACTACATTCTTCTCCATAAGTGCTTTACTCATGCCCATAGCGTTAATTGGATACGCAGCTTTGTCGGTAGATAAGAAAATTGCTTTTTTAACACCGTTTTTTACACATGCTGTAATTACATTATTGCTACCTAAGATATTAGTCTTAACTGCTTCAAGCGGGTAAAATTCACATGAAGGTACTTGCTTTAGTGCTGCCGCGTGAAAGACATAATCTACACCAATAAATGCACCTTCAATTGAATTATAGTCACGAACATCACCAATATAAAATTTTAGCTTGTCGTTGTTATATATTTTTCTCATGTCTTCTTGTTTCTTTTCGTCACGCGAAAGAACACGGATTTCTTTAACATCTGAATTTAAAAATCTTTTTAAAACAGCGTTTCCAAATGATCCTGTTCCACCAGTTATTAATAGTACTTTATCTTTAAACATATTTTCACCTTTTTCCTTCTTTTTAATCTAATAACTTTTTTGGGGATTAATACAGAAGAATGTATTAATATCATTTTTATTATACCTAAAACTCCATAAAACTATCTTAAATAACCAAAAATAAAAGATAATTATCTTTAAAGGTTTAGAAACAAGCAAAATTACTTATAATATTGGTAGATTATTACCAACCATAAATAAGTGAGGCTTTATTATGAAAAAAGTGTACATAGCAATTGGAGCAGACATTCTACACCCGGGCCACATTAATGTAATTAATGAAGGAGCAAAATACGGGAGAGTAATAGTTGGCTTACTTTCTGACGAAGCAATAGCGTCATACAAAAGACTTCCTATTTATCCTTATGAAGCTCGTGAAGAAATTTTTGGTAATTTAAAAAATGTTTCTGAAACTGTTATGCAAAATTCTCTTGATTACACTGAAAACCTAAGAAAAATAAAACCAGATTATGTTGTTCATGGTGATGATTGGCGAGAAGGTGTTCAACAATTAGTGAGACAAAAAGTTATCGAAGTACTTGAAGAGTGGGGTGGTGAACTTATTGAAGTGCCTTATACTCACGGGATGAGTGCTACTGAAACACACGCTGAAATAACAAAAGATTTAAGAGCTCCAGAATATAGACGTGGTACGCTTAAGAGATTACTGCACTTAAAACCATTTATTTCAGTAATGGAAGCGTCAAACGGTCTTTCTGGTTTAATTGTTGAAAATACAAGTGTTATTGATAAAGAAACAGAATTACCGCGTTCATTTGATGCAATGTGGATTTCTTCACTTTGTGACTCAACATTTAAAGGAAAGCCCGATATCGAACTAGTGGATCTAACTAGCAGGTTAGTGACAATTAACGAAATTATGGAAGTTACCACTAAGCCAATAATTTTAGATGGTGATACAGGCGGTAAAGAAGAACACTTTGTATATAATGTTAGAACATTAGAACGACTAGGTGTTTCAGCAATTATTATTGAAGATAAAACAGGATTAAAGAAAAACTCTTTATTTGGCACTGAAGTGATACAAACTTTGGAAGATCCGATAATATTTGCGGAAAAAATTAGAGCAGGAAAACGCGCATTAACTACTCGTGATTTTTTAATTTTTGCACGCATTGAAAGCTTAATTGCTGGAAAAGATGTTAAAGATGCGATGATGCGCGCCATGATATATGTTGAAGCGGGAGCAGACGGTATTATGATACACTCTAAAGACAAAACCGGAGAAGATATCTTTGAATTTATACGCCAATTCCGCGAATTTAGTGAAGATATTCCAATTATTCTTGTTCCAACTTCATATAATCAATTTACCGAAAAAGAATTAGCGGAAAAAGGCGCTAATATTATTATTCACGCTAATCATTTACTTAGAGCTGCTTATCCTGCTATGGTAAAAGCCGCAGAAACTATCCTTGAAAATGGTAGAAGTAAAGAAGCAGATGAATTTTGTTTACCGATTAATGATGTGCTAACATTAATTCCGGGTGGTAAATAAGATGATTGATACAAAAACATTTTATGAATATTTATTAACTAAAGGTATTGATACATTTTTTGGTGTACCAGATTCCTTGCTAAAAGATATTTGTGCTTATATTACGCAAAACACACCTTCTGAAAAGAATATTATTACCGCAAACGAGGGTAACGCCGTTGCTCTTGCATGCGGTCATTACTTAGCAACAGAAAATATTGCTATGGTTTATTTACAAAATAGTGGTTTAGGTAATATTGTTAATCCTCTCATTTCTTTAGCGGACGAAGATGTTTATAATATTCCTGTTCTTTTTATGGTTGGTTGGCGCGGAGAACCCGGGACAAAAGATGAACCGCAACATAAAAAACAAGGAAAGATAACACTTAGCACTCTTGAAGTATTAGGAGTTAAAACATTTATTCTTGAAGATGAGTTTAAACCGATTATTGATGAAGCTGTTAGTTATATGAAGAAAACACTTAAACCAGCGGCCATCGTTGTTAAAAAAGGAACTTTTAGTAAAGTTATATTAGAATTACCTCCTAATACTTTTTCTATGACTCGTGAAGAAGCACTTGAAGTAATGATGAAACATATTGATAACAAGAGTGTTATTGTTAGCACTACTGGTAAAACAAGTCGTGAAGTATTTGAAATTAGAGAAAAAAGTGGTGATACTCATGAACGAGACTTCTTAACAGTTGGTTCAATGGGACACACTGCATCAATCGCGCTTGGTATTGCTTTATCAAGCAAAAAGCGTGTATTTTGTATAGATGGGGATGGCTCTATGCTGATGCATTTAGGCGGATTAGGCGTAGCGGCAATCAACGCGCCAAAGAATTTTAAATATATTGTTATTAACAATGGAGCACATGAATCAGTAGGGGGGCAACCGACTATAGCGCTAGATATTAATACTAAGAAAGTATTAGAAGGACTAGGTTTTAGTAAAGTTTATGAAGTTAAAACTTTAGAAGAAATTGAAAGAGAGTTTCCAAAGTTTAAACGGAAAAATAAAGCTGCATTAGTAGTGTATGTTAATCAAGGAAGTCGTGATGATTTAGGGCGGCCCACAACTACCCCAGTTGAAAACAAAGACTTATTAATGAAATTCTTAAGGAGAAGTCGTAAATAATATGAAAGCATTTATATTTAATAGTGGTGTTGGATCACGTTTGGGTGATTTAACAAAAGATAAACCAAAAGCACTAGTGGAATTAAAAAGTGGTGAAACCATTTTAGGACGACAACTTCGTATTTTAAGAAGTCAAGGTATTAAAGAGATAGTTATTTCAACTGGTTACAAAGAAGAAATGATTAAAGAATATTGTTTAAAAGAGTTTCCAGAGTTACATTTTACTTTTGTATTTAACCCTGATTATGCTACTACTAATAGCATCTATTCAATGTATTTAGCGGAAAATAAATTCCAAGATGATTTTTTGATTATGCATGGTGATTTAGTGTTTGATGAAGGAATAGTGGAAAAACTATTGGAAGAAAAACATCGCGATTTAGTCTGTATAAATACTGAAATCCCAAAACCACCAAAAGACTTTAAGGGCAGAATTAAGAAAGAAAAACTTCAAAAAATTGCTGTAGACATCTTCGAAAAAGATGATTATGCATTGCAACCATTATATAAACTAAGTTTTGCCACAATTAGTCAATGGATGCTTCGTATTAAGGAAATGATTGGTAAGGGTATTGTTGATGTTTATGCAGAAAATGCTTTAAATGAAGCACTACTTGATTTAGATGTGCGATGCGTTGATTATAAGTATAATTTCGTGGAAGAAATTGATACTTTAGAAGATTACGAAAGAGTTAGTAATGATGTTAGGCTTTTTGAATTTTTGAATCAAAAAGTATATCACGGCGATTATTTGATTAAACTTATAGAAATAATAAAAAAACATAACTTTAAACGACCATTTCTCGTTTATAGCAGCGCTACTTTTAAAAACACTGAATTTTATAATTACATGAAAAATCTTGCTTTAACTCCATACAATAGTTATTCTTCAAACCCTAAATATGAAGAAATAATTCCAGGATTAGAATTATTTAAAAGAAATAATTGTGATGTAATCATTGCAATTGGTGGGGGATCCGCTATTGATGTAGCAAAAGCTATTAAATTATTTTCAGGTCTTAATCCTAATATTAATTATTTAGAACAGAAACCTATTTATGTTAACACCCCACTTATTGCTATTCCTACAACAGCAGGAACTGGAAGTGAAACAACAAGGTATTCGGTTATTTATGTTGATGGTGAGAAATATTCATTAACACACGATTGTATTTTTCCAAATATCGCTGTTATTGACCCGACATTCTTACGCACATTACCAGAATATCACCGTCGCTCCTCATTATTAGATGCATTATGTCAAGCGATTGAGAGTTTTTGGTCAAAAGGTTCTATAGAGGAAACTAGGCTATTAAGTGCAAGGGGAATCCATTTATTTAGGTATACTTATAAACATTATTTAGAAGGTCACCCTTTTGTAGACGATCGTATTATGAAAGTTTCATACTTAGCGGGCCAAGCAATTAATATTACTGCGACTACCGCTCCACATGCAATGAGCTATAAATTAACATCATTAACTGGTATTGCCCATGGTCATGCTGTAAGTGTTACATTACCGTATGTTTATAAATATATGTTAGAAATTGCTAAAAAAAGCGAAGACAAGGAACTTAAACAAACATTTGTCAATCTTGCTAAAATTTTTGAAACTAGCGAGACAAAACTTTTTGAAGTTATACTAAACATTTTTAATGAATTTGAATTAGAAAAACCAACAGTAACTGAAGATCAACTTATTGAATTGATTAATGATGTAAACGAAGAAAGATTACAAAATAACCCCGTTTTGTTAGATAAAGAAGCAATTGAAGAAATTTATAGGAGTGCACTTATAGTTAAGAAATAAGACATGTGATGATTACATATGGTAAAATGTAAACACTATGTGTGCATGGTAATTAATTATGTATAGACCAATTAAAAGAACATTAGACTTCGTATTATCGCTACTTGCAATTATTATATTGAGCCCGCTTTTATTATTCATTGCTATCCTAGTGCGTTTAAAATTAGGTGGCCCTGTTCTCTTTAAACAAAAAAGAGTGGGTCGTTATAATACAATATTTACTTTATATAAATTTAGGTCAATGAAGAACGCTTATGATGAAAAAGGTGAATTGTTGCCAGACGAACAAAGATTAACAAAGTTTGGGATATTTTTAAGACGTACAAGTCTAGACGAATTACCACAACTTTTTAATATTTTGTTTGGAAAAATGACAATTATTGGTCCCCGTCCTAAAACTATTTTTGAAACGCTATTAATGAAAGATACGAAGTTTGTGTATCGTGCGGCAATTAAACCAGGACTTAGTAGTTGGTCTGTAATTCGCGGCCGTAATAATATGCCTAACGATAAAGCATTGATGTACGACTTTGAACATGTTATTAAATTTTCAGCATGGTTAGATACTAAAATATTTTTTAAGACAATCGGTCTAGTGTTACGCGGTTCAGGGATTAACACTGATGGGCACGCTACATTTTTACACTTAAGCGATTTTTTGATTGAAAAAAAGATTAAAGCCCCTGAAGAAGTTGAAAAAATTAGAAAAGAAGCGATTATTGTTGAAAAAGAAAATATGAAGGTTGTGCCGATGGGAATTTCAAAAGAAGATTTTAAGGCAAAACGACGCGAAATACAAAAGAATCGTAAATCATACACTCCTAACCAAGTCGTGACTTGGGACTAATGTTATTGTTTATTTTTTATTTTGTAAAAATAAAGAATCCTCTTAAAAATATATTATTCTTTAACTTTATAGTATAATGGTTTTGAATCCAGTTTTAGGAGGTTTTCTTATGCCAGACAACTTAAAAGATTACTTTGTAATATTAGTGCTTGATGATATTACTTCTTTAAAAGTAAGAACTTTAAAATTAACTGACAAAGATTTCAAAGTGCCTTATCGTAATTTTTATCCACATATTAACTTAGGAAGATTTTTACAAGCTGATAAACATACTGTGGTTAAAGCAATGAAGAAAGTATCTAAATTAATTAACCCTTTTGAATTAGATATTAATAATGTTGAAATGTTAACGGAATATCTCATGGTATTAACCTTTGCGAAAAACGAAAAATTAGATTTTGTTCATCGTAAACTTCATGAACTAGTGCCATATAAATCTGATGACTGGACTAATCCTAATTCAGGAAAATACGTCCCACATATTTCAATTTATTACAACCCCGGCGAAGATGTTCGTGAAATGCATAAACACTATTTAAATATCTTTAAACCGTTTAAAGGTAAAGTAGTGGCCATCGAACTAAGTGAATACGACGGACAAAGTTTCCGCGTATCACACCGATACGAATTAAAAAAGAGATTATTTTAATGATTAGTGATGATGTCATTAAAAAAATACTAAAATTTAGAGATGACCGTGATTGGAAACAATTTCATAATGGTAAAGATTTAGCTATTTCGTTAAATCTTGAAGCAAGTGAACTTTTAGAACTTTTTCAATGGTCAGGAACAGACTTAACCGCAAGCGAAAAAATAGAACAAATGAAGGAAGAACTCGCAGATATATTAATGTATGCTATTCTTTTTGCGGATAGATACAATATTGATCTAAACGAAGCCTTAGAAAAGAAACTAGAACAAAATAATAATAAATACCCAGCAAGCATTGCTAAGGGTAAGAAAGATAAATATACAGAACTTAAAAATGGAAAGAAATAAAACACTTTTTAAAATATTAGCAATATTACTCCTCATAGCGGGTATTATTTTAATTGTGTTTGGGTTTATTAACATTATCGAAGTAACTACTTATAATAGGGGCTTATTACCAGGAGAGGAACCTAAGGCCACTAATCTTCTATATCCCTTATTAGCGACACCGTGCATGTTTGGTGGAGTATTCTTATTTGTGTTAGGTTTTGGAAAGAGTAAAGAACATGTCTAAAGTGTATAAAAAGAAACAAACTAAATCTAAAATATATAGAGTTCCTAACAATACTGAACTTCTTACTTTTCTTTTAACAATTCCGGGTTATTCAAGAAATAATGTTAAGAGTTTACTATCGCGTAAACAAGTATTAGTAAATGATGTACCAGTAAGTCAATTTAATTTTAATATCTATAAGGGTGATGAAATTAAAATAACTCCTTATATGAATAAAAAAATGACCGCCACTAAAGGTAGTAAATTAAAAGTAATATATGAAGATGATGAAATTATTGTTATTGATAAGCCAAGCGGTTTACTAACAATCGCAAGTGATAAAGAAAAAAGACATACAGCGTACAGACTTGTTAATGAACATGTGCAAGCTAGTGATAAAAACGCTAGAATCTTTATTGTGCATCGTCTAGATCAAGATACAAGTGGTGTGTTACTGTTTGCAAAAAGTCATGAATTAGCAAACGCCTTTCAACAAGATTGGAATAATTTAGTGACAAAACGCGGATATTACGCAATTATTAAAGGTTGTCCAAAAGAAGAAAAAGGCATCATTAAATCTTATATGTACAAATCCAAAACAAATGAAATGTATAGTGGGCATAAAACTAAAATAGGTAAATTTGCAGAAACCCATTATAAAGTAATTAAAAAAGGTGAAACTTACTCTTTAGTGGACATAAACATATTGACGGGTCGTAAGAATCAAATTAGAGTTCACTTAAAAGATATAGGATTTTCTATAGTCGGTGATAAGAAATATGATGGTGAAAAGTCTCCAATTCAGAGATTATGTCTACATGCTTATGAACTTAATGTAAAACATCCATTAACTAAAAAAGCATTAGTGTTTAAATCTAAAATCCTAAAAGAAATGGAGAGTCTATTAAAAAAAGAATAAAATAACATATGATGTTATAATTAATAAATAATGAGGTATTTGTATGAAAAGAAAAGCAAGAAAACGATTTATATCGATTAACACATTGTTTAAGTTGATAGTAAAAAATATATTTTCCGTTTTTTATTTTATGATAGTAGGCCTAGTACTAGCGGTTATTTATACACAATTTCTAGTGAAACCAACCTTTAAAGCTTCAGGTAATATTGAGAATATTGGAGGTGTTTCTGAAACAATTATGCCGTCAATAACTCTAGTTGTTACAGAACAAGAAACATTAGAAAAAGTTGTTAATAAGATGAATATTCCAGGTGCTAATCAAGCCGAAAAAATTTCTTCGATTCGCTCGGGACTAAGTGTAAGCACTTATTCACCAAAAACATTAAAAGTTAATATCTCATATAGCAGTTCAACAAAAGATGATGCAGAACAAGTATTAAATTATGTTATTGATTCAACAATCGAGCGTTTTATAGAATTAAATCCTGACACCCAAGGAAAATTAAGGAAACAGCAAAATACAATAGTGGCTAAGGCTGTTGGTCTATCTGACGGTATAGCATATGTTGTATTTGTATTAGTGGGTGGTATATTTGGTATCATAGTTGGTGTTTCTGGTGACCTTATTAATAGACGTGTTTTATTTGAAAGTGATTTTGAAGAATACGATATTCCATATAATGTTATTGATTTAAGGCGTGAGAAAGAAGATGTGATTCCTCCGACTGAAACAGAGGTGTTTCTAAAAGGTACAATTGTGTTATTAGATAAATTAGAAGGTACTGTTAGAGAAAGAAAAGCTGGTGTTATCGGAGTTGCAAATCTAGGACATGAAACATATGATACTTTTAGCGCTTTACTCGCGGAACAAGTTGCTAAAACAGGGTTAAAAATCTTAGTAATTGATTTAGATTTAGAATATCCTAGTTTAAAAGATTTATATAATCTTGATGCAAAACGAAGTGTTACTAATATTTTAACCACTGGGGAAGTAAAACCCTACAAAATTAATGAAAATCTTGATGTTTTACCTGCTACTAGCTATATGTTTCCTGCTCGGTTTTTAAAAGATGAGCGCTTAAATAAACTAATTAGAACACAGCAAACTAAATATGATTATGTTTTCCTTAATGTTCCAACAATTGATTACTATGCACCATTATTATTTAATTTTGATTTACTTGATTTATTACTCATTAACACTTCATTTGAGGGAACTAAAATTAAAACGATTGATAAGTATATTACTAATATAGATTCTGAAAACAGATCTAAATTATTTTTAAACGGAATTGATAGCCGTGTAAAAACGAAAAAACTATCACAATTACTGACCATCAATAAAGCAAAAAAAGAAGAATAATCGTCTCTAGAAAATAAGAGTATTGTTTTATTTAAACTGTTTTAATATTTCCACCGCTTCTTTTAGTGTGTCCATACTTACACATAAACTAAGTCTTACATACTTATCAAACTTTTCACCAAAGGCAATACCTGGCACTACTAGTAAGTTATGTTCTTCTAATAATTTATTAGCGAACTCTGTACTTGTTAGTTTTGTTTTACTAATATTCATAAAGTAATAGAAAGCACCTTCTGGTAATACACCACTAAAGAGTGGTAATTTATTTACTTCTTCGTTTAAATAAAGTGCTCTTTCTTTTAGTTCGTTATTATACGGAATTAAAAACATTGGTTTATTAGTGAGTGCCGCTACTGCGCCTTTTTGAATAAAGGTTGCGGTATTAGTGTGAATATTTTGATTTACTAAATTCATCTTTTGAATTAACTCTTGATTAGCAAGAGCGTAGCCTAATCTAAAACCTGTCATAGAATATGTTTTACTAAAACCATTGATGACCACTAGTTGGTCTTTAATAAGCGGGAATTCTGCAAAAGAGTGGAAGGCTTTGCCGCTGAAATTAAGTTTGTCATATATTTCGTCACTTAGTAAATATATCTTATTTCTAAATACTAAATTAACAATTTTCATTGTTTCTTGGAATGATAAGATTTGACCAGTGGGGTTATGCGGATAATTAAGAATTAATAATTTTGTTTTTTTAGTAATCTTTTCTTCTAACTTTTCTAGTGGGAAAGTAAAATCTTTATTAAGTGCTATTTTAATTATTTTAGCTTTAGGTTCCGCTAGTTTAATCATTGCGGGATAACTAACGTAATAAGGTTCAACGATAATAACTTCGTCACCTGGTTCAAGAATACTCGTTAATGCCGCGTGAATTGCCGCTTTAGCGCCGGGAAAGATAATTACTTCTTCAGCTTTGTAAGGTTTATATTCTTTAGCAATTAAAGTTCGTAATTCTAATAACCCTTGCGGAGTGGAATATTTCGTATATCCTTCGTCAAGCGCCTTCTTTGTTGCGTCAATTATATATTCAGGTGTAGGAAAATCAGGTTCGCCTATCGCTAGTGAAATAACTTTTTCACCTTTTTCTTTTTTTTGCCGCGCTTTTTCACCAAGTAAAAGTGTCGGACTTTCTTTTATTTTCGGACTAAATAACATAAAAAACACCTCTTTTCTTATCAATTTTACCATATTTTGCTCATTTTTTGATAAAAAATGGTCGCTTATGGTACATTATATAATTAAGAGAAGGGGAATATTGATGAAGACTTTTCACTTTAATGATGACTATGCACTAATTAACTTTGATGGTATTAATGTTAATGATGCGCTCTTAATATTAAACTCCAAAAGTTTTGAAAAAGTATTTAGAAGCTTTCACCGCTCTTTAAAAGAAAAAGAGAGTGTTTTACTTGTTAGTTTAGGTAAACTAACCGCGACTGATTTATTAGAGTTCTATAGCCTTCTTTTTAAATATGAACTAAGTACTGTCTTAAGACGGATGCCTAAAGTCACGAAAGATCATGTTTTACCAATATATGAATTAACCGAAAGCTTTTATGACTACTGGCGGAAGTATGAAAGATTTGGGTTACTTAATGCTTTTAAGGAAGATGGTACTCAAACTAAAGTCGATGATCTCTTAAAAGTAAGTAATGACTTTAACTATCAAATTATTACGATATACAGGACTATTAGTCAAAAGTTATTAGGACAAACATTTAATGTATATCGTCAGTTACCCGCTGGTATAAGTGCTAATATGTTATACACATATCACTCTTTTGATAAAAGTTTAAAAGAATATAAATTATTAAATAATATCCCTATTGCCACTAAAATTGTTATTAACCCACCTTTTATTATTAATTCAAAGAGTAATGTGAGAAAAGGGGTCTTTACACCATTAACTTATTCTTATAATCCAATTACCCACTTAAAAATAAATAAAAATAACTTTATTGCTTTTCCGTTATGGGTGGGACCACTTCTAGCGTACGTCTACATCCATATTGATTTATTACACCACGGTATCGCTTTATCTAATCTTTTTGAAGTCGCTGATTACCAAAAAGTCAAAGCCTTAAAACCAAACTTAATTTATATTTATGGTGTCGAAGATTCGCTCTATGACTCTAAATTCTATCATGACACTATTAATGATATTTACCTTGGTTTTGTCTGTAAAAGTGCTGAAAATGATTATTTTGGTTATCTTAAAAAGATGCTACTTACACTTCATAATCTTTATATGATTAATCATGATAATTTACCAGTACATGGTGCAATGGTTGAAATAACATTAAAATCAAATAATAAAAAAAGAGTAGTAATTGTTGGCGATAGCGGCGCTGGGAAAAGCGAAACATTAGAGGCGCTTCGTCAAATTGCAAGTGACGAGATTAAAGATATTAAAGTCGTATTTGATGATATGGGGACACTAAGCACTAACGAAGATGGTAAAGTACTTGCAAGTGGGACAGAAACAGGTGCTTTTGTTAGACTTGACGACTTAGAACAAGGCTATGCTTACGAAGTGATGGATCGAGCGCTCTTTCTTAATCCTTCGCAAGTTAACGCTAGAGTCGTTATTCCTTTAAGTCGATATTCTTTTATAGTAGAAAAGTATCCAGTTGATATATTCTTATACGCTAATAACTATGAAGATAAAGACGGGATTAAAGTATTTGATAAACCTGAAGAGGCACTTGCCGTCTTCCGTAAAGGAATGAGAAGAGCTAAAGGTACGACGAGTGAAGTCGGAATGACTGCTTCTTACTTCGCTAATCCGTTTGGTCCAATGCAATATCGCGCTAAGACAGATCGATTACTTAATAAATACTTTAAAGCGCTTTGTGACAATAAAGTAGTTTTAGGGGAACTCTACACTAAATTAGCGCTTCCTGAAGAAGGAGTTAGGGGACCCGCAAATGCTGCTCTAGCGTTACTTAAATTATTACAAAGTTAAACCCATAAATTAAAATGGTGTTGCTATTATTAGTTATTTTAGAATGATTTAAAGATATTTACTTTTTTAACATAAAAAACGCATTAAAAGTATTTTTTATATTAATTTAGGATTTTAGTGGGCTCTTTTGGATAGAATGTAGAACTTTTTAAGTTCCACACAAATATTAAAAGTATAAGAAAAAGCTAGGATTTGACATCCAAACTCTTTCATGTTCCATTTAACAAAACCTTAATATTTGAAATTTTATTATAGTATAATCCACAAAGCGGGGACAACGCCATAACTCGCGGCAGTGACAATATTGTAAGCAGCCGCCATGCCGTCAGC
>Ga0208461_1002066_pt1 | contig 16996 bp, 13 predicted proteins | sample AD_JPNTR4_MetaG_FD_184448 | JGI IMG/M metagenome (GOLD analysis project Ga0208461, IMG submission 184448) | Active sludge microbial communities of municipal wastewater-treating anaerobic digesters from Japan - AD_JPNTR4_MetaG (SPAdes) (version 2) | ecosystem: Engineered > Bioreactor > Anaerobic... | reverse complement strand
TGGCACTATGATTCACAATAAAGATTATCATGATGCAGCATGGATAGAATTTTGTAATAGGCATTCTGTAACTATTGATTTGGATTCTTTTTGTAAAGCATATACAGGAAAAACAAATGAGGTAATACTACAGATGATTTTCGGCAAAAAAATGCCTAAACAGCAAATTTTAGAATATGAAACAGAAAAAGAACAAATATATAGAGATTTGTATTCTCCTCACTTTATGCTTGTCTCCGGGTTACAAACGGTGTTGGAAAAGGCAAAACAAAAGAATTTTTTAATTGCAATTGGGACTTCAGCTCCTGTTGTAAATGTAGATTTTGTTCTATCTCATGGAAGAATCAGACATTTTTTTGATGTAATTGTTCATTCAGAAATGGTAACTCACGGTAAACCTTCTCCCGAAATTTATCTAAAAGTTGCCGAATTATTGCAAATACAGCCGGAACAATGTGTTTGTTTTGAAGATTCTATTGCCGGAATTTCTTCGGCAACTTCAGCCGGTATGTATACAATAGGTATAGCAACAGAACTTTCAATTGCTGATTTACTTAAAGCAGGGGCTTATAATGCGTGTTATGATTATAATGCATTAATTCTATAGATATTACTTGACGTAAATTGCTCCTTGTATTTTATGCATAAAGTGTTTGCTTAAAATATGTATTATGATGTTTTGAATTTTTATAGTATTCTTTTGGTTTACACAGAATTATGTGTATTTGTATTGTTGTGCAAACAAATTAAAATATGAATATGTGATGTGTATTTTTACTTAACATTTTTTTAAAATTGTCATTTTTAAGAATATTTTTTTCATTTTTTCGTTTTTTACAGTTTTTAACAACACAAAGTGTAAATAAAGTCTTTCCTTATATTTTATATGAAATGAACTCATGTTAAAATAAAAAAATGAAATTTAACATGTTTTTTTTGGAAAAATTAAATTGCCTGAAATTCAGTTGTTTATGTTGTTAAAAAAATATGAATAACTCTCAGCAGTTTCATTTCTTCACTCAAATTTATAGCTCTAATTTTAGACTGTATTTCCTCCAAAAAAAATGAAGGATAAAATATAAACAAATAAAAAGAGCAATTATGTTTATACAAGAAACAAAAATGACAAATAACGAAACAAAGACTAAAACGTATTCTTATGAAGAAGCGTTGGCAAGTTCAAAAGAATATTTCGGTGGCGATGAACTTGCGGCATCGGTATGGATAAATAAGTATGCATTAAAAGATTCATACGGGAATATCTATGAAAAAAATCCAAATGATATGCATCGTCGTTTGGCTCGCGAATTGGCGCGTATAGACCAAAAATATGCTGATCCTATGACAGAAGATCAGTTTTTTGATTTATTAAAAGAATTTAAATATATAGTGCCACAAGGAAGTCCAATGGCCGGAATAGGCAATAAATTTCAGACTTCGTCATTGTCAAATTGTTTTGTAATAGGACATAAAAATCCTGCCGATTCATATGGTGGTATTTTGCGAATAGATGAAGAGCAAGTGCAATTGATGAAACGCAGAGGCGGAGTAGGTCATGACTTGTCTCATTTACGTCCATCAGGAAGTCCTGTTAATAATAGTGCTCTTACATCAACAGGAGTTGTTTCGTTTATGGAACGATACTCAAATTCTACCCGTGAAGTTGCTCAAGACGGTCGTAGAGGAGCTCTTATGCTTAGTATTTCAATAAAACACCCCGATGCTGAAAAATTTATTGATGCAAAATTAGATTCAGGAAAAGTAACAGGTGCTAATATTTCTGTAAAAATTGACCATGCTTTTATGCAAGCGGTAATAAACAATACATCATATATTCAGCAATATCCTATAGATTCGCCAAATCCAAGCATACGTAAAGAGATAAATGCACGTGCATTGTGGGATAAAATTGTATATAATGCATGGAAGTCTGCCGAACCCGGAATTTTATTTTGGGATACTATTACTCAAGAAGCTATTCCCGATTGTTATGCTGATTTAGGATTTAAAACGGTTTCTACAAATCCATGTGGCGAAATACCATTATGCCCCTATGATAGTTGTCGTTTACTTGCTATAAATTTATATGGATATGTTGAAAATCCATTTACTCCTCAAGCATCGTTTAATTTTCCATTATTAAAAAAACATGTTGCATATGCACAAAGAATGATGGATAACATAATAGATATGGAGTTGGAGAAAATTGATGCAATTATAGAAAAAATAGATAGTGACCCCGAAAATTTTGAAATTAAACGTGTAGAAAAGAATTTATGGGAAAAAATTAAGGAAAAAGCTATAGAAGGTCGCAGAACTGGTATAGGTATTACTGCAGAAGGTGATATGCTTGCTGCTTTAGGATTACGCTATGGTTCCGATGATGCTATAGATTTTGCAACAGAAGTGCATAAAACACTTGCTATAGAAGCGTATAGAGCAAGTATGGAAATGGCAAAATTACGTGGACCGTTTAAAATATTTAATCCTGACAGAGAACGAAATAATCCATTTTTACTAAGAATAAAAGCTGCCGACGAACAATTATACAATGATATAATGAATTACGGTCGTAGAAATATTTCTATGCTTACAATTGCTCCTACCGGCACTACAAGTCTTATGACTCAAACTACTTCGGGTATAGAACCGGTATTTATGGTTTCATATAAACGAAGAAAAAAAGTAAATCCAAATGATAAAAATGTAAAAATAGCATATGTTGACGAAGTAGGAGATTCTTGGGAAGAATATCGTGTATTTCATCATCGTTTTATTACATGGTTAGTAGCAAACGGATACGATGCAAATTATGCACAAACATGTTCTGACCAAGAATTACAAGCTTTGGTTGAAAAATCGCCATACTATAAAGCTACGGCTAACGATGTAGATTGGATTAAAAAAGTTGAAATGCAAGGTAAAATACAAAAATGGGTTGACCACTCAATTAGTGTTACCATAAATTTACCTGAAACAGCAAAAGAAGAACTTGTTAGTCAATTATACATAAAAGCATGGGAAGTTGGTTGTAAAGGAGTAACTGTATATCGTGATGGTTCTCGTTCGGGAGTATTGGTTTCTGATAAAAAATCTGATAAAAAATCACAAGATGCAGGTATGCCGTATATTCCGCCTCAACGTCCTACCGAATTAGAAGCTGATGTGGTACGTTTTTATAACAATAAAGAATTATGGGTAGCCTTTGTTGGTATGCTCGATGGTCACCCATACGAAATATTTACAGGAAAAAGTGACGAAGATGTATTACCAATTCCAAAATCGGTAACTAAAGGAAAAATTGTAAAAGTAAAAGTTGATGGAGTGTCTCGGTATGATTTTCAATATATTGATAAACATGGATATAGTAATACATTTCAAGGTTTGTCTCGAATGTTTGACAAAGAATTTTGGAATTATGCACGGTTAATTTCTGGTATTTTACGACATAGAATGCCAATAGAAAGCGTTGTGAATCTTATATCATCATTAAGTGTTGATAGTGAATCAATTAATACGTGGAAAAATGGTGTAGAACGTGCTCTCAAAAAGTATATACCTGATGGCACTAAAGTAAGTTCAGGTAAAACATGTGAATGCGGAAGTACAAACTTAATTTATCAAGAGGGTTGTCTTATTTGTCAAGATTGCGGTGCAAGTAAATGCGGATGATACATAAAAAAAGTGTATGTAAAAATTGGGATAAAGATTTGGTTTCTTTATCCCTTTTTTTTATATATTTACACACATGTAAGAAAGAATTCTACAGATAAATATTTTACTTAAGTTTCTTTAGTATGATTCGTAACAATATACCCAATCTTATTACTTTGTGCAACTTAATGTGTGGAGTAAGTGCCGTAATAGTAGCATTTTCGGGAATTATTCCTTTTGAAGTTGCTAGTATTTTGGTTTTTGCAGGTGCAGTATTCGATTTTTTTGATGGATTTGCAGCTCGTGTGCTCAATGCAAAATCAGCTATAGGTAAAGAACTTGATTCGTTGGCAGATCTTATTACTTTTGGTTTTGCTCCTGCTGCTATTCTATCAGCTGTTATTCAACATTTATTATTTGGAACGGTTTTTCCTGATTTAGATACTATTGTATGGCAAGAATATATACTCATTCTCACACCTTTTATTATAGTGCCATTTTCTGCTTTACGTCTTGCAAAATTTAATGTAGATGAACGTCAGTCGCATACATTTATAGGGTTACCTACTCCCGCAAATGCTCTATTTTTTGCCGCAATTATTTTTTATTCCGATTTATCACCGGTTTTATTAGTGTTTTTAAGTATTGCATTTTCTTTGTTGCTAGTATCAGAAATTCCTATGTTTTCTTTAAAATTTGCAACATATTCTTTTTCTGAAAATTCATTTCGATATATATTTATTGCCCTTTCTATTGTTGCTTTTATAGTTTTTAATTTATTGTCATTACCATTTATAATTCTAGCATATATTCTTTCATCTATTGTTTTATATATTATTTCAAAAAGAAAGTAATTAATGGATTATAAACATATATTAGAACATGATGATTGGCAACGAATATTTGATGCTTTACCATTTCCTGTTTATATTTTACATAAAGATTATACCTTATATTTTGCTAATAAAGCAACACTGAAACTTGATGAATATGTTAACAAACATATTTTTTCATTACCCTGCTACAAAGCATCACAATTGCATAAAAATGAAATAAATACATGTCTCTATAGAAATAAGGAACATATAACACAGTCAATTTCTCACACTATTCATGTACCCGAAATAGATACATATTTTCATATAACCTGCAGTCCATTGTTTGATAAAACGGGTAAACTTGATAAAATAATTCATGTTGCTACCGATATTAGTGAAGTTTATGAAATAAAAAATCAAGCAGTTGAACATGAATTACAGTATAAAAAGTTATTTGAAAACCATATTTCGGGTTTTGGATTACACAAAATATTGTGCGATGATTCAGGAAAGCCTATAGATTATATGTTTTTAGAAGTAAATACTGCTTTTGAACGAATGACTGGGCTTAAAGCATCTGAAATTATTGGTAAAAGAGTAAAAGAAATTTTTCCTCAAATAGAAGATTACTGGATTGAGAACTATGGTAGAGTAGCATTAAACGGTGAACCATTTAGTTTTCAAAATTATTCACAAGCCCTTGATAAATATTTTGAAGTAGTAGCATATAGCCCCAAGCATATGCACTTTGCTGTTGTGTTTAATGATATAACAGAAAACCATAAAAATTTACAAACCATAAAAGAACAAGAAGAACGGTTGCATGCAATCATAAATCAAGCACCCGATGCTGTATATTTATCAGATATGCAAGGGCGGTTTATAGTTGTAAATCAAACAGCATGTGAAGAAAATGGTTATACTATTGATGAAATGCTCAACATGTCAGTTTTTGATATAGATATTAATATAATTTCAAAAAATGAAATTATGTCTATATGGGAAACTATGCCCTTGCATACGTCACAAACATTAATAACTAAGCATAAAAGAAAAAATTCGACTACCTATCCGGTTGAAATACGAATAGCAAAAATTTTGCTCGATAATAAACCTCATATTATTGGTTTTGCACAAAATGTTACACAAAGAGTTACGCAAGAAAGAGAGTTACAACTGCACAATGCACGTTTAGAGAGTTTATATGCTATTTCGCAACATCAAGCCAATGAAAAGGCTGTGTTTCTGGATTTTGTATTAGATGAGGTAATTAAACTTACTGAAAGTAGTATTGGTTATATTTATTATTACAATGAAGATACAGAGTTATTTACTCTTAATTCGTGGTCAAAAGATGTATTAGATGCGTGTACTATTGTTGAAAAACAAATAACATATGAATTAGAAAAAACTGGAATTTGGGGAGAAGTAGTAAGGCAACGAAAACCAATTATCATTAATGATTTTGCAGCTCAGAATCTATTAAAAAAAGGGTATCCTGAAGGTCATGTTCATCTAAGTTCATTTGCTTCGGCACCTATTATTGTTGATAATAAAATTGTGGCAGTAGTAGGAGTAGCAAATAAAACTACAGACTATACACAAATAGATATAATGCACATGCAAATAGTAATGGATTCTGCATGGAAAATAGTTGAAAGACATACTTTGTTTGAAGAACTTGTAAAAGCAAAAGAAATAGCCGAAGAAAATAATGCGCTTAAAACAGCTTTTTTGGCAAATATTAGCCACGAAATTAGAACGCCAATGAATGCAATCCTCGGTTTTTCAGAATTACTGTCGGCCGATAATCAATCTATAGAAGAACGTGAATATTTTATTTCGATTATAAAACAATCCGGTAAGCAATTATTAAGAGTAATAAATGATATAATAGATATAGCAAAAATATCGGCAAATGCTATAAAGCCTGATATGCGAATATGTGATGTGTTACATATAATAAACAATTCAATAGAAATTGTTAAGCAACAGCAATACATGAAATTACAAAACAAAATACAGATACATATTCAAGAGCATTTTCCACAATATATAATTCAATCAGATCCGGTTCGTTTGCAGCAAATTTTTACTAATCTTATAAGTAATGCGGTTAAGTACACTCCACAAGGTACTGTAGAAATTGGTTCAATACCATATACATCAGATTATATTTGTTTGTATGTAAAAGATACCGGTATTGGTATTCCAAAAGAATTTCATGAAAAAATATTTGAATTGTTTCGTCAAGTACATGCAAATCAAACCATAGAAGGAACCGGAATAGGATTAAATATCACGCAAGGACTTATACATTTATTAGGTGGCAGTATTTGGTTAGAATCAGTAGAAGGTAAGGGTACAACATTTTTTATAACCATTCCAAATACACAAATAGAAAATGTAATTGATACTACATCAAAAGTTTCTTTATATTCTATTCCTGATTGGTCAACAAAAACTATTTGTATAGCCGAAGATAATATTCATTCTTATAAATTACTCGAAATTATCTTAGCACCAACTCAAATCAGTATTTTATATGCTAAAAATGGTGCAGAATTACTTGAAATATACGCAGCTAAATCTCACAATATAGATTTAATATTACTTGATATTCATATGCCAGTAATGAATGGTGTGGAAACAATAAAAGAGTTGAAGCAAAGAAATTGTACTGTACCTATAATTGCACAAACAGCCTATACTTTACCTGAGGATATTGATTTTTTCTATAGTTTAGGTTTTAAGTCACATATATCAAAACCAATCCAAAAAAATAGTTTGTATTCTACTTTAGGAAAATATTTAAAATAATAAAAAAAATCACTTCGTGTGTAACTAACACCAATTTTGCTCGTAAGAGTTGTTACGAAACTTAAAGTAATAGTGGGGGACTATTCTTTAATTCTATTTTTAAACAGCTTTTAATATTGTAAAAAAGGGGGTTATACAGTGAAGAATTCATATAAGATTGTTCCGGAAGAGAAATTGATTATTGAAACATATAGCGGAAATTTCTCACTACTATCATTTATTACACTTAAACGAAAAGAAGCTACAGATAAACTATATAACAATACATATGATTATATAATAGATTTTAGTGACGTGTATTTTCCTGATTATCAAAAATATCAGGATATTGTGTATTTTATTGAATTATATGCCGATAAAATACAGCTTAATAAATGTGCTATTATAACCAGAAATCCCAATCAAGTAGTAGAATCGGTACTTTTTTCAATGGAAGCAGAAAAATTATTGCCAATAGCTTTTAAAGTTTTTTCAAGTTTTAAAACTGCATATGCTTGGATTAAATTTGAGCACGTTCATAATAATTTAGATTTTTTGGAAAATAAAACTCGTGATTAACAGTTTGCTAAATTCAATACAAACACCTATTTTTGTTACATAAAAATTATAAAAAAACAAAAAATATGTGGGTTGTATGTTCTGATTTAGAAGGGGTATTTGTGCCCGAAGTATGGATAAATGTTGCAAAAAAAACAGGAATAGAAAAATTAAAATTAACCACACGTGATATTCAAAACTATGATGAGTTAATGCAATATCGGTTAAAAATCCTTGACGAACACAACCTTAGAATACAAGATATACAAGCTGTAATTGCTACTATAGAACCCTTACCCGGCGCATTAGAATTCACCAAATGGTTACGTTCGGTAACTCGTTTTGTAATTGTATCTGATACATTTGTAGAATTTGCTCAACCACTCATGAAACAATTGGAATATCCATTTTTGTTGTGTCATTCTTTAGAAATAGATGAAGCGGGTCGTGTGATTAATTATAAAATTCGACAGCCCGATCCTAAACGAAAAACTGTTGAAGCATTTCAAAGTTTACAATATAAAGTTATAGCATTTGGTGATTCCTATAATGATATATCAATGCTAAAAGCTGCCGATATCGGAGTTTTGTATTGTCCACCGCAAAATGTAATAAACGACTATCCTGAATTACCTGTAGCTCGTAATTATGAGGAACTTACTTCTATATTACATGCACATATTTTTCAAGATTAATACGAATGGAAAATACTGTATTATTTGCATTTTTATTAACCTTATTTGCAGGGTTATCTACCGGTATAGGTAGTGTAATGGCTTTGTTTTCAAAGCAATTTAATCCAAAATTCTTAGCTCTTTCATTAGGTTTTTCGGCAGGAGTAATGATATATGTTGCTTTTGTTGAAATTTTTTCAAAAGCACGTCATGCTCTTACAGAAAGTTTCGGTAATGAAGTTGTATTGGGTTTAAACAAAGCGTATTTACTTACTGTTGTATCATTTTTTGCCGGTATAGCTATTATTGCACTTATCGATAAATTTGTACCATCTGCAGAAAATCCCCATGAGATTAAATCGCTTGAAAATACTCAAAATGTAAAAGATAAAAAACTTATGCGTCTTGGAATTTTTTCTGCATTGGCTATTGGAATACACAATTTTCCCGAAGGTTTGGCAACGTTTATTGCAGCATTACAAGATCCTACATTAGGTATTAGTATAGCATTTGCAATTGCAATTCATAATATTCCCGAAGGTATTGCTGTTTCTGTTCCTATTTATTATGCTACTAAAAATAAAAAAAGAGCATTTACCTTATCATTTTTATCGGGTTTAGCTGAACCTATAGGAGCTATTATAGGCTACCTTTTGTTGCGAACAGTATTAGATCAATCTGTTTTGGGATATGTTTTTGCTTCGGTTGCCGGTATTATGGTTTATATTTCTATTGATGAATTATTGCCTACAGCCGAAGAATATGGTGAGCATCATATAGCAATATGGGGACTTATTGCCGGTATGTTTACTATGGCTATGAGTCTGGTATTATTTGCTTAATCTTTATTTCTTTGTAAGAAAGTTTTAGTTGTAATTCCTTGTTGTGCTTCTTCTAGTACAAGTACATCTCCTGTAAAATCTTGTATTGAAAATATACGTGGTTGTATATTTGTGTAGCCTATTACGCTACAAATCATTTGTTTACCATCGGCAGATATTGAGTAAGTAGAAGGTAATATGAAATAATCATTTTTCATGATAAGCGTATCATGTATAAATTTATATGTAGTTTGTAATGCAATTTGTTTAGACTGAGTTTCCATAGTTTGATTTATACCTTCTCCTGATATTGTATAGTCAAAACATGTCCACGTACCTTGTATATTTTCATTATTTATAGGTTGTTTAGAATTACACGCAAATAGTCCAATTATAAAAGTTATTGTGAAAAGTGAAGTATATTTCATAGTGTATAAGTATTGAATGTATTTATAATCCTAAAGGGTTTTCTTTAGATTGCTTCTTTTTAAACAGTGCTTTTATTCGAGGTGGAATATAGTCTTTTATTCCTTGACGTGGATTACGGATATCAATATCGCTAACGTATCGCCATTTTCCACGATCAAAAGTGTATGCGTCAATAGAAAAATCAGGGCCATAGAATTCATATATTCCATCGTATCTGAAATCTGAAGGGGCCAAATGGTCAAACACAATCATATCTTTTTTTTCATCATATCGCAACATCATAGTATTTTTTGAAGAATATTCAAAAATAATTCGTCTTTGAAATCCTTTTCCTTTCAATTCTATTACCGGAAATCCAAATACCGGATTCCCTGATTTGTCAAATTTGAGTGTTTCAATTACTTTTTTTTGAGTAAATGTATTGTTTGGATTCCAACCTATGAGTGTATATAATATTTGACCTTTGTATTTTTTTTGACACACCATATAATATGATGCTCCATACCATACATCGGGACTACAAATGGCGAGCATGGGAGTTTTAATTGTTGTAGATTTATCAGTTAATTTATATACTTTTACTTTTTTAGTTTGTTTATTGTATGTTTGTAAAAAACCAAAATTTTCATATGTACCACTAGAATGAATAACATTCCAAGTAATTAATCGAAATGTTTTGTCGGGGGCATATACATTGCCACATTTAAGGTCATTAAACGGATATAGAAATGATTCGGGTAATTGCAATACAGAATCAAGTAAACTGATAAATTGTGTATTATTTGCTTTATTTGAAGAATCAGAAGCAAATCGTGATATTTTTGAGTAAATGCTGATTAACGTATTTTCTGCATGTATTAATTGCCGTGATGATTGAGCAAACCCACATTGAATAATTATAAAACTACATAGAATTGTAATAAAATGTTTCATCGTTAATTTTTCAAAATACAACGCTATTGCTTACTAATTATTTTACATGTAGACGTTACCGATCCTTGTTTTAGCTTTATAGTATATATTCCGGGTACTATATTAGGGAAATGACATGTGTATATTCCTGTTTGGTCTTGTGGTTGAATACTGTGAGTATATATTTTTTTTCCTTGCATATCATACAGAGCAATAGTCAATACTGTTTGATTTTGTTCATATTGAATAGTACAAGAATTGGTAACTAATGATATAATAGTGCCATATTGTAAAGGTTCAGCAATATTAATTATAGGAGCTTTGGTTGTGTCAATAACATATTTTTGTTTTAATATGCGTGCTACATCAACTATATCTTGTTTTGATTCACCTGCTATTATTGCATAACGAATTTTTACTGTTGAATCTTTAGGTAGTTCTCCAATTGTACAGTATGAAACTGATGCTATAGGTGCTCCTTCGTATTGTAAATATCCGGCTTGTTTTTTTTCGCGATTCAAAGTAAACCATATTTCAGGATCGGTAAAAGCATCACTTATATACACGCTATCTAAACCCTGAGCATCATCAACAGCATATATACTTGATGTATGATGATGTAATGACATAATTCCCGCATGGAAGCCAAGAGGATCAACTGTTGTAATATGAGCAAGTTTAAGGCTATCGGTATAAGATAGTTTGTTATAAAATTGACTGATAATTTGCCAATCAATAAAAGCACCTGCTTTTAGGTTATGAATTGTAGAATCTGTTTTATTTGTTATTCGGTATTCATGTATTAGAGCATCTATATCGTCCCAAGCATAGATATATTGAGTTATATCTAATTTTAAATTATTACTTTTATATTTACTTTGTATTAATAAATCAACACTATCGGCTTGTAATATTTTGGGAAATTGCACAATAGAAAAATTGCGAGGAGTTCTAAATTGTGCAGAAATCAGAGTATCATTTTGAGCGAGAACTAATCCTCCTTGATATAATAGATTAGGAAAATTTTTGTATACAATACCATTTTCTTGTTTATTAGTAGGATTCATTACTCCAATTGAACTGTTTGCAGTTGCAGTTGCTTTAAAATTCCCTATTTCAAAATCATAATACGAAGGATTAAATGATACAGGAATATATTCATACCCGTAATAATTAGCAGAAGCATAGGTAAGTTTAAAGTGAGTATTTATATCGGCAGGCAATGTGCTTACTATTTTAAATATAAATGGTTGAGAAAGTGTATATACACTTCCGCTGTCGAATACGGGAATTAAAACATTAGATTCTAAAGGAGCTATAATTGACGTTTCACATGATATAGTAATATACATATTGGTAGCAGATGCCAAATAATTTTTGAAACTTATTTGTAATTCCAATGTATCGCCTGCATAATACATATACTGACCACTGCGATTGGTAACACTAAAACTTTGAACCCGAATCGAAGGTTTTGATGTATTGGTTAAGGCCTCATATGCATTTACTTCACCACTGCCAAGTAAATCAACATAGGGTAAATTTTCAGTTATACCATATATGTCATTTGCTGTGGTTCTAATGCGTTCTGTTATATCGAGCGGAGTATACGATGGGTATTTACTTTTAATTAGTGCAGCAACTCCCGAAACAATAGGAGCAGCAAATGATGTTCCTCCATAAACAAACGTAGTTCCATTGTTTTTTGCCGTAGTTTTGTAACCTACAGAAGGAGCCGAAACATCAACATAGTAATTCCAATTACTCCCTTTAGTAGCAGAGGTATACCATTTTTTGCTACCTTCTTGTGTTGACCCTACACTCAATGCATTGTTGTATGATGCAGGATAAAATACGCCGGTATTATTGCTGTTACCTGCCGCTCCTACCACTAATGAATTACAGTTGAAAGTAGCATAATTAATTACATCTAGTCCATATTTAGTATATGATCCGGCACTTCCCCACGAGCAATTTATTATGTGTGCTCCTTGATTTGCAGCATATACTATTCCTTCGTATCCACGAGTAATAATTCCGGCATCGGTTGCTACCTTAATAGGTAAAAATTTACACTTGAATCCTACACCTGCAGTTGCAAATGAATTATGTACTTCGGCATTTGAAATACCTGCTACATACGTGCCATGATCTGAAACTCCTATGTCAGGATTGTTATCTTTTTCTGCAAAATCCCAACCTCTAAAATTATCAATATATCCATCATAGTCATCATCAAATCCATTTATAGGATCGGCATAATTATATTTGATTTGATTTACCAAATCAGTATGAGCTATAGCTACACCGACATCTACTATTGCTATTACTGTGTTTGTATCTCCTTTGTGTACATTCCATGCATCATACACATAACAAGTATTTAAATGATATAAAAATGGCACTTCGGGGTCATTTGGAACATACAATAATTCATGAATATAGTTTGGTTCGGCATATTCTATAAAAGGCATGCTCCGTAGATATGCTATAACTTTTTCTAACGGATAATCTTGAGTGTAGTAAAAATCATAAATACGTGTAATGTCAACACAGCTATCACAGTTTTGTGGCATTTTTGCGAGTGGAAATTTTTGTTGAGGAACTTGAGCTCCTATAGCTTGCATAAATTCTTGAAACGCTTGTGAATATTCATTATTTGCAGGCATTGATTTTAAGAGGGGTTTGTATTTAAAAACAACATACTTATCTTCGGCAGGTAACCCATTATATTTTGTAATATTTTGCGCAAAACTTATGTGAAACATCATAGTTATTGCTGCACTTATAAATAAAATTGTTTTCATGGGCTTACACATAAAATTTTTTTAATTTTTTTGTTAATTCCGATGCAAAAATCAAATCATTAAGTTCTTCATTGTCGGTACGCCAAATTTCTTCTTTATTGCCTTGCCACCATTTTTTACCTTGATGAATAAAAATTATGTTATCAGCAATTTCCATTACCGAATTCATATCATGTGTATTTATAACGGCAGTTATATTAAATTCGAGAATAATTTCTTTTATGAGATTATCAATAACTATTGATGTAATTGGATCTAAACCTGAATTTGGTTCATCACAAAATAAATATTTTGGATTGAGAGCAATAGCCCGAGCAATTGCAACACGTTTTTGCATACCGCCACTAATTTCGGCAGGATACAAGTGATTTTTATTTATAACTTCAACACGTTTTAAGCAAAAATTGGCTCGTTCTCTGCATTCATCGTAACTCAAATTTGAGAACATTTTAAGAGGAAACATTACATTTTCTTCTAATGTTGCAGAATCAAATAATGCTCCGCCTTGAAATACCATACCTATTTCTTTTCTGATTTCTTTACGTTGTTTCAAATCCATATTGGTAAAGTCACGATTGTGAAATAGGATTCTACCCTCATCAATTTCATGTAACCCTACTATTGATTTAAGTAACACGGTTTTACCCGAACCACTTTTACCGATTGTAAAGTTAACCTTTCCTTCTTGAAAAGTAGTAGATATATCGTCAAGAACTTTGAAGTCTTTAAATGATTTTGATATGTGTTGTAATTCTATCATACTATAATAAAATAGAAGTAAGAATTAAATTAAAAATTAATATTACCAATGTACTGTTTACTACAGCTTTTGTACTTGAATGTCCAACTTCTAAGGCGCCACCATTGGTAAAGTATCCAAAGTAACTTGAAATAGAAGTAATAATTACACCAAAAAATGATATTTTAATTAAACTATACAGTATATAATATGGAATAAATAAATATTGAATTCCATATACAAATTGACTTGTAGGTACTTCACCGCTTAATTCTCCGGCAATCCAGCCGCCGCTTATACCTACTATCATACTTATTAAACATAAAAATGGAAATGTGCAAAGAGCAGCTACAATTTTGGGTAAAATGAGAAAGTTAGCCGAATTTACTCCCATTATTTCTAATGCATCTATTTGTTGAGTTACACGCATAGTTCCTATTTCCGAGGCTATATTAGATCCAACTTTTCCGGCTAAAATAAGGCCAACTATGGTTGACGAAAATTCAAGAAAAATACTATCGCGGGTACCTAATCCTATTAAATAATCGGGGTAGAGCGGATTGGTCATATTGTATGCTGTTTGCAATGTAAGAACAGCACCCATAAATAATGAAATAATTGCAACAATTGTAATTGAATTATATCCAATCACAATAATTTCGCGTGATACATTTGCAAAAAATAGTTTTGAATCGTCTGGTTTAGTTACTACCCTTCGCATGAGCATAAAATAACGACCTATATAATAAAAAAAGTTATATAAACTCATGAAAATCAGATGTTTAAAAAATAAAAAACTTTATTATACAATTTTTTATAAAAATAATATATTTTTCAATAGAAATACAGAATTAACAGAATTACTTGTATTTACTTTGAAATAGCATTAAATTACAAGTATTCTTTTAAATTCCGGTATAATTATACGGAGTTATTGCACGTAATTCATTTTTTACAATTTCACTTACTTGCAATGTATCTATGAAAGCTGCTATAGAAACTTGATTTATTACACTATTTGTTCGTGTAAGTTCTTTTAATGCTTCATAAGGATTTGGATATCCTTCTCGTCTAAGTATGGTTTGAATACCTTCTGCTACAACAGCCCAATTTGCTTCTAAATCGGCATGTAAGGCAGTTTCATTTATTAATAATTTACCTAATCCTTTTTGAAGCGATAATAATGCTATAAGTGTATGTGCCATAGGAACACCTATATTTCGTAAGACTGTTGAGTCAGTAAGGTCGCGTTGTAATCGTGAAATAGGAAGTTTTGCTGAAAGATGTTCAAATAAAGCATTTGCTATTCCTAGGTTTCCTTCTGCATTTTCAAAGTCTATAGGATTAACTTTATGTGGCATAGCCGATGACCCGACTTCATTTTTTTGAATTTTTTGTTTAAAGTAATTCATAGAAATATATTGCCAAATATCTCGGCATAAATCTATTAAAATTGTATTTATTCGTTTGAAAGCATCACACATCGACGCTAAATTATCGTAATGTTCAATTTGTGTTGTTGTTTGCGAACGATGCAGACCTAACATGTCATTTACAAAATTATTACCGAATACTTGCCAATCAATAGAAGGATATGCTACATGATGAGCATTAAAATTACCGGTAGCTCCGCCAAACTTAGCAGAATAGGGAATTGCTTGCAGTTGTTCTAATTGAATATGAGCACGTTCAACAAATACTTGAATTTCTTTACCCAAACGAGTGGGAGATGCCGGTTGTCCGTGAGTACGGGCTAACATGGGAATATCTTTGTATTCTTCTACTAATTCCGATAATTTTGAAAGCACTTGTTCTATTGCCGGGTACATTACTTGATACATTGCTTCTTTCAATGATAGAGGAACGGCAGTATTATTTACATCTTGAGAAGTAAGCCCGAAGTGAATAAATTCTTTATATTGTGTTAATCCCAACACATCAAATTTCTCTTTAATAAAATATTCTACAGCCTTTACATCATGATTGGTAGTTTTTTCAATATCCTTTATGCGTTGAGCATCGGCAATACTAAATGATGTATATATAGTTCGAAGTTGTTTAAACATGTCAGAATTTATACCATGTAATTGGGGTATTGAAGCATTGCACAAAGCAATAAAATATTCTATTTCTACCCTTACTCTATAGTATATTAAAGCATGTTCAGAAAAATACAGTGATAATTTTTCTGTTTTATCATGGTATCTTCCGTCTATTGGAGATATTGCAGTAAGCGAATCTAAATTCATATATTAAGATTTTAAAAATGTAAAAATACAATAAATTAGTTACGCAAAAAAATAGTATTTTTGATATATAAAAAAATTACATATGGCAAAAACATATATTATACCCGAACAAAACATTCAAGAATTAATAAAACCTATTGGTTATTGTATAGCCTCAAACAGAATAACTGTAGATGGTGCTCAAGTTGGGTTTATGTATAGAGAAGCTCCTGAAGATGAAGATGATAGCGGTTGGCGTTTTGTAGCAGGTGATGAAACTCAAGAGTATTTAGACGACACGTTAAACTTTATGATGTTTGATGTGAATTATATTGCCAATATTGATAGAGCAATTATTCCATACTTACATTTAAAAAAAGGAACTGAATTGGAACGAGTTCAAGGAACAGACACATTTGTTCCATATTAAAAATCATTATTGTCCGATAAAACTACAAAATTAATTTAATAAAACAAAATTTATTTGATTTTCAGTAAATTAGAAATAATATTTTTCATTTTTAAAAAGTAAGCCCCCTAAAAAAATGAATATTGCA